>Ga0272442_10005002_pt1 | contig 17891 bp, 16 predicted proteins | sample SSMForm2O_FD_200262 | JGI IMG/M metagenome (GOLD analysis project Ga0272442, IMG submission 200262) | Marine sediment archaeal communities from Little Sippewissett salt marsh, Falmouth, MA, United States - SSM-Form-2O | ecosystem: Environmental > Aquatic > Marine > Wetlands > Sediment ... | reverse complement strand
TGATAAGGCAGCCCATTTTTTGACCTGAGTTACGGCAATTTTACCGGGGTTTCAAGGTTTCATGGCCACTTAAGAACCATTTTTAACGATTAAGCTTACTATTTGCTTTGGGAAAACAGATTTTTCGAGAAGTAAATTTTCATATCTAAGTCAGACAATATTTGTGAGTGTAAGACCTCACACCCGTTTCAGTCCGAAAAAATGTGAATATAATAAAATATAATAGTATATATCTTTATAAATACATAACTGAAATATATATATACCGATAAACTATATATTGTATAATATTATAGGAAATAATGATAAGTTTGTAAAAACGGAAAAACGGAAAAACAGAAAAACGGACAAGGAGAAAAACAGAAAAACAGATGAAAAGAATAACATTTTCTTTCAATATGGTAGAAAGTTAAAAAATTTAAAATAAAAAATAAAAAACAGAAAAACCGATAGTCCCAAAAAATATCATACCAACATATTGAGAAGAAGACTTAAAAACGGAAAAACATACCACCATAAATAAAACCCAAAATATTCACATAGAAAGAACCTCAAAGGCAAAAATATTACCTTTGACTTAAAGCCCCGAGATTGAGATAAAGACCCTATTCTCAATCTCAATACATTTTCATGAATACTCTCTTTTAAGCATAATGCTTATTTTTCAGCAATCAAAAGCATTTCAAGCCCACTTACGCGGATACTGTGCTCACGCAAAGCTAGCAGAAACCGTACAAGGCTTACAGCATACAACAGGACTGCAACATTAGGCTATCGTTGCCTGGTTTGAATTTTTAGTTGAAAAAGAATGTAAACGTGGATACGCAAACAAAACAGAAACAATAAAGCCTACAAAACACCCTTTTTCACACCATTACGTATTAATTTTAGGAAGAGGAGTCACCAGTTTATTTTATAAGCCAGCCCAATTTTTGACCTGAGTTACGGCAGTTTCACCGGGGTTTCAAAGATTTTATGGACACACAAAGACTATTTTTAGGAATTAAGCTTACACCTTCTCTTCAGACAAACAGATTTTTCGAGAAGTAAATTTTCGTTGTCAAATTAAACAATATTTAATAATGTAAGGTTCCACAATCGTTTCAGTTAGAGAAATCGCGAATTTAATAAAATATAGTAATATAAATGTTTATATATAGAGTCAAATTATATATATTTACCCATAAACTATATATTGTATAAAATTAAAAAAGATAATGGTAAGTTTGTAAAAACGGAAAAACAGAAAACAAAAAAACGGACAAAGAGAAAAACAGAAAAACAGATGGTAAGGAAAAACGAGTTCACTCAATTTATTGATAGTTTATAAAATTTAAAGTCAAAAATAAAAAACAGAAAAAACAGATAACCCTGAAAAATTTGACTCTTCCTTTTGAGAGAAACAAGTAATATAATAAAAGGATTTAACCCTAAATAAATTCAAACTTGTCATATAAAAACGAAAAAAACCTCAAGAACAAATTTCATCTTTGACATAAAGCCCCGAGATTGAGAAAGTAACCCTTATTCTCAATCTCAATACTTTTTCATGAATACTCTTTTTTAAGCATAATGTTTACTTTCAGCAATCAAAAATATACTTCAGAAAATATCAATGTATAATATTGCCAAGTCTGGCTTTGCTATGATGTAAATAAAAGAGAATAACGGAAAATATTGATATTTTTTAGTTCCCTTTCGCTGATCAGCTACTTTTTTCCTTACCTATTTTTCTGCTACCCTCAAAAACAGATATTATTATAGTGATTAATATAAAATAATCGCAATTATAATTATGGTTAAAGGTATTTTAGACGTTTATTCGGATATTAAAGGCTCTATTTGAGAGATTTTACAGAGGTCAGGGATATGGGCGAGAAAGAAAATTCGAGCGAAGAAACTGAAGTACAGGAGAACATCGAAGGACTGTGTGAAAATAATTATGAATTAATAAAAAGTGAAATCGTCTCTGCCATAATTAACGGGGTCGAAGAAGGAGTGAAAGAAGGAGTTAAAAACGGAATAATAAGCGGGTTGTATGAATGTTTTGATACCGGACTCCCGAACATCGGAGGCATCGGAATAAAAAACGCAGGAGATATTTTGGAGGAAGTGGCTTCGGAAACTGCCAAAAATCAGGTGAAGGACCACATAAAAAGTAAAACCTGCCCCATTCTGGAACGCCGGGGGGATAAATTCTGTGAGAGGATATTAGATGAAATAAAAGACGAAAGTGAAGGAGTTCCCGAGGCGGAACTGGACATAATGCGAGCCCTGAATATTGAGGAAGTTTGTAAGGAAAAAGCAAACGAAATCAAGCGGGAGATTGAGGCGAAATTGCCACAAAATTTCGTAGCTCTTGCTTTATTCGACGGGATGTTGGAAGCAATAGCCGAATGTATGGTTGAAGACGTTGAGAGCTGCAACGAAAAAATCCAGGAGGCTACCAGGCATAGCAGTTCCGTTTAAACGGGAGGGCCATTTGAGCTTGTGAGGGGAGATTATGGGGGGCAATCAGGACAATGAAGAAATCAAAGAACAAGTTGAAGACCTTGCAAAAGAAATAACTCAAAGGTATGTCCGGGAGCTCAATTCAGAGGCAATTAAAAAAGCCTTAAAAAACAAAACCAGGAATTTGAGTGAGAAAGAAACAAAAAAGCTAGAAAACCAGCTTAAGGACCTGACTGACGAGGAGAAACTCTCCAGGTTCAAAGAAGCCTCCGATGAAATCGTAAAAGGTATCCTTGACGGCAACATAACGGGTGAAAAAGCAATCGAGCAAATGAGTGGAGTACTTGAAAACCCTTTAAAAATAAAAATGTCCTTTCTGGGCAGAGCAGCACTTTCCTTTAAAAACATAGCCCTGCCGGTAAAAATAGCAATTTACATACTGATTCCCTTTATAGTCGCAACGGCCCTTTATATCATGCCCTCACTATCGGTATCCGAAGGCGGAATGAGCTTTAACCTTGCAGAAGGGGAAACCGATTCGGATCAATTTCAAATATCAAATCCCGGAGCCGGAGTTCTGTTATGGACGGCAAACTCGGACCAGCCCTGGATAACCCTGAGCCCGAAAAGAGGAGCAAATAAGTGCAACGTTATTGTTCGGGTTGATGCAGAGGATATGGAAGAAGGGACGTACGAAGGAACCGTTACCATAGAATCGCCTGCAGGAACTGAACAGTGCCCGGTCTACCTGTCGGTGGAACCTTCAAATGAAAGTCTGGATCCTATTTTGGCCGTTGATCCGGACCCACTATCATTTAACTCCAGTTTGATAAAGAGAGAATCGAAAGAGGAATTAGAGATATCAAATGTCGGAAAGGGAACCCTCGAGTGGGAAGCGAGTGCCGATAAACCATGGATAAACCTGAGCCCGGAAAGTGGAACAAATTCAGGTACAGTAACAGTTGGGGTTCAAACGGATAAGCTGGATTCCGGAATCCATGAAGGAAATATTACAATAAACTCAAACGGAGGAATTGAGGTTGTCAATTTATACGTGACTGATATTATATATCGAAATCAATATATATTGATAATCTGGGAAAAATCTGTTCCTTTTACTCTACCTGATAATCTTCATGAAAACATAACTCTCTAACTCCATGTCTCGTAAGAAATATGCCACTTTAGATCCCCAAGCACTCTTTTTCAAAACAGAGCAATCTCTTTCAAAACAGAGCACTTTTTTTAAAGAAGGAAAGACTTAAGGCTAACAAAAACGGTCAAATTTTTGACCCGTACATAATCCTTAAAATTCCTGATATTTGTAAAATCACAGAAAATTCCTTTCTCCCATACAATGGTGGTCTTTTTGTCTTCAAAACCCAGCCGTGAAACTTTTATCCGGTCTCTTGTGGACCTGCTCAGAAAAGCGGAAACCAGACTTTCCGATGATGTTGTAAACGCTATCAAAAAAGCCGAAACCAGTGAGGAAAGCCCGGTTGCAAAGTCCCAGCTCCAGGCAATCCTGAAAAATATCGAAATTGCCAAAACCCACGGAGTTCCCATCTGCCAGGACACAGGCATCCTGATCTTTTTTGTGGAGCTTGGAAGCGAGTTCAGGCCCGATTTCGACCTTGAAGCTGCAATCCGGGAAGCATCCGCCCTTGCGACAGAGGAAATCCCGCTTCGCCCCAACGCCGTGGACCCCCTGACCCGGAAAAACAGCGGGGACAATACGGGAAACGGGATCCCGGACATCAACTGGAAACTCGTACCTGGAAAGCAGCTGAAAATTACGGTTGCTCCCAAAGGTGCGGGTTCGGAAAACATGAGTGCCCTTCGGATGATGAACCCTACCGAGGTGGAAGGAATCAAGAAATTCGTGCTCGAAACAGTAACAAGCGCAGGCGGAATGCCCTGCCCTCCCCTTACCCTCGGGATAGGGATCGGAGGTTCCTTTGACAAATCCGCAAGGCTTGCAAAAGAAGCTCTCCTGGAACCCCTTGACAGTCCCATGAACGAGTTTGAAAAAGAAATCCTTGAAGCCGTAAACGCCCTGGGAATAGGGTGCATGGGCCTGGGGGGAAGCACAACAGCCCTTGCAGTCCGCGTAAGAACCGCCCACTGCCACACGGCTTCCCTTCCCGTGGCGCTGAACATCCAGTGCTGGGCAAACCGGCACGCCTCAATCGTATTCGGGGGGGATGAATAATGGAGTGGCACCTGAAGACCCCGCTGAGCCCGGAAGACGTCGAAAAGCTTGAAGCAGGGGACATAGTCTATATCTCCGGAGAGATCCTGACAGCCCGGGATGAAGCCCATGCCCACATCCTGGAATTTGCAGAAAACGGAGTAGAACTTCCTTTCTCCCTGGAAGGAGCGGTAATCTACCACTGCGGCCCCCTCATGCAGCAAGCAGGGGGAAGAAAAGCCGAAGAGGAAAAAGAAAGAGAAGAAGGGAAGGAAGAAAAGTCAGGGTGGAAAGTTGTTTCAGCCGGCCCCACCACCAGCGGCAGGATGTCAAAGATGACCCCTCCTCTCCTGGAAGCCCACAAAGTGCGGGCAGTCATCGGAAAAGGCGGGATGAAAAACGTTTCCGAAGCTATGAAAGACAAATGCGTCTATCTTGCCTACACCGGAGGTTGTGCAGCCCTTGCCGCCGAACTGATAAAGGAAGTAAAAACCGTCCACTGGCTTGACCTGGGGATGCCCGAAGCTGTCTGGGTCCTGGGTGTGGAGGAGTTCGGCCCCCTTATCGTGGGGATTGATTCGAAGGGCAGAGACATTTTTACGGAAGTGAGGAAAAAGGCTGAAAAAGTGCTTGCAGAGATGGAAAACTGAAAAAAATGCTTTCGGGAATTAAAAGTTGAGAAAGTACTTGCAGAAATGAAAAACTGAAAAAAATGCATTCGGAATGAAAGCCAAAAAATTGATTGTAGAAATAAAAACCGAATTAAAAAGTTGAGCTCAAATCCTGAGCTCAAACCCTGTTTTATTCTTTTTTAGGCACAAGGATTTCAGGCGGCAGGAAGATCGAGACGATTATGCCGAATATTGTGACGATCACCAGCCCCAATAAGGTCGTTCTTATCCCCTGAATGCGGGCTATTTCGTTGATCCTCAGGATTTCCTCGGCAAGGTCTGGAGGAACACCTTCCAGGGCAGCCTGCAGTTCCTCGTCGCTCAAAAATTGAACATTCGCTTCTACAGCGGATACCAGGTCGGGCTTGAGGTCCTCCGGAATGGCAGTACTGTCATCGATTAAGGTAATGGATCCTACTGCCAGGCCTGCGACCAGGAGAGAGCCCATGAGCGCAGTCCCGATTGCCATGCCCAGGTTCTGGGAGGTGCCCATCAGGGCAGCCGTTTCGCTTGTCCTTTCGGGAGTTACCTGGGAAAGGACGAGGTTCATTACCTGGGACGCTATAAGCCCCCCGCCTATCCCTATCAGGGCAAAGCCGGTCATAAGACCGAGCCCCCTGACCTCCACGTCAATGGTTGCGATAGACAGGAAAAGCCCTGCGAGCAGTATCACCAGGCCTGCCTGGATGATGCGTTTCGGGGCAATGAAGACGGAGAGCCGGGATGCCGTTAGCGAGGCGATCAAAAGAGGTATGGAAAGGGGCAGGTAGACAAAGCCGGTCTGCATCGCGTTCAAGCCCAGGACGATCTGAAGGAAGAGAGCCATGCTGAACAGGAAACCGCCGAAAAGGAGGGTCTGAACCATCTGGGTGAGGATTCCCGATGTGACCCTGCGGTCCCTGAGCACGTCGAGCCTTACGAGCGGCATTCCCCCACTGCTAATGATATGGCGTTCCCAGACGGCAAAGCCAAGCAGGATAACGATTCCTGCCGCGATGAATACCGGGGTAGGGGAAAGCCCGAACGGAGAGATTTCGATCCCTGCTATGGTGAAAGTCTGGCGTGCCTCCCACCAGCCGTAAGTCCCTGCCAGCAGTATGCCAAAAACGATAAGTCCCATTCCAAGCGCGGATAGGATGGACCCGATTATATCCAGTTTAGGCTCTTCTCCGGCTTCGAGAGGTGCGTCCAGGATAGCGCGGCTTAACGCCAGGACAATGATCACGATGACCACCTCTCCGGCAAAGGCAAGCCGCCAGGTATATGCTGTTGTCAGCCAGCCTCCTATGATAGGGCCAAGAGCAATTCCGCCTGCAACAACTCCCCCGATTATCCCGTAAGCAATGGCACGGTCCTCTCCTTTGTAGTTTGAGGTCACAAGGGTCTGGATGGCAGGCATGACAAGGGTTGCCCCGAGCCCTTCAAGAATCGACCAGCCTATAAACAGCACGCCTATTGTAGGGCTGATTGCCGTCAGGAACGAACCAACCCCGTATATCACCAGTCCGAGCCTGAATGCCCGTTTTCTGCCGACGATATCTCCGATCTTTCCCCCTGTGATCATCAAAGACGCCATAACAAGTGCATACAGGGTAATAGCACCCTGGACTGTGGTTACGTCCGTATTGAAGTCACTGATAAGTGCCGAAATCGAGACGTTCATGATTGTCGTATCAATAACAAGCACGAACATTGCAAGCGTAAGTGCGACAAGTACGCTCTTCCTCTCCATGTTACAGCCTCCGCTAAGGGACAATAGGGTGCTATCTCACCGGTCCTGAGGAAAAGGACCCACTAATCCTGCTGACTGAATGTTGACTAAACGTTGGCTGGCCGTTGACTGAACCTTGGCTAGCCGTTGACTGAACCTTGGCTGGCCGTTGACTGAACCTTGGCTGGCCGTTGACTGAACCTTGGCTAGCCGTTGGCTTACAGCTGACCGACCGGAAACTCCCCCGAAAATTGAAGTTAGAGAAGGATGTCAGGAACCTTTTGCATCCGTCTCAATCTGTTCCACTTCAATTCCACTTTAATCCGTTCCGAATGCACTCCTTACCCCGGGCAGCATGAGGTATACAAGAAGGAGGACGTTCAGGATTACTGAAACGTTGATATCATACCACGTACCTCCGGTGACAAGCACCACAAAATCGATACATAGGTTGAAGACAACGATGACAGCCAGGAACAGCCAGGCCTGCGGGTTCACATTCCAGAGCATCCCGGTAAGCCACGCCCACACGTAGGTCAGCAGCCCGTAGAGCAGCGCATACCAGAGGTTGAAAATACGGACGTCAAGCGGTCCAAGGAAGGGTAAAAATCCCAGGAACCGGAGCGTTATGAGTCCATTGACCACTGCCAGGAGGGCAGCCCCAATGGCCAGAATAGTAACACCGATAGGTCTTTCCATGTTCAAAACTCCTGATTTGTATTTTTTATTCGTAAAATCTCCCGATTTGATTCTCCTTATTCGTAAGATCTCTTTATTCGCGTCTCTTTATGGCCTCATTTTCATGCCCGCATCTTGAATCCGAGGATAAGCGCCCCGATTCCTCCGGCAACAAGGAAGAGTCCGTATAACCACGGCAGGGCAAGAGCCCCGGTCAACGGGTTGCTGAGCAGAAGTATCCCGAGGATCAGGGTCAGGATACCGAGGATTCCCACCCCCCAGCCCCCTCCTTTAAGTCCCCAGGCAACCTTGATAGCCCCGCTTATGACAGCCCAGACTCCAATAATTATAACGAATAGTGTAAGGATGATAAAGGGGCTGAGAATAGGATACATCAGGACCAGGGCCCCGGCAACGATGCTCAGGACACCGGAAATTAGCTTCCAGAACCAATCTTCCCTGTTAAGCAGCACCCCTACGATCGAAATAACTCCACCCAAAAGCCAGAATATAGCCAGGATTCTCAGGAGAACGATGGTGGTAATTCCCGGCTGGTAGAGGAGGAATATTCCGACAATAATGGCGACAATTCCTTCCAGGATGACCAACCACCAGGGAGCCTCCAGGGCTTCATACCCGGCGCCATAGCCAGCAGTAGTTGTTTCTTCCATATATGTTCACTCCGAATTCCGTTCACTGCCTCAACGCCGAAACCTTCCGCTGCCCGGTACAAGTACAGGTGGATAGGAAGCCCTGATCTATCCATATACAGGGGACCCCCTCCCCGGAATAATTGCACAATACAGGCAGGCCGGATTCTAAGAGATACGTCGTCTTTCTCCACTCCCGGAGACGGACACGATCTTTTGCCAGGCAACGCATCGGTGAGAAAATCACTAATTAAATAAAGCCCGGTCCCGTTAATCCCCCGATTTTGGGACAGGCCTTTCGCAAAAGGCAATTATTCGCGAAAGGAGACAGGCTGGAAAGATATAATTTCTACCGTTACGGGCACCTGGCATGACGCAGGTGGCAATGAAATTCTTCAATGAAATTCTTCAATGAAATTCTTCAGATACGTACTGCTACATCATATCGAAACAGGGTTTTGCTAAACACCTGTTTAAATACCTGTTAATATACACTTTCCCACACCCGATCGGGTTTGGGCTAGTGATATATATAAATATATATTAATCATTATATATAAACTGGTTCATTTTTAAATAATAAAAAAAATTCTCATTTTTGTCCTGAATATAACCCCGCATTACCTGCCCACACAAAGCTTTTTCAACTGTTTTTCAGGTCCCTGCGTTCTCACCGGCAGCAAAGCACAGAGATGCGGACAGCTTTTCCGAAGAATAGCAGTTGAAAATTAAATTCAAACACAGTACAATTTTGAATTTGAAGACAATCATAAAAAGGCAGCATGATTCATAAAAAAATATTTCCATAACCATAATCCGCATCAAAATGACTAAGAGTATATTTCACGCCATTGCAATGCAGAATGGTCTTCCTTTAAGCTGCCCATCCCGAGTTCCTATCCTTACAGCAAGATGCGCAAAACATATAACTCCTGCATCCCACATTCCAGATGAACACTGATGAAGCCGAGTAAGAGCCATCCAATAAAAAGCCAGTCGATGAAGGAACAGCCAGGAAAAGACCTGCCGACCAGGAACCAGCCGGGGAAGGGCAGGGACATTCCCCTTTACATCTACCATGCAGGACAGTGCAACCCCAAAAAGTGCACGGGAAAAAAAATGGCCCGCTTTGATCTTGCCCGCCTTTTTGACAAGGTTTCGAAACTTCCCCGCTCCGCAATTCTCCTTGACCCTTTTGCCGAAAAAGCCCTGTCTCCTGCTGACAGCACGGAAAAGGGAATAATCGTGCTTGACTGTTCCTGGGAAGAAGTCGAAAGGGTCTTTCCAGAACTTGAAAAGCTGAAACTCCAGCACCGGGCCCTTCCCTACCTGCTTGCGGGAAACCCTGTAAACTTCGGAAGGCCTTTCAAGCTCAACTCAGCCGAAGCTTTTGCAGCAGCCCTTTATATCCTGGGACATAAGGAGCAGGCTGAAAAAGTCCTTTCAAAATTCAACTGGGGACACAGTTTCCTGGAACTGAACCACGAACCTCTCGAAGATTACTCGAAAGCAAAAAACAGCAGTGAAATCGTGGAAATCCAGAGCTATTACATCTGAGCCAGCATTCAGAGCCAATACATCTATAGCCAAGGACTCAAATTTTTTCCCAATCGCGATTGAAAGTTAAACCACAGAAAGCAAGGAAAAAACCGAATAAAGGCAGGGGCGCAATCCTTCCGTGCTTTCTGTTTCTTCCGTGGTTATAATGTAAGTGTAAATATTTACGTAAGGGACTATAAACCAGCTTACCTGAGCCACTATATATAAGCCAACATCCTGAGCAAATATATCCGAGGAATTGCTTTTGAAAACCGGAGCCAGAAAACAGATCGGAGTTATCGGGGCAGGCAGCTGTAGCGAGGAAACGCAAGCTCTTGCCGAAGCCGTGGGCAGGGAAATTGCCGGGAGGGGAGCCGTGCTCCTCTGCGGGGGGCTCGGGGGAGTCATGGAAGCAGCGGCTCGCGGGGCAAAAAAGGAGGGAGGGGAGACTCTCGGGATCCTGCCCGGAACCCGGAGGGAAGATGCAAACCCCTGGATAGACGTTGCGGTTCTCAGCGGGATGGGGCACGCCAGGAATGCCCTGATAGCCCGGTCATCGGACGCCCTGATAGCCGTGGCCGGGGAATACGGGACTCTTTCGGAGATCGCGCTTGGCCTGAAGATGGGAAAGCCGGTTGTTGTGCTTGAATCAAAGTGGACGATCGAAGGGACAAAACGGGCAAAAAACCCGAAAGAAGCCGTTGAAACCGCTTTCAGGCTGATAGAAAAAAGAAGCAGCTAAGATTAATTTTCGGGAAAAAGCGGTGCATGCTTCCGGTTATTCATGGGGAAGTGTAACAGTTTATTATAAAATCTAATCCAAAAATTTATATTCAAGAAGGAAACTCAAGAAATAAAGAACCATTCTACAGGCAAACGGAGATTAATTTCGGGGTTACGCTGACATTTCAGCAAAAAAATACACAAAAAGTTTCACTGGAGTTTCAAATGCATCTTATCGTAACGGAAAAGAATATCGCGGCGAGGAGGATAGCTGCGATTCTGGCACCGAAAAGCCCTAAAAAAGAAAGGATCAGCGGGGTGGATACCTACCAGTACAAAACAGCTTCCGGCAAGGAAAAGCAGGAAACCGTTGTAATAGGGCTTTCCGGGCACATAGTCGGTATTGATTTTCCGAAGGAATACAACAACTGGCAGAAGGTCGATGCAAAAGACCTGATAGACGCCGACATCATAACGACTCCCATTAACAGGAAGATCGTAACCGCCCTCAGAAAGCTCGGGAAAGAAGCCGAAAAGGTAACCATTGCCACTGACTACGACCGTGAAGGGGAACTGATCGGAGTCGAAGCTCTCAATATCATAAGAAAGGTGAACCCTGAGATCAGCTTTAACAGGGTCCGCTATAGCGCCATCACCCCGAAAGCGATTGAAGATGCATTTTCAAACCCTTCTCCCGTTGACTTCAACCTTGCCGATGCCGGGCATTCCAGGCAGGTCATCGACCTTGTCTGGGGGGCAGCCCTGACCCGCTACATATCCCTTTCCGCAGGCAGGCTCGGGAAGATGTTCCTCTCCGTAGGAAGGGTCCAGTCCCCAACCCTCTCTCTTATCGTTGACAGGGAAAGAGAAAGAAGTGCCTTTGTCCCTACTCCCTACTGGGAAATCCATGCCGAACTCGAAAACGGCAAAAATGAAACCTTTTCCGCCCAGCATGCAACCCGGCGCTTCCTGGAAAAAGAAGAAGCTGACAGGGTGTTTGCAAAGCTCGGAAAAAAGGCAACCGTGCAGGAAATCGAAAGTGGAAAGAGGGTAGACCAGCCTCCGACCCCGTTCAATACCACGGGCTTCATCAGCGCTGCAAACTCGATAGGGCTTACCCCCTCAAACGCAATGCGCATAGCCGAATCCCTCTATACCAACGGGTACATCTCATACCCCAGGACCGACAACACCGTCTATCCCGAAACCCTGGACTTAAGAGCCCAGATCGAAATTTTCAAGGAAGGCCCCTTTGGGAAATATGCAAACGCCCTGCTGGAGAAAAAGGAGCTTACGCCCACCCGCGGGAAAAAAGAAACTACCGACCACCCCCCTATTTACCCGGCTTCCCTTGCAAAGGAATCAGAGCTTAAAGAGGATGAGTGGAAGGTCTACGAACTGGTGGTCAGGCGCTTTTTTGCAACCTTTGCCGAGCCCAGCGAATGGGAGACCCTGCGCATAAAGCTTGACATAAACGAAGAAGAGTTCAGGGCAAGCGGGGCAAGGCTTGTTTTCCCGGGCTGGAGATGGTACTACGATTACAACAAGCCCGAAGACAGGCTGCTCCCGGAACTTTCTGAAGGGGAAACCCTGACCGTGGCAAAGAAGGAGATGCTTGACAAGGAGACACAGCCTCCCGGACGCTACGGGCAGGGGCGCCTGATAAATATGATGGAAGAGCTCGGGCTAGGGACGAAAGCCACCAGGCACGAGATCATCAGCAAGCTCTATTCCAGGGCTTACATCCACGGGACCCAGGTCCAGCCTACGAATACCTCATTTGCCGTAATGGACACCCTTGAGAAATATTCCCCGACGATTACCAAACCCGACATGACCCGGATCCTTGAGGAAAACATGGACAGGATCGCCGAAGGCGAGATCTCGGAAGCCGAAGTCCTTGAGGAATCGAGAGAGATGTTAAAGCAGGCCTTTTCGGAACTGGAAAAGAACCGGGACAAAGTCGTGGAATCCCTGCAGGCAGGGCTTCGGGAAGATAAGATCATCGGCAAATGTCCCGACTGCGGAAATGAGATAATGGTGCGCCGTTCGAAGCGAGGAGGCCGTTTTATAGGCTGCAGCAATTACCCGGACTGCACCTTTTCCCTGCCCCTGCCCAGAAGCGGGCAGATAGTTGTCACGGACAAGCTCTGCGAAAAGCACGGGATGCACCACCTGCGCATAGTCAATTCGGGAAAACGTCCCTGGGACCTCGGCTGCCCTCAATGCAATTTCATCGAATGGCAGAAAGCAAAACAGGAAGAACAGATGAAGATCCCGGATAAGGAACGCCCGAAATCCATCAAGGAAATCAACGGCGTCGGAAAAGTAACTGCCGAAAAACTCGAGGAAGCAGGAATCTCAACCGTCAAGGACCTGATAGGAGCCGATCCCTTCGAACTTGCAAAAGTTACCAAGATCAGCATAAAGAAGATCAAAAACTGGCAGGAATCCTGCGGGGCAGCTATCGAAAGCTGTTAAACCCTTCCATCCTGCCAAAAATCCTTATTTCATCATAACCTGGCAAATAACATTTTCCTTCATAACCAGGCAAAGGCCTATAACCTGGTGTATCGATTCCAAAATATGAGAATAAACCACTGATAAACACAGATGCACACAGATGGCTTTAATCCGTGTTTATCCGTGTCCATCTGTGGTTCTTTTGGTTGACATGCAGGTTTATTTCAAGTCCGGATTTATGGCAATATTTTGGAATCGCAGTACTAGCAAAGGTCTATAACCTGGCAAAGGTTTTTTTCTGGCAGATACTTATTTATAAAATTCAGTCTTTTTTCAAGTGGTAGGAAAGCCCGAAACCGGAAAAGAAAGCGTCTTTATTTCAAAGGGCTTTCAATAAATCCCGATATATTTCAACAAATTTAAAACAAATTTAATTAATTTTTTAAGGAGTGTGTTATCCTGGAGCTTAGCTTTAAAGGCGGATGCAGGGAAGTCGGGCGTTCGGCTCTACTCGTCAACGGGGAGATCCTGCTCGATTATGGAATTAAGGCGGGAGATATCCCCGAATACCCCAAAAACGGCATGGAACCAAAAGCCGTGATCGTCTCGCACGGGCACCTTGACCACTGCGGGGCAGTTCCGAACCTAATGTACATGAAACCTGAAGTTTTCATGACCCCGCCTACCGCTGAGTTCACCTACCTGCTGGGAAAAGACACCCTGAAACTGGCAAATTCCACCCTCTCCGGAATCGCCCCATTCGACTCCGACGACCTGCAGACCCTTACCCACAGGGCCCGGAAGACCGACACAGGAAATGAATTCGTAACCCACGGCTACAGGGCCCGTTTCCACGGAGCCGGACACATCCCCGGAGCCTCGGGCATCTATCTGGAATCCGAAGAAGGGGAAAGCCTCTTTTATACGGGCGACTTCAGCCTCCAGCCAACAAGACTGGTCCCTGGAGCCGACAGGTTCCCGAAAGCCGACACCCTTATCCTCGAAAGCACCTACTTCGGGGAAGAACACCCCCCACGCAAAGAAACCGAGGAACGCTTCATCGAATCCGTCTGGGACACCATGGACCGCGGGGGAACAGCCATTATCCCTGCCTTTGCCATCGGCAGAACCCAGGAAATCCTCATGCTCCTGGACGCCCACGGCATCCACGCCTATGTGGACGGGATGGGAAAAGACGTATACAAAATCCTCAAAAAATACCCCGAATACGTAAGAAACCCAAAACTCCTTGACAAAGCCTTCGATAACGCAAGCCCTGTAAAGAATAGCAAAAGGGCGGAGATTATTAAAGAGCCCTCGGTCATCGTCACAACCGCAGGCATGCTCAACGGAGGCCCCGTGCTCTACTACCTGAGCAAACTCTACAAGGACCCAAATTCAAAGATCCTCCTCACCGGCTACCAGGTGGAAGGCACAAACGGCAGGCTGGCCGTCGAAAACGGCATCATCGAAAACAACGGAGACGTCCTCTCCCTGAAACCCAAACTTGAACAGTACGACTTTTCCGCCCACAGTGGAGACACCGAACTGAAACAGGTGGTAAAGGACTTCTGCAAGAAAGGCACGGAAAGAGTCTTTGTAATGCACGGGGACAAAACCGAAGCCTTTGCAAAGTGGATCTCAGAGGAAACCGGCGTAGAAGCATACGCCCCTGCTATCGGAGAGACCTTCAACTTTTAAATAAAAACATACAGGCATTGAAGAATAGTCTGGTCCGAATAACAATGGCAAGTTAGTAATAAAAATACAACGTGAAATCACTCATAAGCTTTAATTAGGATTGAAACGTTTGGAAAAAGCAGATATTTGGTCCAAAAGTCTTGGATAAGTATATGAAAATAAGTAGATGATAGGAGCCTTGTTCCCTATTCTCGGCACCTATCAATGATCCAACCCCATGAAATTGAGAGGAAACCCTTAAACTCTCAATCTTCACAACTCTTCTTATGCAATGTAAGTATATATCACAACCGATCCTAATTATTTAATATAATTAAAATGTTTTATATACATAATATTTTTTAATCACGTTATGATTTTTAATGGCGACAAATATTTAGTTAGCTTTGAAATTTTTGCTCGGTTGAAAAGCATCCCGGAAGCCAATTTATCACCTATAGTCGCGAGCTATTTATGAAATCTCTGTTAAACAACCTGGGGCACATTTTTCAAGCATAAGTAAGGCCGGAGCAGCGTTATTATCGTCTTCCGTGGTTATTTCTCCGAGCACCAGCGAGGCCTGCCCTTTAAAAATGCCATGAATAAGTAAGAAGAGCGAACAAAAAAAAGAATTAACCGCCATTTTCAAAACTTATTTTTTATTTTTTTCCGGTTGCCGGGTGGCTGAGTGCACTCACGAAAAACATTAGTGAATCCAGATAAAATATAGTAATGTCCAGGTCCTGAAGAGCCACAGTACCCGCACAATCGTTTAATACATTGAACGATCATTTAATACATTGAATGATCTCCGAATTCAACAAATTTGTCGGAAACAAAATCCTTGGGTGGTTTCTGACCCATCCTACAACCTCAATGAATATCAATGAGCTTGCCCGTGAACTTGAAGTCTCAACCGGCAGTGTCAAAAGATGCACGGACCTGTTTGCACGAGAAAAACTTGTGGACATGAAAAAGGCAGGGACCGCGCACATGTTCACCCTCAATAACTCCAGCGTAGTAGCAAGAGAGCTGAAAAGAGCCTGTATGGTCCTGAAACTGCGGGAAGGTGGCCTGGAAAAACTGGCACCCGGATGCATATCCCTTGCGGTATATGGAAGCGCAGCCTCCGGAAATTTTGATGAACAGAGTGATATTGATGTCCTGGTTATAGGCACCAAACAGGATGTCGAATATGATCATGTCCCGGAAATCGAAGGAAAAGTCGGGCATGAACTGCAGGTAACGGTTATCCCTTATTATGAGTGGGAGAAAAGAAAGGAAAAGGGGGACCCATTTGTGCTAAGCGTACTTCGAAATCACATTCTCTTTGCGGGTGCGGAGTTATGAGCTGGGAGAATTGCAAAGCTGACAGGCTTATAAGAAAGGAGTCCCAAGCCAGTGAAAGGGTTCCTATATCACTCGAAACTGCAGAACGATTTATCCGTTCAGCTCAAAAGAACCTTGAGATCGAAGAGTATGAGATGGCACAACTAGCCGCTTACAACAGTGCATTTCACAGTGCAAGGGCTTTACTTTTTGTGAAAGGTTACGTTGAAAGAAGCCATTTCTGTCTGGTTGTTGCTCTTAAACACCTCTATCAAAAAGACGAAAACCTCAAGAAGCTTCTCAATACCTTTGACAAAATGCGGATTTCACGCCACAATGTCCAGTATGGGGGAACCTTTGTCACTTATGAAGAGGCTGAGTTTTCCATAAGCTTCGCTGAAGAACTTTTCAATGCCACTCAAGACCTCCTGAAGTGATCGGGAAATAGAGTGGTTTTCTCTCACTTCGTTCATTCAAGCTGACCGAGTTTTCAAAACTTATTTTTTATTTTTCGCCGGTTGGCGGGCGGCTGAGAGCACTTCTCCGAAACAACCTTAGTTTTAAAAGAAATAGAATGTTCCAGGCTACCGACGTCTATATTTCTGAAATTCTTATTGATCAACAGGGGGCATATTTTACCAAGCTTAAATAAAACCGGTGCAGCGTTATTACCGTCTCCCGTGGTTATTTCTCCGAGCATCAGCGAGGCCTGCCCGTTAAAACTGCCATGAGTGAGAAGCGTGAATAGAAAAAAAATTAACAGCCAGTTTTCAATTCTTGTTTTTTATTTTTTTCAGGTTGGCGGGCAGCTGAGTGCACTTTGCCAGAGCAAAATTAAACTAACAATTCCAATAATTTTTCAGACAAGGGCTTTTATGTCTTACAAATTGCTTCTTCTTTTTCATTTCACTCAAGGAAAAGCCGGTCAGCAAGCTGACCGGTGAGAGCCCCGTTTCCTAGAAACCGATAGACCCCCGCTGCTATCCTTATTTACCCAAGCAAAAAGAAGAACTCTGGACCCGGGACTTTTCCAGAACCCACGAAACCCTTAAGCCTGAAAAAACCCAATAATCCGTGCATGATCCTGAATCCTGAATCCGAAGTGCTCGAAACGCTCGCAAAAAGCATCCTCCTGGCTGCCCGGACCGCCCCAAAAGCCAAAGGAGTTGACGATATAGTAACAGCTTTGATGGAAGCCGAAGATATCGAAGTCCTTGCCTCCACCATGGAAAAGCTCGCCGACGAGAAAGGCGAAGGCTTCGCCTTCCTGAAAAGGGATGCAGGAAACCTCAGGAACGCCGGGGCAGCTGTCCTTATAGGGGTCAAAGCCAGCGGGGCTGCCGGGCTGAACTGCGGAGCCTGCGGTTTTTCGACCTGCAAAGAGATGCTTGCACAGCAGAAGGTAGAAGAAGATTTCAAAGGTCCCAACTGCATGTTCAAGTATGTGGATCTTGGAATTGCTGTGGGTTCAGCCGTTTCCAGGGCAAAGGACCTCTGCATTGATAACCGGGTGATGTACAGCATGGGAGCAGCTGCCAGGGTTTCAGGGCTTCTGGACGCCGACGTTGTATTCGGAATCCCCCTGAGCGTGAAAGGGAAGAACATTTTCTTTGATAGAAAATAAGCGTTCATCTACTCGCTTTCAACTTTTTCACTCACCGTATACTTTTTAATATTCATCCTGGATTCCCGTTGACTCATAACGAGCCCCGTAATATCTGATTTTATATCCCTTTAAATTTCAAAAGTTTTTCGTATATCTGAGAGCTAATTCCTTGAAATTTTAAAACGTTTTTTTAATCGGA
>Ga0272442_10004999_pt1 | contig 17894 bp, 10 predicted proteins | sample SSMForm2O_FD_200262 | JGI IMG/M metagenome (GOLD analysis project Ga0272442, IMG submission 200262) | Marine sediment archaeal communities from Little Sippewissett salt marsh, Falmouth, MA, United States - SSM-Form-2O | ecosystem: Environmental > Aquatic > Marine > Wetlands > Sediment ... | reverse complement strand
GAGGCTCTGGAAGTAGGGGTTGCTCACGCTGGCCTTGATCGCGTAGGCAGGCTCGATCTGGAGGTTGAAGAGGGGTCTCACGCCAGACAGGTGCCGGCGGATGCGCTGCCAGATGCCCAAGGTGGCTCACCGAAAGGGTCGCACGGGTGCGGGCGGGCTACTTGGCCCGCGAGATCGCCTCGTAGTATCCCTTGATATACTCCTTGAACTCCTCGGGCACTGCGGCGCCCGCGGTGTCGATGATCTCTGCCTGGAGGTGTGCGGGCAGTGTGGGGCTTCGCACGGCATCCACGGCGAGTTCGCCGTCGAGGAACATCCGCGTGCCCTTGAGGTTCTTGAGCAGCACGTTGTGCTGGCGGCGTGCGTCGACGTAGCGGCCGGAGTTGAGGGCGGCCTCGAGCACCCGCATATCCTTGATCGCGGGCTCGAAGATGGGCGGGTAGTTGAGCACCTCGAACTTCAGTGCGATCTTCTCGGCCTTGTTCCGTAGCTGCGCCTGGCGCATGGCGAAGCTCTGCATCTTCATCTTGATGTCGGGCGGGGTGGGGCCTTCGAGGCCCTCGCCGGACGATCCGCCGGCCTTCCCGCCGCCTGTCGCGCCGCCTGGGGGCGTGGAGCTGGTGTCCTTGATCTGACCTTTCTGGAAGGCTTCGGGGGTCAGGCGGGTCGGCGTGCGGCGGCCGCCCTTGCCGTCGAACTGGTTCTCGACGAATTCGCCGGTGCTCTTGCCCTGGCGGCCTTCGCCGCTGCGCCCCGAGAGCTCGCTGGTGTTGGGCAGGCGGTTGCCCGTCACCCCGTTCGCCGCGAAGTTGCTGATCGGGCCGTCCATCGCGTCCCAGCCCGCGGCATCCATCGAGTCTGCCCAGGCGCTCGTGGCGTCCTCGATTTCCTGCTGGAGGTCCTCTTCCTCCTCCATGAGGTCGCCCACGAGGTCCTCGAGCTCCTTGGGGAGCTCGGCCATGGGGGTCTCGTAGCCGTCCGTGAGCGGTTCCTCCATCTGCCAGCGGTCGCGGTCCGGCGTGTCGGGCAGCCACTTCTCGAGCTGCTTGGTGAGCTTTTCGGCGAGCATGAGGCCGTTGTCCTCGAGCGCCGTGGCGATCTCGGTGGCCTTGGCCTGGAGGGCGTCCTTGGCCATCTCGACCTCCGAGTGGATCTCCACGAGCTCATCGAGCAGCGTGCCGTTCGCGAAGTCCTGATCCTGCATCTTGCTGAGGTCGGAGATCTTGGCCTTGAGGAACTGCGACCACTTCTCCTCGATCGCCTTGACGTTCTCGAGCTGCTTCTCCTCCTCGGGTGTGTAGTCCTCCATGGGGAGCTTGGCCAGCTCGTCCGTCGTCTCCACCGCCTTCTTCTGCTGGCGCACCATGTCCTTGAGGTTCTTGAGGAGGTCCTTCATTGCCTCCTCTTCCTCCTCGGGGAAGTCCTCCACGTCCTCCTCGGCCATCTCGTCCTTGTCCGGCTCGTCGGCCAGGTCGGGCAGGATGTTGAGGAGCTGGCGGAGGACTTTGATGATCTTGTCCTGCGAGGCGGCAACGGCCACGTAGGTCTTGGTGGTGATCTCGACGTCCTGGATGCGGGGGATGCCGCCCACGAGCTTGGCACACTGCGTCATTTCGCCGTAGGCCAGCAGCTCGATGCTCTCCTTGACGGCCTGCGACGGCTCGTCGGTCGCCTTCATGGCTTTGCCCACCGCGGCCGTGCGGCTGAAGATGTCGGTCTGGATGGCGTGGAGGTCGCGTGCTTCCTTGTGGAGTGTGGGCAGGTCGCGCTGGGCGTCGAGAGCGGCCACGCGGCCTCGGGCGGTGATCTGGACCTCGAGGAGCTTGCGCAGCTCAGTCTCCCAGTTGCTCACGGCCTTGGCCTTTTCCTGGGCGAGAAGGTCCTTGTCCTCGATGGTGATTTTGTATTCGGCGGTCTTGCTCTCCTGGGGCTTCGCCACCTCGCGCGTGCCGGTCACCTCGGCGTGGTTGTCGCGGGCCACGGCGTAGTAGAAGATCTCCTTGCCCACCTCGCAGGTGAACTGGCTGCTCAGTTCCCAGGTGAACGGCAGCGTGAGATCGCGGGGCGACACGAAGTCGGTCCAGGTCTTGATGACCTTCTGCGGCCCTTCCTTGCCTTCGCGGGCGACGAGGGCCACGCTGGCGACCCCGTAGTCGTCCCTGCCCGCGAGGACGATCTTCACGGCTTCCTTCGGGCCGGCCTTGACGTCCTTGCCCGGCACGCGGACCTCGATGAGGGGCGAGCGGTCGCGCAGGACGATGATCTTGTACTCGCGGCCGTCGCGGCTCGCCACCCCGCCCCGGTCCTCGAGGTGGATGGTGTAGACGCCGTCGCGGTCGATGCCGAAGGAGGCCTCGAGCTGCGTCGGGTCGTCCATCACTTTCAGGCCGCGTTTGGGGCCGGTGCTCATCTGGATGTGGCCGTGCTTGATGGGCTTGCTGGCCGTGAGCTTCAGCGTGACGGTGGTGCCCGCCGGGGCACGCACGTCGCCGTTCGTATCCTCATCGAACCGGTCCGCCCAGCCCGCCTGGCGAGTGTAGGACGGGAAGTCGTAGTGGATGCCGCGCTTGACGATCTGCGGCGGCTCCACGACCGTCACCTGGTAGGTCTTGGACTGCGAGCCGCCCACCTCCACGTGGTAGCTGAAGGGCGCCTTGACGTCCTCGACCCGCCCCACGTAGAGGTCCCCCGTCACCGGTGTCAGCGGTTTCTCGAGCACCTTGTCGTCGTCGTTGTAGCTGTAGTAAAAGACCGAATTGATGTCGTCGGCAGGGTCGCCTTGCGTCGTGACGCTCACCTCGAGGTCGCTGCCCTTATTGAGGCTCACGGTGCCGGGCTGGACGTCCACGATGCGCACCTTGCCAATCGCCTGGATGTCGCGCCCCGGCATCATCAGGCGCTGGAGGGCGTTCGAGAAGCGGTCGAAGGAGGCAGCGGCCCACACGATCACCGCGAGCACGGCAACCGCCGCCACCGCACTGAGCCACCGGGCGCGCCGCGTATCCACCGCCTGGCGCACGGGGTACTGGGCGATCTCGGTCGCCGTTTGCGCCACCAGTGCGCCCACCATCCCCGGCGATTCCACCTGCGAGTCCAGCCCAAGCTGGAGCGCGTTGATCAGCTTGTTGTCGATCTGCGGGAACTTCCGCTCCACGTGCACCGCCACTTCCTCGTCCGTCCAGCCGCGGAAAAGCGGGCGGAACACGAACCAGGCGAGCGCGAAGGCCGTGTAGCCCAGAAAGAGCCCGAGCAGGCACCAGCGCGCAGGCGCCGCAAGGTGCAGATGCGCCTCGAGGAGCGTGAGAACGAACACCGCGCCAAACAGCCCGCCCACGAACAGCAGGACGCGCTCGAGGATGTAGACGGTCCGCCACCAGTCGCGCGTGCGGTACACCGCGTCGAGCAGGTCGTCGTACCCAGAGTACTCGAGGGGCTGCATTGTCGCCATGTGCCCTGGTCTCCTTGCGCGATGCCGATCAGTGTGTCATCGAGTAGACGATGGTGTTCATCCCGATTCGAAGGGCGTCCTTCGACGAGTAGCAGCGGGCGAATGGGCGCTCCATCCCGTCCCACTGCGTGCCCAGGCCGTACGGGCTGTAGATCACGCCCAGCACCCCGCCGATCGTCACCCCCTCGAGCATCGGCACATCGAGGTCTGGCTGGTTCTGGCGCACCATGCCGCTGTAGGCCACCTTGCCGATCTTCGCCTGAAGGCTCAGGAGCGGGTGGCTCGGCGCAATGCCCTTGAGCGCGTGCTTGGGAAGCACGCGGGCCAGCTCGCGGCGGAACGCCCGGTCGAACGCCTTGCGCCCGCAGCACGCGTCGGCCAGCAGGATCCCGCCGTTGCGCAGGTAGCTGCGCAGCGCCGCCACCTCCTGGTCGAGAAGCACGAAGTCGTCGTGCCCCGTCATGTAGAGCACGGGATACTGGAACGCGTCGGTCTTGCGCAGGTCCACGTTGGCCCGCTTGAACTGCACCTCGAGCGTGGTGTTTGCCGCCACGTACTTGAGCAGGTTCATGTTGCCCGATGGATGGGGGTCCCAGTCGCCGCCGTGGATGACCTGGCCGAAGACGAACTCCTCGCGCGTCGCCTCGCCCGTCTGGTAGTAGACCTTCTGGGCACTCAGGAAGCGGCCCAGCTCGTGGTTGGCCAGGCAATACGACACGGCGTTGACGCCGAACTGCTGCGCCGTGACGGCCTTGACCCGATAGCCCCACGGGTGTTCGTGGCGTGCGAAGCCGCAGCTCACGTCGTAGGGGGCGAGGATCACGGCCAGGCGGCACCCGATGTGGATCCCGTAGATGTTCGCCACGCCCTGGTAGGCCGCCTTGTTCGGCTCCTGATAGCCGAACCCGGCCACCTGGTAGTAGGCCTGGTAGATGGGGTGGTCGGGCGGGAGTTGACGCATCGGGCGCTGCGGGAAGATCCGCTGGCACAACTCCTTGAAGCCCTCGGTGAACGGCTGTGCACCGCAGCAGGCATCGGCCATCAGGGTGCCGCCGTCGCGGATGTACCAGCGCAGCTTCTCGACCGTCTTGTCGTCGAAGGTGGCCTTGTAGTGCCCCGAGATGTAGAGGATGGGCACTTCGGCGGGGCTGAACGAGAAGTCGTTGAGCGAGACCTCGATGGCGCGGTACTTGACGCCGAGCTTGCTGCCTGCGGTGTTGATGATGTGGTAGAGGTCGGTCGTGTCGCTCTGCCAGTCGAGGTAGGAGAATCGGCGCCCGTCCTTGGTGGTCTTCCAGATGGGCTTGCCGTAGCGGATTTTGCCAACGAGCGCCGGGGGTGCGGGGGGCCGCTTCTTTTCGGTGCGGCGCAGCGGCGTGACGGGGAGTGGCAGCGGCGGGAAACCCTCGGACGCGCTGATGCGCGAGGGTTTCGGTGGCGGCGGCGGCTCCCAGTCGCCGTACGCCAGGCGCTCGGCGAGCAGGCCGCTCACGCAAAGCACCACACACACGATGAGGAGCCATCCCCCAATCTGCCGCCACTGGCGAGCCATTTCTGGCCTCCTCTGCTGATGCCTGGCGCGCCCTTTACGGCGCGCACGGATGATGCCCGTACCGGTAGTATACCACTCACGCCAGGGGTGTCAAGAGCCTCATCTTCAACTTTTACATAGATTTACAGTCCGGCTGCAAGCGCCTGAGTGGCTGGCGGGAGCAGGTCGGCGCCGGGCCTGGCCTGTCGCTCTATGGGATGGCGCCCTCCTGCTTGAGCTTCACCACCTCGGCCAGGGCTCGGGTGAAGTCGCGCAGGCAGGCTCGGCGGTGCTTGTTCGCGGCGGCGTAGTCGCCGTCGCAGTGGGCGTCGGCGGCCTTGGCGAAGCCTGCGACCGCGCGCTTGAAGTCCTTATGGAGCCCTTCCGCGCCCGGCGGCGGGGTGAGGCCGGCGAAGAGCTTGGCGTGGAGGCGGCTCAGCTCGCGGGCGTAGCGTGCCAGGGGTTGCTCGTAGGGATGCTTCTCGAGCATGCCATTCACCTGGAGCCCCACGCGCGCGATCGCGCCGGTGAGCACCACGTAGGAGCTGATGCGTTGCGCGCGCTTCTTCGCCTCGTCCGCATCGCCCGCGCGAGCCGGCGTGGATGCGAGCACGACTGCGGCACATGCCACGCCAAGGTGAATCCAGCGGGTGCTCATCGGGTGTCCCCTCTCCTCCCCTGGTGACGCCGGCCCGGGCGTTACGAAGGCTCTCTTGCTGTCTCATCTCACCATACAGTGCGCGTGGACCAAGGGTTTCGGGGTTCCTGGGTGTGCATGGCAGGGCTCCTGCCGGTGCACTGGGCATGATGGCAGGAGCCCTGGGCGTTTCGCGCGGCTCGGCGTCAGGCGCCGACGATCCGCCGGATCTGGGCGAGCGAGGCGGCGGCATCGCCCGTGGGGCCGTATTCGAGGCCGATGTAGCCGGGGTAGTCCGTGGCGTCGATGGCCTCGATCACCTTCGCGTAGTTGATCTCGCCGGTGCCGAACTCGTGGCGGCCGGGCACGTCGGCCGAGTGAAAGTGGCCGATGAGATCGATGTTCTCGGTGATATTCTGGATCAGGTTGCCTTCCATGATCTGCTGGTGATAGATGTCGAAGAGGAGCCTGACGGCTGGGCTGGCCACGGCTCGGCAGATGTCGAACCCCTCGGCGGACGACCACAGGTAGTAGCCCTTGTGGTTCACCAGGGTGTTGAGCGGCTCGATGGCGAAGGTCACGCCCGCGGCCTCGGCGTCGGCGGCCACGGCCTTCATGCCGTCGATGATGCTCTGGTGCTGCTCGTCGCGGGTCAGGTGGTCCTTCTCGTTGCCCACGGTGGCGATGATGGTGGGGGCGCCCATGCGCGTCGCCACGCCGATGGTCTCGCGAGCGGCGGCGATGAACGCCTCGCGGCACTCGGGGTTCACCAGGCTGCCCTTCGACATCCCGCTCTTGACCTCAGGGTCCGAGCTGTCGACGCACAGCGCGGCCAGGTCGAGGCCCGTCGCCTCCTTGGCGGCCAGCACGGCATCGAGGTCCACCCCGCTCCAGCCCCAGAACTCGAACGCCCCGATGCCCGACTCCTTGACCTTCGCGATCCGGTCCACGAAGTCGGCCTCGCGGAACACCATGCAGATGCACACGGACAGCTTCATGCGCAGGGTCTCCTCACTTCTTTCCGAGTTTCTGCGACTTGAGGGTGGCGACCTCGACGGCACGGATGAGAGCGGCGCGCAGGTGCCCCTCTTCGAGCGCCTGGAGGCCCTCGATGGTGGTGCCGCCGGGCGAGGCCACCATGTCCTTCACTGCGGCGGGATGTTTGCCGGTCTCGACGATGAGGCGAGCGGTGCCGAGCACGGTTTGTGCGGCGAGTGTGAGCGCCACGTCGCGCGGGATGCCGCAGAGCACTCCCCCATCCGCGAGGGCCTCGATGACCACGGCCACGAAGGCCGGGCCGCTGCCGCTCAGGCCGGTCACGGCATCGAGCAGCTTCTCGGGCAGTGGGAAGCACACGCCCACGGCGCCCAGGATCTGGGCAACCACGTCCGCATCGGCCTTCGATGCCGCCGAGCCGCAGGCGAAACCGGCGGCGCCGCTGCCCACGAGGCACGGCGTGTTGGGCATCACGCGCACGACGCGCGTGCCCTCCCCCAGCATAGCCTCGAGCTCGGCCAGGGTGATCCCCGCCGCGATCGAGACCACGAGCTTCTGCGGCGTGATGGCGTCCGCCAGCCCGGGCAGCACCGAGCGCACCACGCCCGGCTTGAGCGCCACGACCACGATGTCGCTCGCCTCGGCCAGCGTCTTGTTGTCGTCGACCACGCGGACGGCCAACTCGCGGGCGATGAAATCGCGGCGGGCGGGGTCCACGTCGCTCATCACGACTTGCTCGGGCGGAGCCAGCGCCCCTTCGAGCAGGCCGCGGGCCAGCGCCTCGGCCATCTTCCCGGCGCCGAGGAATCCGATCGTCTGTTTCAGCATGCCACACACCTCCGTTTGCCTGTCCTTACGGCGACGGCGGCGACTATAGCAAATGCCGCCGCTACCCGCAACGGCTTTTCCTTCCCACGCACGTCTCGGTTGACCTGCCCGTGGCGGCGTGACACAATGTGCCCGCGACTGGGAGTTAACAGGGTCGTCGGGATCGCCGCAGACCACCGGCGCTTCCGGCACGGGCACTGGAGGATGGTGGATGGACGTCGAGGCTGTGAAGGGCATCCTGCGCGGGCCGATGATCCCCGTGATCACGAACCTGAACGCCGATCTGAGCATCGACCATGCGGCGATCGGCGCGAACGTCCGCCACGTGGTCGAGCACGGGATCGTGACCTGGCACGGCGCCCTGCTGGCCGTGGGCGCCGGCGGCGACTTCCCGATGCTCACCGTCGCCGAGCGCAAGGCCGTCGCCCGCACTATCGTGGAGGCGGCCGACGGGAAGGTCCCCGTGCTCGTGGGCGCGCAGGACACGCATCTGGACGTGTGCATCGAGATGGCCCGCTGGGCCGAGGAAATCGGGGCCTATGGCATCCAACTCGCCCCGCCCCACTACTACACGCCCTCGGACGACGACGTGGTCCGCTGGTTCCAGGCCGTGCACGACGCCACGGAGCGGGCGGCGATCATGGCCTACAACACGTGGTGGGAGGGCTACGAGATGTCGCTCGAGCAGGTTGAGCGGCTCGCCCGCCTCGAGCGTTGCGTGAGTCTCAAGTGGTCCACCTCCACGGGCGCGGGGAGCTACATGCGGGGCGTCGCCCGCTTCGCAGACCGCATGGCCGTCGTCTGCAACCAGGGCATGTACGTGATGAACCACCTGCTCGGCGGCACGGGCTACATCACCCACCTGGCCACCGTGTGGCCCGAGCACGACCTGGGGGTTTGGGGGCTGATGGAGGCGGGCGACTACAAGGCGGCGCAGGCCAGGGTCTGCGCTGTGAACTGGCCGTGGTACGACTTCCGCTGCACGATGGCAGGCCGCACGGGCGGCGAGAGCCCCACCGTGAAAGCTGCCCTCGAATTGTGCGGGAGACCCGGCGGCCCGTGCCGCGCCCCCAGCCGCACGCTCACGTGCGAGGAGCGCGCCCAGCTTCGCTAGGTGCTCGCCCGCATCGGCGTTCCCAGTATCCAGGAGGCCACACCGTGATCCCGCGAGGCCCCATAGCCCTGGCCGCCGCGATGCTCCTGTTCCTGCTGGCCGCGGCGCCGGCTCCACTCGAAGCTGCCGAGGAGGAAACGACGATGCGCGTTCGCGATATCGGCTCGCGCTGGGAGCTGTTTGTGGACGACTGGCTGGTCGATGCGCTCAAGGGGACGCGGCTGCGGCTCCACCATCCCGTGCCGCGCGAGGTCGTGCTGCGATTCGACAAGCCGTGGGAGGGGCTCTTCTGCGGTTACGTGACCGTGCTCAGGGACGGCGATCTGTTCCGCCTCTATTACCGCGGATGGGTTCAGGTGGGCAAAGCGAGCAGCCAGGTGGCCTGCACCGCCGAGAGCCGCGACGGCATCGCCTGGACGAAGCCCAGCCTCGGCCTCTTCGAGGTCGCGGGAACGAAGGACAACAACGTGGTACTGGCACACGCCGAGCCCGTGACGCACAACTTCTGCCCGTTCCTGGACACCCGGCCGGGCGTGCCGAAATCGCAGCGGTTCAAGGCGGTCGGCGGCTCGAGGAAGAGCGGGCTCATCCCCTACGTCTCCCCCGACGGCACCCACTGGAAGCGGCTCCGCGCCAAGCCCATCATCACGAAGGGCGCCTTCGACTCCCAGAATGTCCCCTTCTGGTCCGCCCACGAGCAGGCCTACCTGTGCTACTTCCGCATCTTCCGAAACGGCGTGCGCAGCATCGCACGCACGACCTCCAAGGACTTCCTCACGTGGACCGACCCGAAGCCGATGAGCTTCGGCGACACCCCCTGGGAGCACCTCTACACCAACCAGACCCACCCCTACTTCCGTGCGCCCCACATCTACATCGCCACCCCCGCGCGCTTTTTCCCCGGCAAGCAGGTGCTCACGCCCGAGCAGGCGAAGGCACGCGGCGTGCACCCGGGCTACTTCCGCGACTGCTCGGACAGCGTGCTGATGAGCAGCCGCGGCGGCACCCGCTACGACCGCACGTTCCTCGAGGCCTTTATCCGCCCGGGTCTGGGCCTTCAGAACTGGGGCTCGCGGTGCAACTACCCCGCCCTCGGCGTCGTCCCCACCGGCGAGGGCGAGATGTCGGTCTACGTCCAGCGGGGCTACGCCCAGCCCACGGGCTGCCTCCAGCGGTTCACCCTGCGCACGGACGGCTTCGTATCGGTGAATGCGCCCTACCGCGGCGGGGAACTGGCGACGAAGCCCCTGACGTTCTCGGGCAAGCGGCTCGTCCTCAACCTGGCCACGTCGGCGGCGGGAAGCCTTCGCGTCGAGATCCGCGATGCGGCAGGCAAGCCCATCCCCGGCTACACCCTGCGCGACGCGCTCTCCATCACGGGCGATGGGCTCGAGCGCACCGTCGCCTGGAAAGGCAAGGGCAGCGACCTTGCGCCGCTGGCCGGCAAGCCCATCCGCCTGCGCTTCGTGATGAAGGACGCCGACCTCTACGCGCTGCGGTTCGCCGAATAGGGCCTCGCCGATTCCCGAGCGAGGAGATCTTCCATGCGCCCTCTCGCCGCCTGCTCCATCGTGTTCGTGCTGTGCCTCTCCCATCTCGCCGCAGGGGCGGCCAAGCCCACCCCGCCACGCATCGCGAGCCTCAAGAAGCTCTACCTGGAGACCGACGTCGTTCGCGACGGCGCGCCCTCCGCGACGATCATCGTCCCCGTCTCCGGGGTCTACGACGATCTGGCGAAGCGCATCGCGCAGGCAACCCGAGAAGCGGCCGGCGCGGAGCTGCCGATTGCCCCGGAAACCGCACCTGCTGCCGCGCTCCCGCTTCGGGGAAACGTGGTCGCCCTGGGCAACCGCTCGACCAACCCGTTCATCAGCGAGCTCTACAACCGCTTCCACACGCTCCTCGACCTGCGCTACCCCGGCCCCGGCGGCCACGTGGTCCGCACCCTTCACAACCCCTTCGGCAATGGGTTCAACGTGGTGTTTGCCGGCGGGAGCGACCGCGCGGGCGTCGAGAGAGCCACGGCCATCCTGATCCGGGAACTTGGCAAGGCCGCCCGCGTCAGGAACCTGCGGCTGGGGCGCTTGGCGGACATCCGCCTGGGCAAAGGCATCGAAGTTCCCACGGACACCCGGGAGGCGAAGATCTGGGACGCCTCGGCCGGCTACAAGTCCGTGGGCTACTTCGGCTGGAACAGCCTGAGCAAGCACATGGCCCTTCACTACATGACCGGCGAGCCGCGCCACGCCAGGGAGTTCCTGCGGCTGGCCTTCCCCGATGCCCGCGCACGGCAGGAGATCTGCGACATCGATGGCGAGCGGGTCGAGGACAAGGACCACCCGCTCAGCGGCCCCTACCACTACAACGCACACCTGATGATCCTGTTCTGGGACCTCATCGAGGAGAGCCCCGCCTTCACCGACGACGAGCGCCTGCGCGTAACGAACGCATTCGCACAGCAGCTCGACCACTGGACGGGGGAATGGGCCTACGCGGGCCGCTCGGCGGCGCGGCCGCGGGCCGTCGGCTCCCGCCACGGGCAATGGGCGGCCATCTCCCTCACCTGCCTCGGCCGCTACTTCCAGACCCACTACCCCCACCCCGTGTGGCAAGGCTGCGTGGAGGCGGGCGTCCGCCACTTCAGCCCGCTGCACGAGCACGCGTGGGTGGGCGGCGAAGGCGACAACCTGTTCTGGTACAACACCGGCATCGCTCCCATCTTCAGCTACCTGATGCTCACGGGTGACCGCAAGCCCCTCGAGAACGGCGTGCTCGCCACGCTGCTTCGCGGGCAGGAGGCGCTGATCTCGGGGCGCCAGCCAGACTGGGCTCTGCGCAGCGCCTCGATCGGCTTCCTCCACAAGGCCGCCTGCCTCACGCACGATGGCCGCTGGCTCACCTACCGCGACCGTACCGGCGTGGACACCAGAGTGTTCCGCCTCGGGCAGTCCTTCTGGCCCGAGCCGACCCTCAAGCCCACCCCGCCCGACGACCTCGCGGGCTCGTGGACGATCCATCGCCTGCCCAAGCCCAAGTGGGAGGCACGCCGCAGCGGCCTGCCGCTCGACGAGTCGTTCGAGTTCGCAAGCTGGCGCACCCGCTCCGATGCGGGCGGGGACTTCGTGCTCATCGACGGCTTCAACGGCGCCTCGCGCAACCCCTACCACACGTTCGCCATCCTCGAGCTCCGCCTCGCCGGCCACACACTGCTCAAGGGCTATCTCAACCAGGTGGTCACACGCGTGGACGGCCTGATGGAGCCGAAGATACCGATGGACGCATCGCTCAGGCGCTGCGGCGTCGTGGGCGGCACGGCCTGGGCTGTGGCCGGGGTGCCCGAGGCAGCCTACGCGACGTGGCGGCGCACGCTCGTCCAGCGCGCGGGCCGCTACGCGCTGATCGTCGATGAGCTCACCTTCCGCGAGGAAAGCGCCAACGCCGAGGTGAGCATCGAGTGGGAGGCGGAACGCGGAGGCAGGCGAGCCGAGGACGGCCGCCTGGTCCTCCCCACGCGGGCCGAGCACCCCGCGGCCGGCACCCGGGGCTGCGGAGCGATCTGCTCGGCCGACCCGATGCGCACCACAGGCGGCGGACGCCGCTGGACCATGCAGTGGCTCGGACGCGTGGCAAAGGGCGAGCGGAGGACGTTCTTCTCCCTCGCGGCAGTGCGACCCGGCGATGCCGAGCCCACCGTGCAATGCCTACGCGACGGCAATGCCTCGGCCCTCCTGGCCCTTCCCGAGCCGGCGAGGGCGTTTGCACGCGCCAACGGACGAGACGTGGCGGCTCAACTGGCGGTATGCTCGGGCGACCATCTCTTCGCCATCGCAGCCACGCGCCTCGAGCCGATGCTGCGAGCGGACAAGCCCGTGGACGCGGACTGGGACTTCAAGAGCGGCACCCTCCGCCTCCTCGCGCCCACGGCAACCACCGTATCCCTTGCCCTCGAGCCGAAGGCAAAGCCCACCCTGGACGGCAAGCCGTTCATCGGCGCTGAGCGCGGCATGGCGAGCTTCCAGTTCCCAGCCGGCCGCCACGTGGTCCGCGGAGCACTGCCGCGAGCCGCCGAGCTGGCCCGCCTCCGCGACGACCTGGGCCGCCGCCTCGAGGCCGCGACGGCCAGGCCACGAACCGTACCACCGCACCGCCAGCCCCTTGCACCCATCCGGAAGCCGGTCGCACAGGCGCGGTTCGCCGCGGGTGTCGTGGACATCGCCTCGCTTCCCTCCGAGGCCGGACCGCTCCTCGCCGTGGCGGAGGGCAAGAGCATCCACCTCCTGGCCCTCGATGGCCGCGAGAGGAAGACCATGGCGACCGACGGCCCGATCCGCATGCTCCGCTGGTGGCCCGAGCCTCGCCTGCTCCTGGCCGGCTGCGCGGACGAGAAGGTCGTTGCCTTCGACACGGCCGGAGCCAGGCAATGGGCCTTCGTCTCCGAAATGGACCCTGCTGTGCTCCGAGCTGCCAAGACCTACTGGTTCAAGTCGGCGCCCGGCCACGAGGGCATCCACGGCCTCCACACCGGCGCGTTCATCGGCGGGGAAACCCAGGCGTTCGTGGGCAGCGCGTGCACGCTCGAAATCCTGGACCAGCGCGGGAAGCTGGTCCGCAGGATGCCGCAGTTCTGGGGCAAGGTCTCCACCTTCGCTCTCGTGGACGGCCCGCAGGGCACCCGCAACCTGCTCGCGGCCAGGAAGTACAACGGCGTGAACACCGTGGCCATCATCAACAGCAAGAGCCTCGCTCCCAAGCCTCGCGGCTTCATCGCCGTGCCTCGCGGCCACACCTACATCGGCGGCTGGTCGAGCATGAACCGCCACCACCTGTTCTACGGCGACCTCGATGGCGACGGGACGAAGGAGGTGGTCAGCGAGATCAACGGCACGTGGAACCGCGTGGTCGTGTGGACGGCGGGGGGCGAGCCGAAGCACGCCGCCAACTTCGGCCCAGGCCCGCGCATCCCCGCCCGCACGCTCCGCGACCTGGCCGTTTGCGACCTCGATGGCGACGGTTCGAAGGAGATCCTCGCAGCCACGTCGCACGGCATGGTGGTAGCGTTGGATGCGCAGTGCCGCAAGCTTTGGGCCGTGCGCCTGCCGAGCGCGGCAAACGTCCTCGCCTGCGCCCGACCGAAGGGCGGCAAACGGGCCCGCATCGTGCTCGGATGCGACGACGCCCGCGTCCGCTTCCTCGACCACACGGGCAAGCTCATCGGGTATGCGCAGCTCACGGGAAGGCCCGCGACGATCCAGAAGCTGGCCGATCCGGATGGCGGCGAGCTCGTGGCGATCGGTACCGACAAGGGACACGTGGCGACGTACCGCCCTCAATGACCCTGCACTTCCCAGATGCGCTGCGACGGCAAGACCCAGGGGGATCGGGAACGAAAGGAGTGACCAAGATGACCAGGAGAGCGACGGTCCTGACCGGAATCCTCACGGCCATTTGCTGCAGCCGTGCCATGGCGGCCGGGAAGCCCCTGAAGGTCTACATCCTGGCCGGGCAGTCCAATATGGAGGGCCAGGCCAGGGTCGAGACGTTCGACTACATCGGCGATGACCCGAAGACGGCCCCTTTGCTCAAGGAGATGCGCGGCCCCGACGGTAAGCCGCGCCTCTGTGAGAAGGTGTGGATCTCGTATCTGACCGGCTCGCCCGACCGTGGCACGCTCGGCGAGGGGTTCGGCAAGCTCACGGCCGGGTACGGGAGTCGCAGCAATCCCGCCGAAGACGGCGGCAAGATCGGCCCGGAGTTCACGTTCGGCATCACCATGTCCAAGGCAACGGACTGCCCGATTCTCCTCATCAAGACCGCCTGGGGCGGCAAGAGCCTGCACACCGACTTCCGCCCACCCAGCGCCGGGCCATACGAGTTCAACGAGGCGGAGTTAGAGGGCTTCAAGAAGCGAGGCGTGGACATCGCCCAGGCCAAGGCCGACAAGGCCGCCAAGACCGGTCAGTACTATCGCCTGATGATGAAGCACGTCCAGCACGTGCTGGGAGATATCAAGCGGGTGGTGCCGGACTACGACGCCAAGGCCGGCTACGAGATCGCCGGGTTCGTCTGGTTCCAGGGCTGGAACGACATGGTGGCCGGCGGCACATATCCCAATCGCAGCAAGCCCGGCGGATACGCGAAGTACAGCGAGTGGATGGCGGCCTTCATCCGCGACGTCCGCAAGGACCTGAAGGCCCCCAAGATGCCCTTTGTCATCGGCGTGATGGGCGTCGGCGGAGTCCAGGAAAAGCCCAACTACTTCAGACAGGCCATGGCTGCACCCGCCGCGATGCCCGAGTTCAAAGGCAACGTGGCCGCCGTGGAAACAGCGCCCTTTTGGGATTCCCCCATGGAAGCACTGCTGTCCAAGAAGGGCGAGATCAACCGACGCCTCGGCGCCGCGCACCTGATCACCACCGATGGCGTCATGGAAAAGGGGGAGGCGGGCACGCCTGGCTGGGAGCCGCTCGGCACACCTCTGCCTGAGAATCGCATCTGGCGCTTCATCTCATTCGACCCCCAGAAAGAATCGGATCGGAAGCCGAAAACAGAAAAGAAGCGCTTCCGCGACGTCACCCTGCCTGTTGGCCTGAAGCAGTGGTACACGCCTGGCTTCGACGACAGCAAGTGGAACAGCGGCAAGGCGCCGATTGGCAAGGGCGCCTGGAAGCACCGCCACATCGGTAAGGCGGCAGTCAAGTACACATCGGACTGGGGCAAGGGAGAGTTCCTGCTGATGCGCACGACCTTCGAAGTCGACAGCCTCGATTATGAATCGTTTCGCCTCAGCATACTGGCGCGACAGGGCTTTCACGTCTATCTGAACGGCCACAAGATCCACACATACATCTGGTGGAAAGACGAGCCGTACTACCGCCCCATCGTACTGTCGCCTGAGGAGGTCAAGCATCTCAAGAAGGGCGTCAATGTCCTGGCGGCGTATGCCAATGTCCAATACGACAGACGCACGGAAGAACCGCATGCGTCCATTGATCTCGCGATCGAGGGGATCACCAAAGAGGCCAACGCGTACGTCAACAGCAGGGAGTATCTCCTCAAGCAAATGGATAAGATCTGTACACGCAGCGAACAGAGGATCATCGCGGGGGCTTCCAATGCCGGCTATCACTACCTGGGCAGTGGCAAGATCATGGCGCAGATCGGTAAGGCCTTTGCCGAGGCGATTCTCGAACTGGAGAACAAATGAGTCGCTCGTGCACCCCAGTGTTGTTGCCTGCCCTGGTGTTCGCGACCTGGGCCGCGGCCTCGGTCGCGGCGCCTGGGGATGGCAGACCTCCCGGCAGATCGGAGCGCAGGCCCATGATCCTGAAACCCGACACCCTCAGGAACTATGTCGCTACCTTCAATGGCAAGGACCATACCCATTTCGGGCAGGCCATTGCCAACGAGGCCGCGGCGGACTGGATGGCCGACAACGTGCCGCTCTTCGAGTGTCCCGATAAGGACGTCGAGGAGATCTACCACTTCCGCTGGTGGACGTTCCGCAAGCATGTCAAGAAGACGCCCGACGGGTTTGTGATTACTGAGTTTCTGCCGAAGGTCAACTGGAGCGGCAAGCACAACACGATCAGTTGCCCTGCCGGCCACCACTTCCGCGAGGGCCGGTGGATTCGCGATAGGAAGTACCTGGACGACTACGCCGTCTTCTGGTTTCGCAAGGGGGGCTCCCCACGCAGATACAGCTTCTGGGCCGCCCACTCCCTCTACCAACACGCCCTGGCCCTCGGCGACTTCTCCCGGGCCGTTGACCTGCTGCCCGACCTCGTTGCCAACTACCAGGCCTGGGAGAAATCGCGGCTCGAACCCGACGGACTCTTCTGGCAGATCGACGACCGCGACGGCATGGAGGTCTCCATCGGCGGCCGCGGCCACCGCGGCCAAGGTAAACGAGCGACCATCAATTCCTACATGTACGGCGATGCACGGGCCATCGCGGCCATCGCCGAACGGGCCGGCAAGCCAGAGATCGCCAGGAAGTACCGTGGGAAAGCCGAGCGAATCAAGCGGCTCGTCCTTGAAAAGCTCTGGGACGCCGATGCCAGGTTCTTCAAAGTCCTGCCCCGCGGGGAAAAGGCCGAGAAGGTCGGCGTCCGCGAGTTGCACGGCTTCACGCCCTGGTACTTCAACCTGCCGGATTCAGGCAAGGGATACGAGGTCGCGTGGAAACAACTGATGGACCCGAAGGGCTTCTGCGCACCGTTCGGCCCGACCGTCGCCGAGCAGCGGCACCCCAGGTTCTCCGTCTCCTACAAGGGCCACGAGTGCCAGTGGAACGGCCCCAGCTGGCCCTTTGCCACTACCGTTACACTGGTCGCACTGGCCAATGTCCTGAACGACTACACGCAGCAGGCCGTCTCGTCGAAGGACTACTTCCAAACGCTCAAGACCTACACGAAGTCGCACCGGTTGAAGCGCGAAGACGGCACGGTCGTTCCCTGGATCGACGAGAACCTGAACCCCCACACCGGGGACTGGATTGCCCGGTCGCGGCTCAAAGTGTGGAAGAACGGCACCTGGGATCCAGGAAAAGGCGGCGTGGAGCGTGGCAAGGACTACAACCACTCCTCCTACTGCGACCTGATCATCACGGGACTCCTGGGACTTCGCCCGCGGGCGGACGACACCGTGGTGGTGAACCCGCTTCTGCCCGACGGCACCTGGGACTACTTCTGCCTCGACGGCGTGCCCTACCACGGCCGAATGCTGACAATCCTCTACGACAGGACGGGAAAGAAGTACGGCAAAGGAAGCGGTCTGCGCATCCTGGCTGATGGGAAGGAAATCGGGACGTCCAACACACTGGGGCGTCTGACGGCGCAACTCTCCCCAAAGTGAACGCGCTTGTAAGGAGGAACACGCTAGATGGCACGGCACCTTTTCGCACGACGTGCCTTTCTCCGGACGATGGGCTTCAGCGCCATGGCTTCGGCCTGCCCTGGCAGTGGCCTGAGCGCGGAGGCACCTGCCCGAGGAAGGCCCAACATCCTCTTCTGTCTCGCGGACGATCAGTCCTACCCCCACGCAAGCGCCTACGGCGAGCCGGTGATCAGCACCCCCGTCTTCGACCGCGTCGCCCGCGAGGGCGTGCTGTTTACGCAGGCCCATTGCGCCGCACCGTCGTGCACGCCGTCGCGCAGCGCCATCCTGACCGGCCAGGGCATCTGGCGTCTCGGCCAGGGCGGCCAGTTGTTCGGAACGCTCCCGGCCGAGCATCCGGTATATACCGAACTGTTGGCCAAGAGCGGCTATCACGTGGGGTATATGAGCAAGGGCTGGGCGCCCGGAAACGACCGGGCCGGCGGCCGCACGTCGAATCCGGCAG
>Ga0272442_10004998_pt1 | contig 17896 bp, 12 predicted proteins | sample SSMForm2O_FD_200262 | JGI IMG/M metagenome (GOLD analysis project Ga0272442, IMG submission 200262) | Marine sediment archaeal communities from Little Sippewissett salt marsh, Falmouth, MA, United States - SSM-Form-2O | ecosystem: Environmental > Aquatic > Marine > Wetlands > Sediment ... | reverse complement strand
ATTGGCGTGGCGAAAAAGCTTCTTGATCCGCTTGCCGGGCGGGGCAACCTCGACGTTAAAGCCCGCGCTACGCAATTGTCCCGCGATTTTGAGCGACTCCTTTTGGGTATTGATGGGAACGACATAAACTTGAGTCACGGTTCCCGGCGCTTCGACGCCCCGTTGCCTCAGCGCCTCGTAAACCACGTCCAGACCGAAGCTGATCCCCACGGCCGGATACGCACAGGGATCTTCTGATTCCAGAAATCGTCCGATGATCTCGTCGAAGCGGCCTCCGGCGGCCAACGAGGAGGCGATCCGTTTCTGATCGACCAGAAAGCACTCGAAGACCGTTCCGGTGTAGATCTCCAGTCCCCGCGCCAGGCTCGGAACCAGCTTCAGCCGACCCTGAAAGCCGGCCGCCGGAAGCAGCTCGAGCAACCGGGTCAGCTCGCCCAGACCCTCTTCGGCGAGATCCCCTTCCAGACGCTCGGCCAGTGCGCTCACGATGGCTTCGGGCGCGCCGGTGATATGAAAAAAATCATTGAGCCGGTCGAGAGCGGCTTGTTCGATCTGCTTCTCGCGAAGCTCCTTGCAAACGCCTTCCCAACCGATCTTTTCCAACTTGTCAATGGAAAGGATCGCCGGGCCGACTTGCTCGGAAGGCACGCTGCACCCGCACAACACCGCGGAAAGCACCTTTCGGTTGTTGATCCGAACGACCACGGGCAAATCAAGCGCGTCGAAAATCTCTCCCGCCATGGCGATCAGCTCCGCCTCAGCGGAGACATCGCTCGTGCCGACGATATCGACGTCGCATTGAGTGAACTCCCGGACCCGACCCGTTCTCACGGGCCCGTCCCGGAAAACCTTTCCGACTTCATAGCGCTTGAAAGGAAAAGACAACTGCTTGTGAAGACCCCCATAAAACCCGATAATTCGGGAAAAAGGCACTGTAAGGTCGTACCTGAGCCCCAGGTCCCGATCGCCTTGATCCTGAAACCGGTAGGTCTCTTTGAGAATTTCTGCTCCCCCGGCATATTTGGAGGACAGCAGATCAAAATTGTTTAGAATCGGCGTTTCGACCGGGCTGTATCCATAGCGCTCGAACGTGCCGCGCATCACCTCCAGCACCCGCTGCCGAAGGATTTGTTCCTGCGGGAGGTAGTCCTTGGTGCCCTTGAGCAAACTCAGATCCATTTTTCCGTTTCCACTCGAGATTTGTCCGATTGTGGGAGGCCCAATACTAGAGTCCCGTCCGTCCGCCGTCAACTGATGATTGCATTTCAAGCCTGGTGTGCCAGGGTCCGAACCGCGACCTTTCGCTTTCAGAGCCTCACTTGCGATCACCCTGGCAACTTTCCTTCAAATCCAAAGTGAATGGACGATAATCTTACAGGATGGAAAGCCTATGTTACTCGGCTTATGCCGCAGAAGATCAAATTTCGACGACCGAATTGGTTCCGCCGAACCCATCGTTTTGCCGTAGAGGGTTCTCCGGATCGTTGATCCAGGACTGATCCACGACATATTTGTATTGATGTGCGCCCCGGGGAAGCACCACCGAGGCATACCAGTATCCTTCCGCATCCGGACCGCTCATCGGCATTGTCTCAGATTGCCAGCGATTAAAGGTCCCGACGATGGCCACCCGCCTCGCCTCGGGCGCTTGCACCCGGAAGAGGATTTCTTCCTGCTCCGGGGGCATCGTCAACGCTTGCGAAGGAACGGCCTCGTCCAGCGCCAAAGGCGCCACCAAAGGCTCGCGCGCAATGATCTCGCGGGCCAAAGCGAGAAATTCCTTGGCGGCCCGGCAGTGCCGGTCAAACTGAACGATGGGCATTCCGCAGAATGTCGCTTCCCGGATTTTGCTGCTGACGTGGACAATGGTCTTCAGGAATACGCCCGGAAAGACACTGCGCTGTTCCTCGAACATCATGCGGGAGAACGCCGAGCGATTGTCAAAATTGGTCTGCAGACCATAAAGAATGATGCCCTGGTGATACTCCTCGTTCAGCAGAGCCACCCTTTCCGCCAGCCGCCGGACGGCCGGCTCGGTATAGCGACCGGCTTCACAGGGAATCAGCAATTCGGAAGCCGCCCGGAGAGCGATCAGGGTCAGCAATCCCAGGCTCGGTGGCGTATCAATCAGGAGGTAATCATAGTCCGGCCGCACTTCGGCAAGGACGTCGCGCAGACGCTGTTCACGACGCGGCCGGGTCGCCAATTCATGCTCCAGCACGCTCAAGGCAAGATTCGCCGGTACAAGGTCCAATCCGGCGGCGACTTCGATCCGAGCATGCCGAATCGGAACGCGAATGTCCTCATGCCGGGTGAGGACCTCATAAGCCGTTTTTTCGAGTTGTTCCGAATCGATTCCTAAAGCCAGCGCAACGTGTCCCTGAGGATTCAGATCCACCAGCAGGACCCGGCGGCGCTGCCGGGCGAGACACTCGGCAAGATTCACGACCGTTGTTGTTTTACCGCTGCCACCCTTGGGATTGGCAACCGCAAGTATTCGCCCCATGATCCGCCCCCCTTTCCAGAGATCATTTGGGCCGATGAGCAACCGGACAGATTCCCCCGAGCAGCCGAAGAGCCTGCTCTGGAATCCGCCGCTACTACCGGGTGTAGAAGCGGCACAAGCATAGTCCATCATCTAGGAAAGTCAAGCGATATTCGGCGGTTCGCCAAGCCGCGACTCTGTTGGAATTCTAGGCGAGGAGCTGAAGAATCTCCCGAGCAGCGGATCGGTGCTTCGGCCCAAAGCCCTTGCATTTTCAAGGGGAGTATGGCATAAATCGCTTTCTTGCTTTGGATATCCTCGACCAGGACGCTCAAGAGGGCTTCCGAGTCGGGAACCTTGACAAGAAGACGATTGTTGATCAATAAACAAGAAAGGATGAAATCCCTGATGCGAACGCGAGTTATTGCTCTCAGCCTCCTGATTCCATTAGGCTTATTTCTAGGCTCCGCCCTGGCTACGGCCGACTCAAGCAAGACCAAAGGAGAAAGCGACATGAAACCAGTGCAGAACCAGGAGTCTGAATCGAAAGCGGCGACTTCCAAGGCCCAGGAGGATTCCTCCACGGCTCCTGACGTGTTCAAAGTAAAATTCGAGTGCTCCAATGGAACCTTTATCGTTGAATTCCATAAGGATTGGTCCCCGACCGGCGTACAGCGAGTCTATGATTTGGTCAAGAGCGGATTCTATGACAAAGCCCGATTTTTCCGCGTGATCGAAGGATTCATGGCCCAGTTCGGCATGGCCGGAGATCCGGCCGTTCACGCCAAATGGTCGAGTAAAACCATCCAGGACGATCCGGTCAAGAAGTCGAACGTGCCGGGCATGGTCACGTTCGCCAAAACCGGTATGCCGAATTCCCGAAGCACGCAGCTGTTCATCAACTTCGGCAATAACTCGTTCCTGGATCGACAGGGATTTGCGCCCATCGGCCAGGTTGTCGAAGGGATGGAGGTCGTGAATTCCCTTTACAGTAAATACGGCGAGGGCGCCCCGAGCGGACGAGGCCCTTCTCAGGGAACGATTGCGCAACAAGGAAACGCGTATCTCGAATCGAAATTTCCCGAGCTCGATTACATCAAGAAGGCGTCTATTATCCAATAAGGATTTCAGAAGAAAGAGAGTGGGTCTGTCTAGGGCCGATTTCAACGAACGGGAGGCGACAAAGTAAAGATGGGAGAGCTGCTAGCGGTTACCGAGGCAAATTTCGAACAGGAAGTTAAAAACAGCGATTTGCCGGTTTTGATCGATTTCTGGGCGCCATGGTGCGGGCCTTGCCTGCAGGTTGGGCCGATTGTCGAGCAGTTGGTCGGAGAATACAGCGGGAAGATAAAGGCCTGTAAAATCAACACGGACGAAGCCCAGAATCTGGCCGTGCAATTTGGCATCCAAAGCATCCCCAGTTTGGTGCTTGTCAAGAGTGGCCAGGAGGTCGACCGGTTAATTGGTGCTCGTCCCAAGCAGGCGATCGCTGAGTGGCTGGACTCGAAACTGTAAGAGTCGCCTCCGAGGTTTTGGGAGCGCCGGCCCGGGCGAAGAATGGGCGGCGTTCATTTCCAAACACCGGATCACCGCAAGGGGACTCATCAATCGGCGTTCTGCCTTGAGAAGGGCCGTGCTAGGCGGGGAGGTAGCGGTGCCCTGTACCTGCAATCCGCTAGAGCAGGGCTGAATTCTCGACCGAGGTTTATGGGAGTCGGGGCCGGCGCCGGTAAGCGGCGATGATGGCCGGGTCCTGCGCAATGGGTCGTTCCGAACCGGGTCAGATCTTGACGGAAGCAGCCCTAAGGAATTTCATCCCATGTGCCGCAGGGGTGCCTGACCGGAGTTGGCTGCCGGTGTATCGCCCGGTTTCCATGGATCGAAGAAGAGTGCACGGCCCTTCTCAGGGCAGAGCCCGGACTCGCAGAAAGACACTCGTGAGGGGTCGATTTCTGCGATTCTTCTTATTTTCGTATCGACGGCCGGATTTTTCAAAACAGGCGTTTTTCACCGGCCTTGAAATGCAATTCCATCGTTTCCCGTTGGGATGACTATGAGTTTGCCGTCCTCGAAACCTTTTCTCGCCACGGCCCGAAGAGGCCGTCCCCAGCGCTTCGCCGACGTGATCGGCCAGGAGCACATTACGACGGTCCTTCAGGGTGCGCTGGAGCGAGGCAAAGTTTCGCACGCCTACCTGTTTTCCGGACCCCGAGGCGTGGGGAAAACCTCCACGGCCCGCATCCTTGCCAAAGCGCTGAATTGCGAAAGCGGCGTGCATCGCGAACCGTGCAACGCTTGCGGTCCATGCAAGAGCATTACGGCCGGCACCCACATCGACGTGATCGAAATCGACGCGGCCAGCAATCGAGGCATCGAGAGCATCCGGGACCTGCGGGAGGCGGTGCGTTTCTCTCCGGCGAGCGGGCGAACCAAGGTCTACATCATCGACGAAGTCCACATGCTGACGCAGGAAGCATTCAACGCCCTGCTGAAAACGCTTGAGGAACCCCCGGAGCACACCAAGTTTATTCTGGCTACAACGGAAGAGCACAAGGTTCCGGAAACGATTCTTTCCCGCTGTCAGCGATTTCACTTCCGTCGAGTGCCCGTTGTCCAGATTATCGAGTCGTTGCACCGGGTCTATGCCGATCTCATGGAGTCGTTGGACATTCCCGAGGCGGTGCTCAGTTACGTGGCCCGGGCGGCGCGCGGCAGCCTGCGGGATTCTCAAAGCTTGATGGACCAAATTATCGCCTTCAGCGATGAACGCGTTACGCTGGACGACGTGCAAACGCTGCTGGGCGCCGTTGAATTCGAGTTGTTGCTGGATTTCGTTCAACAGGTTCACGCCGGAAATCTCAATCGCGCCCTGGAGATTATTGACGAGATCAGTCGATTCGGACGCGACCTGAGTCAGTTTGTTCGCGACCTCGTCGAGCTGTATCGGCATTTACTGGTGGCCCGGCACGTCAAACATCCGGAGCGCCTGATTGACTTGGCGCCGGAGCAAATCGCGGCGGCGATCGAGGCCGCGCGCCGGTTTGAAACCGAGACCCTGTTGCGCGCCCTTGAAGTGCTGTTCGAAGCCGAAACGCAGCTGAAGAGCACGGTGGACGATCGCCTTGTCGTGGAGCTGGCGACGTTCAAACTGGCCCGGCTCGTCGAGTCGATTACGCTCAAAGATCTTATCGCCCGAGTCGAAGGCTGGGCCGAGTCCAAAGCGGCTCCCTTGGCCGCCCCGCCGGCGCCCAAGCCGGCTTCTCCGGTGGCTGCGGTTGAGAAGACTTTCCCTGCCGCCGAGCCGCCGTCGGAGAAACCCGAGCCGGTTCTTTCGCCGATTCCGGAACCGCAACGGCCCGCCCGTATCGAGATGGTCGATCCGGAGGGCGGCGTGCCTTCCGAACAGTGGCGCATCCTGCTGGAAGACCTGCACGACCACAGCCCGATGCTGTCCACTTATTTGGAAGGAACCCAACCCTTGAGCCTGGTGGATAACGTTCTGACCGTGGCAATCCCCAAGGTCAACGCCTTTCACCACCAGCAGCTGACCAAGAAGAAAAACACCCGTACGGTTCAAAAGGCACTCGAGCGCGTCTTTTCCCGCAAGCTTCAGGTGGAGTGGGTGCTGAAGGACATCGACGTGCTGACACATGAAGACGCGCCGCCCGAGAACGAGATGTATCCGACGCAACTGATTGAAGAAGCCGGAAAGGACCCGCACGTTCAGAAGATCCTGCAACTGTTTGAAGGCCGGATCCTCGAACGCCGGCGTCCGAAGAAGGGCAAAACCCCGCCCTCGCCCGGCTCGAAACCCCCAAAAACGACAGGAGCATAAACATGATTCCCGGCGGTCTCGGCGACCTGAGCAAACTCATGAAAGAAGCACAGAAGCTTCAACAGAAAATCATGGACAAAAAAGCGGATCTGGCCCGGCTCGACATTGCGGGCAGCAGCGGCGGCGGCATGGTCACCGTCGTCGTCACCGGCGACCAACAAGTCAAATCGATTCAGATCGAGAAGGAAGTCATCGATCCTTCCGATCCCGAGATGCTCCAGGATCTCCTTGTGGCCGCCCTGAATGACGCCTTGAGCCGGAGCCGGGAAAAAGTCCAGGAGCAAATGGCCGGCCTGACGGGCGGGCTGGGCATTCCCGGCCTGCTCTAAAACCGTGAGGGGGTCGGGGATCCTGATCGTTTTCAGGATCGCCGGGACGTCGAGAAGCGAGCGAGCGCACCCGCTTTACAGGCGGGATTCAGTCAAGAGGGAATCCGATTTCGTGCCAAATCACACCCGAGAATCCATGAACGCCGGCAACTGTCAGGAGCCCCCCTCGCAACCGAGCCCCCAGAAGAACGCCCGGCTTCGCGTGGTTGTGTTCACCGCCGGTCCGCTTCGGCCGATCAATCGGGTGTTTTTCGAACGGCTAGCGGGCGATCCCCAGATTGAACTGCGCGCCCTGATCATCGACGAATACCGCCGCCCCCGCAAACCGCTTTGGAAAAAAATTCATCGGGGCCTGCAGCGGGAGGGGCTGTCGTGGTTGATCTATCGCCTTGCGAAATCCTTTCGGTCTTTGGGCCGACGGATTTCGTCGCGCTTGTTCGATCTTCTCCATTCCCGCACCCAGTCGGACGAGAGCTATGAGGCGTTCGCGCGGCGGATTCGAATTCCCATCTATCGCGTTGACGATATTCACCGTGATTCCAGCCTGACGTTGATCGGCTCGCTCCAGCCTCAGCTGGGCGTCATCCTCGGCGGCCGGATTCTCAAAGACAAAGTCATTACCCTACCCTCGATGGGCACGGTGAACGTTCATAAGCGAAAGGTTCCGGACTACCGGGGCGGCGGTCCCGTCGGCTATTGGGAGATTCTCGACAACCAGCCTTGCATCGGGGTGACGATTCATTACGCTACGGCCAAGGTTGACGCCGGGCCGATTCTCGCCGAAACGACCATTCCCATCGACGAGTGCGATACGCTTGAGAGTCTTCAGATCAAGGCCGATATCGTCGGGGCCAACCTGTACTGCGAGGCAATTCGAAGCATTGCCCGTGGCGAGGCCCGCTCGAAACCTCAGGACACCTCCCGGGGCAAGACCTACCGGGCCCCGAGCGAGTTGCAGGTCCACCTGCTGGAAAAGCGCCTGAGGCGAAAAATGAGGCGGACGATGCCGCTGCTGCGCCAGCGACGATTGTTTTTCACCCAGCTGCGGGTCTTCCTGCAATACGTTTTCGTCCTCCCCTGGCTGCTGATTCTGCGGAGGTGGTTCATTCACCGGGGCCGGGCTCCGATCTGGATGCTCTATTATCACGTCGTCGCCAATCGTCCGGCCAACCACATGTGTCTTCCGCTGGAGACTTTCGTCCGGCAAATCGAAATGATCCAACGGTACTGCAAGGTTCTCTCCATCGAGGAAGCCGTTGAGAAGCTTCGTTCCGGACAAAACAGCGAAGTGGCCACCGTGCTGACTTTCGATGACGGCTACCATGACAACTTCTGGGCGATCGAGTACCTGCGGTATTTCTCGATTCCCGCCTGCTTCTTTCTCGCTATCGGTCACGTTCAGGACGGCACCCCCTTCGCACACGACCTGGAGGGAGGGTATAAAAGCGCCTATCCGCTGAGCGAATCCGAGGTGCGAGAGCTCGCCGCCCATGGATTCTCCATTGGTTCGCACGGCATGTACCATGAAGACTTCGGCCAAATCGCCCCGGATGCGGCCGATCGCACTCTTCAAGAAAGCATGCAGAAAATTCAGGCCATCTGCGGTCGGGCGCCCGAGCACTTTTCCTTTCCCATCGGACACAAGGTTAATATCTCGCGAGACAGTTTTCTCACCGCCCAGAAGCACTACCGCTATGTGTACTCAGCCTATGGCGGGTACAACTTCCCCGAGCGGGACCGCCGGCATTTTCTCCGGTTTCCCAATCCGAATGATACGCTTGAGTTGATGTCGATCATGGACGGTTACACGGTGATGAGAAACATTTTGCGGGGAGACGCTTGGGGCAAGCGCTCCTTCGCGTATCCACCGTATCTGGAAGTCGCCAGCAGTCTTTCCCGCGATCCGCATCGAAAGTAACAAGCGTGCGCGAAGCCGCTAGGGAGTGCGCGGACTCCAAGCCCAAAACCGGGGAGCCATTTCCACACAGACGCCGTCACCGGTGTCGTTCACAAGATCGTTCAAGGGGCGATCCCGGCTAATCACGATGATACTCGCATTAGAGAACGGTTTGGAAGTCTCCCAAAACGCCTGTAACGCCTCCGGGGAACGAACCAAATACAGCCGCTTCTCTTGGTACAGCGGGGCGCACATTTGAACCAGCCACGGACGATCATAGCCGACAACCGCGACGGCCCGTTGTTGTCGCAAGTAGTCGAGCACCGAAGCGATATCCGCCTCGTCCTGGCGGACGAACCAAAATCCCACCAGTTGGAGCAGGAAGGCGACTGCAACCAACGCGCCGATCAAGATCCGCGCGGCAAGCCGGCGAAATCCTTCAGCTTGCCGAATGGCCCGCATCGCCAAAACCACCAGAAGTCCAAAGACCGGCATGAGATACCTCGGTCCCCACTGTAATCCTCCCTTATTGCCCAAATTCAAAACGATAGAGACAAGCAAAAAGGCCACCACAATGCCGAACAGATAACGCACCTCGGGGTCCTCCTTCGAACCCCTTCGGCCCAGCGCCGGGAGATACCAAAACGCCAGAATGCTGTAAGGCATGACGATCAGCAAACCACTGACCGTTCGTCCCTGGGCCGAAAACACTTCATACAAAACCCGCACCAGCACCAGCAGAATGAACCCCAGGTTGAACAAAATCCACCGCCGCGATTGCCTCAGACAAGGCGTCAGGACCGTCAACACGAAGAGCGCGAATGGAATCGCCGTCTTTGCGCTGAAGCCCCCATAATTCGTCGAGCGCACCAGGAGCCAGTCAGCGATACTGAGCCGGTACCACTTGAGATGGCGGGGACCCAGGTACGCATCGAGGCCCCGCCGTGCAAGATAAGCGCCCTTGCTCAAAACGCCGCCGGCATGCGGTCCCCACAGACTGCCATAAATGCACCAATTGAGCAGCGCCAAGGGCGAAAGCGCCAGGCAAAATCCGAGCAGAATCCACCCGGCGCGCTTCACGCGAACCCGGCCCGGCCCATCGCTCCAAAGGAGAGTCGCCGCCAGAACCGCCAGCGTCAATCCCGCCCCTTCCGTTCGCAGCCAGGTTCCTGCCCCGAAACACAGCCCGGCCAGAATCCACTCCCGGAACCGGCCCGAAGAGCGGGCGGCGAGCAAACTCAGAAAGCCCATCATAAACACCGCGGCGGCCGCCGTGTGCGCCCACAGAAGCGTGGAATAGAGCCACACCGGCGTGGCAAAGGCCAGGACCAGGATAGCCGGAAACGCTTGATCGGGCAGCACCCGCCGAGCCAGACGATGCGTGAAATACAGCAGGAGAACCGAACCGGAGGCAACCAGCGCCCCGGCGGCCCAAATTCCGAGAAGGCTTCGCAGCAAGGCCAAAACAAGGGGGAAAACAATCGGATAGGCAAAATAGTACCGATCCTGGATCTTGGTCACAAACGGCGAGGCAAAGGGAAAGAATTGCCCTTGGGGGTCCCATGAGGAGGAAGGATAAGGCACGGCGATTTTTCGAAAATGGGAATCCCGGAGAATCTCCGCCTGCAAATCTTTGATCGCGCTGTCGCCGCTCCAATGCGCACCCACGGGCAAACAAAACTCGTGCGCGTTCAGCGCCAAGAGGAAATAAAGCAGCAGAAACAGCCCGAGCAAAGCGCGTTCTCGGGACAACTTGGACTGGGAGTCATTCATCGCTTATTGCATCAACAGAGCAGTCACATCTCGAGAAGGTCCGGACGTCCGGTACAAACGTCCCGTCGACTTTCCAAACGACTAAAGATAGCCTAGGGCGCGAAGCCGCTCGAGGATCTCCTGATCCACGGAATCGCTCTTCCGGGGCTTTGTTAAGGTTGGCGGAGGGCCGTAGCGGGCAACGCGCTGAGGCGGCGATCCTTGCAGCCGTTCCGGGCGAATCGCTTCCGAGAGAATCCGGCCGGAAAGATCCTCGGCAACCGGGAGACCCAGGAGATAGAGAACCGTGGGCGCGATATCCCGGACGTGCGGCGGCGGCGAACCGTTCTTCGTACTCGCCCCGGAACGAATCTGAGGCCCCGCCAGGACCAGGATGCCGTCCGGCCCCCACCCATGATCGCCCGACTTGCCTTTGGAACCGAGAAACACGGGGCCATGACCGTGATCCGAAAGCAACACGATATTGACCTGCTCGGAAGCGTCTTGGACCAGACCGGCCAGCTGTTCGTCCAACCATTGATAATAAAGGTCGATGGACTGTCCGTATTTCTTCACTTGCGCCGAAGAAACCCGAAAGGATTTCTCGGGTTCGCGATAGCGCCAGGTGTAGTGCTGAAGACCGTCGACGCCGTTGAGGAAATAAAAGGAGAAATCCGGTTGATACTGTTGCCACAATCGCCGCCCGGCTCGAAGGCGAAACAGATCGTGCGCGACAACAGCCTTGAGATAGCTCAGAGGCCGGCCGCGGATCATGCGATCCAACTCCGGCAGCTGCTCGACGTCTTGCTCGTTGAGATCCGCCAGTCGCCGCAATAGATCAGGCGAGGGGGAAGCCGTTTCTTGATATTCCTTTTCAAGTCCGACCAACAGCTCGGGCGGATAGACTTCATACGCCTCCTCAAGCACGTCCGGGGAGTCTCCGCTCACAGCCAGGCGCAGTCGAGGATAGGCGTGACTGCTGACCAGATAGCCCTTGACCTCCCGTGCCGGGAAGGTTGTGTAACCGTCCATTATGCCAACCTTCAGCCCGGCTTCCGAGGCCAATTCCCAGACCGTGGCCACCCGCCGATCCAAGGCGCTTGTGGGTCGCGCCTGAACCAGATGCAGCCGGGCCAACACGCGCAGGATCGTCGCCAACCCGGTCCTTTGGGGCGGAGGCTGGAACGCCTTACCGATCAGGGGGATATGATACGCCGTAAACGCCTGGAGGCCGTGCTGAGCAGGAGGTTTCCCGGTGAAAATCTCGGGCCAGATCAAAGCCGACAGGCCCGGCTTGATCGTTTGAAGCGGCGCGCGATAGCCCCGATCGATGAGCTGCTTGAGGTGAGGCATCTTGCCCTGTTCGAGCAGCGGATCGATCACGTCCCAAGTCGCGCCGTCCCAGCCGATCATCAGGACCGGACTGGACAGTCCAGCCACTTTAAGCACCGGAGCGTCAAGGCGTTCCGGCAGCTTGGTCAGGTTGTGAACCCAGACGACGATCAACAGCAGCGGTCCGGCGATGACTGCGACGATCCATCCCCAACCCGCGTGTTTCTTTCGCCAGCGCGGGCTTCTTCTCCGCGGCCATCCCAGCTGAACCCCGATGGAGGTCAGCCAAGCCGCCGCGGTTGCGATCAAACCCACGAGAATCACTTTGGCGGCCGTCCAGAACAGCATCCCGTAAAAAGATTCCACGAATCCGTTTCGCTCGTAGGGAACCCCCACGGAACTGAGCGGGGACAACAGGTGCGCGTAAACATTCAAGGCGACAAACACCCACAAGGCGATCAACAGGGGAGGCTCTCGTTCCTCGCGGATCAGGATATGGGGCTTGAGATGATTGATAAAAGAGGCCAGAAGAATCCCCAGCCCGAGACCCGGAAGGCAGTACAGAACGATGATGAAGAGATTTAACAACAGGCAATCAAAAAACTGCGTCCACTGAAGGGACTCCAGCACAAACAAAGCGACGCCTTCCCCAACGAGCGCGCCCAGGGCCGCTCCGATGACAATTCCCCACTGCACGGTTTGTGAATCGTTTCGTCTCACAATCGTTGTACCGACGCCGATTTCCCAGTGTTATTTCGGGAGTCATTTCCAGGATTTCGTTGAGTATAACGCGGAATGCCGGACGCTTCAATTCTTGTTTGCCGCCGTTGTCGCTTTTGACGCCGCGTGTCTTGACACCGCTCAATTCCGAATGATAGCCTCAGTCAGCGTGCTTCGAGTGCAAAACCAAGGGGAATGATGGGAGAGATTCATCCGCCGCAGCGTGTCAAATACCTGGCTGGATTGCTCGTTGCTGAAGCGGAGCAGATCGATCCGGTTCGCCGTCGTTTGGAATCCCTGCTCGGTCCCATCGACCTCTCGACGGACCCGGCTCCATTCGATTATACCGATTACTACCAGGCGGAAATGGGCTCGCTGATCCGCCTCTACGTCGCCTTCGAAAGGCTGGAGCACCCGAGCCGACTGGCGGAAATCAAGCGCACAACCAATGAGATCGAAGATCACTGGAGAAGGCCCGACGGCGGGCGACAGGTCAACGTCGATCCGGGCTACCTGGGCCTGGCGCAACTCGTTCTGGCCTCGACCAAGCATTTCGCTCATCGCATCTACCTGGCGAGTGGGATCTACGGTGAAGTGACCCTGCAGTTTCAGGGCGGCTCGTTCACGCGGCTGCCGTGGACGTATCCCGACTACCAAGCCCACACTGCCGTGTTCAACCAGTGGCGGCTTCGCTTGAAAGAACAACTTCAAGCGCAACCAACGGAACACAAGCCCAAGGGCCGGGACGCATGAGCGAGAAAAAAAGCCTAAACGTCTTTATCGAAGGCCGAGTGCAAGGCGTGGGATTCCGATGGTTCGCCGAGAAAGTCGCTTCCCGCCTCGGCCTGAAAGGCTACGTTCGCAACCTGCCCGACGGTCGCGTGGAAGCCTTCGCCGAGGGCGACGAGCGAGCGCTTCAGGAGTTCCTCATCCGAATGCACGAAGGCCCCGGCTACGGCCTTGTCACGCACGTCGAAGAGAAGTGGGGCAAGCCGATCGGGAAGTTCGCTTCGTTTCAGATCACCTTCTGACCGGCTCACTCCGGCGGGAACGGCACACCGCCGATGGTCGCCGAACTCAACGGAAAAACCTCACCCGGCGTGTTGGGATCGGTGAACTCCTGCATCTGAACCAGTCCAATGTCGCGCAGGAAAGTTAGAATGCCCGAACCGGGGGCGTAAAACAGATCGACCGGCAGCGGGACGCCGGGCACCTCCAACGTAAAGTACGCCAGGGTCGTGATCGTGACTGTTTCGGAAACGACCGTTCTTGACGCATCCTGGATTTCCACCGCCGCACCGAATTCCGTGACCTCGGATTCGAGCCGCATCGATCCCGGCAGCAACGCCGGCGCGGGCATGCCCGGCGCTTGAATCAAGATCGACGCGCTGGTCGAGGTTGTTTGGACCACCCCCTCTTCCAGGCGTTCCACGCCGATGACCAGGGGATCGCTCGTTAGGTCAATCGTCTGCGCCGGAATGACATACCCTTCGGAATCGATCGGCGTGTCGATAATCACCTGGAGGATCGCCACCGGGCCCGTCGCCGTCAGCACGGCGCTCTGCTCGCTTTCGACGTCTTCCGGTGGCGCATTACGGATGGACACCCTATACGCCTCGCGGCCGCCCACTTCCAGGGGACCTGAAATCACCTGATCGAAGTAATCAATATTGTTGTCCGGAATGGAAACATAGTGATAGACCGAGCCATCGATCAAGGGATAGTACTCCCGGAAGGGAACCCCGCGAGTGAAAGACTCCCGGGTACGACGCTCCTCCATCAGCTGGAAGATCTCCCCATGTCCGACTTCGTTGAATCCAAATCCTTCCGGATTATATTTGTCCGGCAGGTCCAGCTGGTCCTGGTAATCGAGCGCGCCGTCCGGTTGAAGATCGGGGAACAGGGGCTCGACTTGTTGATAGAGAAAAACGTCGTCGTACCAATAAGTCCCGCCGCCTTGCGCACTGATGCCGATCCACACGCCTCCAACCTGCTTGCCTGCCACGCTTTCCGGAACGAGGATATCTTTCGTCTGAAGCTGCTGCCAGTCGTGGGTTTTTGCACCCGCAACATAGGGGACGGGATCGACCACGACGTTGTTCAATCCCACCTTGCCCGTGGCGGTCTCGATGAATTGCCCGGAGGTGTCCAGCCAGAAAATCTGAGAAAACGTTCGCGTCGCATCCTGCATTTTGGTCCAGAAACCGAACGTGTATTTCTTGCCACCACTGACCGGGGCATCAAATAGACTGATGCTGCCCGCCGAGCCGGCTGAAAAGTCGTCCACCGGGCGGCGGTTATCACATCGAACGCTGCGCGAGCCGCTATGCGCCTCGGTTTCATCCACCAGTAGATCGATATTCGCCTCGTCGCCCGATTGGAGGTTCCACCCAGTGGGCTTCCCTTCGGTAAGGTCTTCAAACCCGGCATTGGGAATCACATTGTTTTGAAACCCCTGGGCTTCGGCGGGCACCGCAAACACTAAAGCAACCGTTAAGACCGCAAACAACGCTTTGAATGAAGAGGAGATTTCCATTGAACCGACCTCGCAGAGAGAAGGATTCGGACTACAGGCGCATGCTTCAGTGTAACCTAATCGGCAACGGGATCAAGAAAAATCCGCGAACCTTGGAGACTCGAATCGGGGCGTCTCTCCCTCGGCGATGGCTCAGTTTTCGTCAAGGTATTCGATATCGCGCCGTCGCAGGATATCGTAGTACGTGAGAATGCGGTCGATATACTGGACCGGGGCCGAGCCCCGGCAGTAGCCATGCTGACTTTTCAGGAAGTAGCGCCTTTGCTGGAGTAGCGGAAGCGTCTTCTTGACGGACGCCCACCGAGTGGGATCGAGACCCTTTCGCCGGGCGATCTCCTGCGCGTCTCGCACGTGCCCATAGCCGACGTTGTAGCCGGCCATGGCCAGCAGTATGCGGTCCCGGTCGCTTTCAACGTCCTCAAGGCGGCGGTAAAGCGTGTGCAAGTATCGGACTCCTCCCCGCAGGCTTTGCCCGGGATCGAGCCGGTTCTTGACGCCCATTGCCTGCGCGGTTCGCTGGGTCAGTTGCATCAGTCCCCGAGCGCCGGTGGGGCTCTTGGCCCGAGGCGAGAAATGCGACTCTTGGTAGATCAGCGCGGTAATGAGCCGCCAGTCAAAGCCATACTTTTCAGCCTCCTCCTGGATCAGGCTCTGATACTCTGGGAGTCGCGTTTCCAGCCGCTTGTGGTAGACCTTGAGGTCAACATAGTCGAAAACCTCAACATTGGAGTAATACCGGTTGTAAAGCCGGTCGAACGTACCGTCCGCCTGGATTTTGTGAAAAAAGTCGTTAATGCGTTTTTTAAGCCAGCGGTCGCCCCGGCGAACCGCCCAGGCGATGGATTCCGGTTCGCTGAGGGGGAACGCCATCTGGAGGTCGGGATAATAGCGCCGATTCAGCCGCGCCACGTTGGAGTCAGCCACGGTAACGGCAATCTTGCCTGCCGCCACCCGGCTCAGAAGCTCTTCGGTCGAAACATCGTCATTGAGCACGATCTCCAGCGCGATGCCTTCCTTCTTCAGCTCCTCCAGGCGGTGATGACCGCTGGAATCTCGCCGAATGTGGACTTTCCGTCCGGCCAGGTCCGCGACTCGTTTGATTTCCCGGTTGCCTTGATGAAGGATGACGTGTTGGCGAATCTTCAGATAAGGAACACAATCATCGATTCCCGCTTTGCGCGCGGTGGGGATCGTCAGATTGGCCGCAATAAAGTCCCCCTCGCCGTCTTTCAGCCCCTGAATCTTGTCCTTCCAATCGGGAGTGCGAACGACCAGATCCACGCCGAGCTCGTCGGCGAACCTCCTGGCCAACTCATACTCGAAGCCCATCGGCTCGTCACGGTAGGAGTAGTAGCAATGCGCGTTGTTGCTCGTCAGGACGACGATTTCACCATGTTGCCGCACCCGCTTGGCGGTTCCTTCATCGCTCGGCTGGTGAAATATTAGGAGTATGATCAAGCTGGCGGCCTGAAGAACCAATCCCGCAACAAGAAGCGCTTTCCCGGTCCGTGACATCGCCGCCAAGCTCCGAGGCTCTTCGCTCTTCCTTGACATCGAGACCCATTCTAACCACAGCAGGAAGCTGAGAGCCGCCGAAAACTATACCAGAACCGCCAAGAGGGGGCTATGCCAGGCTCGATCAGGAATGAATCAGCCCTGAAAAAAGGGGCCACAAGTGTGAGTTGTGGCCCGCTCAAGGGAGTTTGCCAGCGATTTTGCAATCGCCGCTGTGGGGTAAAGCTCGCTCTCCACTGGGAAGCGAGCTTTGCCGGGTAAATCTTGCACTAGGGCCAGGGAAAACCTCCCCACGACCCTGAAAAATGCTAACGAAACAAACACCAAATGTCAAGTGGAAAATACAAAATATAGGGGGTCTCATCGCCGATACAACAACAGGTAGGGGTCTGACCGAGCGGGCCTCTAAGTCTCGCACCCTAGGATTCTTGGGCCGAATTCTCGCTCAGGGCTGGCGTTCGCTGTCCTGGGGGCGGTCAAGCAGCAGTCGCTTGAGTTCCTGAATATCAATCACTCGCAGCAGGTACAGCAGGCCGGTATAAAGCAATGCACCAAGCGCCGCCAGCAGGATGACCTCCGGCAAGCCGATCGCCCGGCCGCGAACGAACAGCGCGAGTCCGCCCGCGAGCGCCCCTCCGGCTGCCGCGGTTCGAAGCATCCGGCCCAAATCGAGCTGAAATCCGACCAGGATCAGCATCGTCGTGCCGAGAATCAGGAACCCGATCGCTTCCGTCGTCAACGTGGCCAGACTGGCGCCCGGGTGGGAATACCGGGGAATCAGGTGAAGGTTCAACGCAATGTTCCCGGTCAGCATGATCAGTGTCGTCCACAGGTTCCATCGCTCCTGGTTCATTGCGTTCATCACGTTGTAGAGCACCACGTTGAGAAAAATAAACACCTCGGCCCAGATCAGGTACACCAGCGAACCGGCCGACTCCGTGTAACCTCCCGGCACAACCGAAAGGATCTGCCGGGCGAACAGGCAACCGATGATCCCAATCGGCAGCGCCAGCGCCAGCAGACTTCGCAGTGACAGCTCGGTCGCTTCGAGAAATTTCTCCCGGCTTTCGTGCCAGAAGCGGGACAGAAAAGGATAAACCGACACCATGAACGCCGAAGGCAAATAGCTGAACACTTCGGAAATCTTCACCGCCAGCGAGTAGTAACCGACCGCTTCCTCGCCCTTCATACGCATGAGCATCATCGTGTCCACGCGGTAGTAACAAATGATCGCCAATTGCGACAGTCCCAGCGGGATCGAGGCTCGCACGAGCCGGCGCGCGAGATCGGGAAGAAAGACAAGACGAATCTTGACATACCGCAGCGATAGCCAATACATCGTCGCCGCGACGGCAAACGAACTCACCACCGCCAGGGCCAGAAGATGCTCCAGGCCCAGCCTTGGCGTTTGAACCACGTACCATACGGCCCCGAGATAGATTGCATTGCGCGCCAGGTCGAGCGAAACGGGATAGATCATCTTCAGTTCAATCTT
>Ga0272442_10004997_pt1 | contig 17899 bp, 16 predicted proteins | sample SSMForm2O_FD_200262 | JGI IMG/M metagenome (GOLD analysis project Ga0272442, IMG submission 200262) | Marine sediment archaeal communities from Little Sippewissett salt marsh, Falmouth, MA, United States - SSM-Form-2O | ecosystem: Environmental > Aquatic > Marine > Wetlands > Sediment ... | reverse complement strand
CTCCGATTTCCAATCCACCTATGGTATAAGAAAGAGCAGGCTGAATACTGACCGAGTTCCCGAAATCTGTACCCCGCCAGACATACCGGCTGACCAGATCTGCGCCTAATCCAATCTGAGCATAAGCGTCGACTGTGAATATAATCATCAAACTGAACATCATCATCAAATAGGTTGTTTTTTTTATCACTATTTTCCTTTCATTTTTTTATTTACTATCGATTCACTACAACTGGTGTTGATGATAAGCTTGACACCGGATTCCCTGTGCGGCTCAGAGACATCCCGGTCCTACTGGGTTGTAAAAATTTGAAATCCGCTGTATGCCTCCATACCATGCTCGCCAATGTCAAGTCCACGAATCTCTTCATCTTCCGATACGCGCAAACCTACGGTCTTTTTAATCAGTGTGAACAGCAGCATACCCAGACCGAAAGCCCAGACAAATGCGGTGACGACGCCCAGGGCCTGTACGCTGAGAAGCTTGAGACCGCCACCATAAAAGAGGCCGCCATCCGCTGCGAATAAACCAACAGCCAGCGTTCCAAAGGCACCGCATACACCATGTACACTGACAGCACCGACAGGATCATCCACTTTCAGCACACGATCAATAAAGAGGACGCTCAGAACAACAATAATTCCGGCAATCACGCCGATGATCAGCGATCCGGTTGGGGTTACAGAATAACACCCGGCCGTAATACCGACCAGACCGGCTAAAGCGCCATTTAAAGCCATGGAACCGTCTGGTTTACCCATAACAATCCATGCGGTAAACATGGCGGAAATCGCAGCGGCTGCAGCAGCCAGATTCGTGGTCACAGCCACGCGGCCGATTTCACCGTCTCCCAGGGTCGTTGATCCCGGATTGAATCCGAACCACCCGAACCAGAGGATAAATACACCCAGCGCGGCCAGAGCTATATTGTGACCGGGAATCGCACGCGCCTTGCCGTCCGGACCGTACTTGCCGATACGGGGACCGAGCACGATCGCACCTGCAAGCGCAAGCCATCCACCGATGGAATGAACCACGGTTGATCCTGCAAAGTCATTAAATCCAAGACCCTCAAGCCACCCGTTTCCATCCAGAAGCGATCCCCAGGCCCATGAGCCGAATATAGGGTAAATAACCGTACAAATAAAAAAACTGTAAATCAGATATCCCACAAATTTGGTCCGTTCAGCCATGGCGCCCGAGACAATCGTCGCCGCGGTCGCAGCAAAAACCGTCTGAAAAATCAGAAAGGTCCAGTTCCAGCCGGCACCGGTCGCATCCGTACTTAACAGGGCGAAATGAGTGGTTCCAAACAATCCATTGGTAACTCCGAACATAAGCCCGAAACCAATCAGGAAAAAGGATACGCTTCCAATGGAAAAATCCATTAAATTTTTCATCAGAATGTTCACTGTATTCTTAGCCCGGGTGAATCCGGCTTCCACCATCGCGAATCCGGGCTGCATAAAAAACACCAGGAAAGCAGCCACACAGGTCCAGACAATATTAATATTGTTCTGTAATGTTTCCAGCATTGCTGTATCTGCGAATTCACTGGCTTCCTGAGCAGAGACCATGGAAATCAGTCCCAACAATAACAAAGCAGCCATGAGCAGCACTTTTCTTTTTAACATGATTTTCATAATCGATCTCCTTTCTTAAGAAATCACGGGATTTCCGGATTATCCAATAGCATCTTTTCCGGTTTCTCCGGTTCGTATGCGAATACACTCATCCAGTGACAGAACAAAGATTTTTCCATCGCCGATTTGTTCACTTTTCGCTCCATCAATAATAGCCTGTACGGTCGATTCAACAAAATCTTCGTTTACGGCGATTTCCAGTCGAATTTTCTTCAGCAAATTAACCTCAATATCGGCACCACGATATGTCTCATGATACCCCTTCTGCTGTCCGCACCCCAAGGCATTGGTTACAGACATCTTATATACTTCGCGAGAATACAATGCCTGCTTCACAGCCGTTAATTTTTCGGGTTGGATATAGGCAATAATCAATTTCATCATAAGTTCCTTTCTTTGTTTTATTACTTTTCCAGACATTTGCCTATAATAAAAAATCAATCATCATGGTGAACTCCTCAGGCAAAGAGAATGCCAACTTACTTTCGTCATGATGTTTCTTTTTGATTATTAAGAACTTATCCTGGTATTCTTGATTTTAAGAGATACTAATTTTTACTACAATTATGTATTGATCATTTTTACTAATTCCAAATATGTAACATTCTGACCTTTTCGGTTGTATTATTTCAGATCATGACAACTGCATTAAATGGTTGCCTTGATTCTGAGCAAATACACTGTATAATCCTGCAAGTAAATTTTCATGATTGACCGCCTGCCTCCCCTGTAAATACTTGATGATACCAACAGATCCTTTTATTGACAGTCCTGATTGAATAACATTTTTGTATGTATCAAAATGAATAACGACAACTTTGTAAGAGAACAAATCGTCTGTACCAAAATTTTTAAAAGAGTATTGATCCGATCGCTTTTTTTTACTACTTTTGATTAACTTCTCTATTGGAGATAAGCACCATGACCGAAACAATACAATTAAAAAAACTATTAAATACCTATTCACTGGATATCACTGAAACAGAGGCGGAATCCTATATTGAAGAAATTGAAGAATTTCTGCAGAATCTTCCACTGGACATACAAAAAGCATTGCTCATCAAATTGATGTACGAATCTGATACCGATCAGAAAGACAGAGTCATTACCACGTCCACAATCGCCTGCCGCATGGAAAACCACATCTGCTTGACCACATTCGGCATTCTCAGTCCAGACTGGCCCGGACTATCCAATGTCTGTCTGGGCGTGATTCATGCGATGGGCTGGAACATTCATTACGTCAATGGTTTCACAATAATCCGTAAAAACCGGAACATGGGTGTGGTCATTATCAGCGTGCGAACGGAATGTGAAGAAGACTATCAAAAATTATTAAAACAAACAACAACCATTCTGTCCCGTCTGGTGAACGCAGCCCAGGCAACCCGGGGAAAGCCTAATATTCTTTTTGAGGAAATTCGGAAACTGTTGATTTACAGCAGTGTTATTTCTCAAATTGAAAACATATATCAAGGAAAAAATATTGACGCCATCATCGGTCAAAATGGAGAAGCGGTTCATTATTTTAATGCACGTTCCAGAGATTATATTGAAAACCGCAACATTATTGATATTGCTCAGCAAATTATTCTTAATTATACATTTATTCGGGAAGCCCATAAAACCAGCACAATCCAGCTGCATATCAATAATTTCACAACTAAAAAAGAGGGCGCATTTACCGGACTGACCGTGGCCGGTCCGGCCCAGATGATGAATCTGGAAGACTGTTTAAAAACGATTGAACTGACGATTCCCGGATTTATCCTGAAACACAATCGCGAATTCACGACCAAAGAAGGCATTGCCTGCTATCGAATTGAATTTGTGGATCAACTGGGACATCCATTAAGTGATCTGGAACAAAGCCGGCTGCGCCGTGCGTTCTCTACCATGGTTTTACACAAACGCCGCGACCGCGCACAATGGATAGAATCAATAGGCGGATTTGAACAATATGCACGGGCCATTATTCCGCTTCTATTGCGGGAAGCCCAGCAGACCCATATCACCCAGGTTTATCAGAGCGTCGAAAAAGCAACCGACCTTTTCATTGTATTCAAGATTATCTCAGTGGTTCCCGAACCCAAAATGCCGCCTAAAGACATACTCAATCTGATCGTTAAAAAAATTGAAAACGTCAATGGATTGCATATACTCAGGGTAAAACCCTCAAAAATATATGGCAATGCGCTTTTAAACATTCTGGATATCAAGGCCAGTCTGGCGGACATTGAAAACACAGAAGCCGTATACCGTCTGATTCGTGAGAAACTGAAGGAAGCGATCGGAGATTACCGCGATTTTGACGAAGGCATGCGAAGTATTGACACCACAAAACTGAAATCCGTACAGCGCATGATGACCGATATCGACCCCACACTTATTCGTGAAATTTATTATAGTATTGAAGATTTTTACCGTATCAGCACAACGATCGATGAGCTGATTGCCCATGTGCGCATCGCCTGTGACATGATTCAAATTATTGAAAAAGAAAACAAATCCTACGATGTGATCTGCAAACAGGTGGGCACACACAGCAAGACAGGGGAACTGATTCCTCAGGCTTCCCTGGGTTGCATTGCCTATTCTCATGAACTCGAATTGCTGGAGTCTATTCTCGATGTTCTGGGGAAATATGATATTACCATGAGCCGTCTCGAACGGACCGGTAAGGACATTCTGATTTGCCGTATCTCAGAGGATGAAAGGCCCTTATCGAATTCGGATTTGGAAGATATTTGCAAAACCATTCGAACGTTGATTAAAAAAAGACAGAACCAAAAAAAACATGATAACCAGAAGGGATAAAACAAGGGGTATAAAAGACTTACAATATTATATACCACAACAATAAACTTAATCCAACCAAAATAAAGCCTTCCACACGAGACATTTTCCAGCCTGTACGAAAACAGAGTAGCGCTGTAATGACAATGACAAGCATCATCAGTGTATTGCTTTTTGCATCTTGGGAAACGCGCATAGGACGCAACAATCCGGCCACGCCCAGAACACCCATAATATTAAAAATGCAGCTTCCGATCAGGTTGCCTGCCGAGATGCCATGATGACCGCGGTAACTGGCCATCAGCGAAGTTGCTAACTCTGGTGCAGATGTGCCTCCGGCAATCAAAGTAACACCAATGACCCAATCCGAAATACCAATCTTTCTGGCCAGACCCACTGCGCCCATTCTTAACAAAGTGCCGCCCAGTATTACCAAAATCAATCCCAGAATCAATACCGCCCAATCGACAATAATATTCTCGGATTGTTCTCTCTTTATCTCAACCTTTTCTTTTTGGTGGATTAAAAAATAATTATAAATCAGCAATCCCGAGAATAAAATGAAACCCTCAATACGGGAAAGATGTAAATCATAGAGAAACAGCAAAAGGAATAAAGAACACAACAGTAATATCGCGCCATCGCGAAAAATCAATTTCCGGTCGGCTTCAACCGTGCGAATAATCGCCACACCTCCCAAAATAAAACCCAGATTATAAATATTGGACCCGATGACATTCGATACTGAAATATTGGACTGTCCGCTCAATGCGGCGCCGATTGTTACGGCAAATTCCGGCGCTGAAGTTCCAAAAGCCACAACCGTCAATCCGATCACCAGCTGGGATACGCCCATCCAGTTGGCAATGCGAACCGCCCGTTCCACAAGCCAGTCCGAGCCCTTCCATAAAAGCACCAGAGAAACCAGTATATAGAGGCCATATAATAATATCATGAAATATACTTTCTGAATATTGCCTGCCGGTAAAACACGTGGATATATATCAATTCAGTTTTTTCGATCACGTGACAATTAATGATTGCTTTCTATTATCCCGCTTCTTATCAATTGACAACTTCCGGATCCGATGACTCAAAGTGTCTTGTGTCTTGTGTCTTGTGTCTTGGTTCTTGGTTCTTTGTCTTCTTGTTCCTTGCTTCTTATTTAAGCCCCCGGCTTCCCGGCTTCACTGCCTGACCGCCTTTGGCACACATGGGACAGACGTCCGGATCAAACGTTTCAACCTGCATTTGCAGAAGCGCATGATACGGCACGCCAAAATCTATGGCTCCGCCGCTGCGGTCTACCACCGCACCGATACCGACGACCCTGGCTTGATTTTTTTGCATCACATCAATCACTTCCCTGACCGATCCCCCTGTGGTGGTCACATCCTCCACGACCAGGACGTTTTCACCCGGCGATACAGAAAATCCCCGGCGAAGTGTCATTTCCCCTTGCACACGCTCTGTAAAAATAGAACGCACCCCCATCAGGCGAGCCGTCTCATACCCCGTGACAATACCGCCCACTGCGGGAGCAACGATGGTATCGACATGGTAAGACCGAAAATGAGCAGCCAGCTCGCTGCATAAAATTTCAGCATATTCAGGATATTGAAAGACCTGAGCACATTGAAAATAGGAAGCACTGTGCAATCCTGAACTCAAAATAAAATGTCCCTCCAGCAGCGCCCCGCTTTTTCTGAATATTTCCAAAATTTGATCGGATGTCAATCCCATACGAATAACCCTATAAGCATTGTTCAATGATATTAAGAATAACAAGACTTACTGTTTTTCTTGATTCTTTATTCTTGATTCCTTTATTCTTGATTCTTTTTTCTTGATTCTTTTTTCCTTGTTTCTTTTTTTCCTCCGGATATGATTAATTTCATCCCGCAATCTTTGCGTCACCCGACCCGCAGCTTCTGCAAAATCTTTCCCTGAAGAGGCATAGAGCACACTCCTGCTGCTGTTGATAACCGCCATTTCTCCCAAAACATCCGTACCCGCTAAAACAGCGGATGTCAGATTTCCGCCTTGTGCACCGATTCCGGGAATCAGAAAGGGCAGATTCGGAGCAATTTGACGGATATTTTCCAATTCACTGCCATGAGTCGCTCCGGCGACCAATCCGCAATTGCCTTTCTCGTTCCAAGTTTGAATTGTTTCTGCAACTTTCAGATAAAACGGTTTATTATGAATTTTCAGTTTTTGAAAATCAGCCGAACTTGCATTCGATGTCAAACAGATAATAAACGCGCCCTTGTTTTCATCCCGAATAAACGGAGCGACAGCCTCTTTTCCCATATAGGGATTCAGCGTAACCGCATCGAATCCGAGATTCCAAAGCGCCTTTGCATACTGCTCGGCCGTCGAGCCAATATCACCCCGTTTGGCATCGCCTATCTTGATAATTCCCTCAGGGATATAGGAGACTGTTTGTTTCAGAATATCCCAGCCTTCCGAACCCAGCGCCTCATAAAAGGCCAGATTCGGTTTGTATGCAATCACATAGGCTTTGGTTGCATCAATAATGGCTTTATTAAACTGAATGACGGGATTTAAATCTGTTTTGATATGATCCGGCATCCGATCGGGCACAACATCGAGACCGACGCAAACCAGAGAATTCCTGCTGCGGATCGCATTTCGAATATTCTTATTAAAGTTCATAGTGCATAAAAGATAATCGGAAATATAGAAAGAAGCAATGAGAAAAACGAAAACACTCAGCTTGATGCAAAAACGGTTCTTTCATCAGTAATATTCATTTGTATTCATGTTTTCATCGGAATACTTCCTCTGTATTGCGCTGTTCTTTTATATTAAATCATAACTCTTGATTCCGAGGCAAGTCTATTAAAACATTTGTTCCTTTTCCAAGGTCACTTTGAACAGCCACTTCACCCCCGTGCGCTTCCACAATATTTTTTACAATCGACAGTCCCAAGCCCGTCCCCCCTTCGCGCCGGCTGTAAAAAGGATTAAAAATATGTTCGATCTGATCCGGTGCAATACCTTTTCCAAAATCGAGTACTTCAACACGTACACATTGCTTCACCGGAATAAAGGAAGACCGTATAACAAGCTGGCCGTCTCTTTCAGAAGCCTGCTGGGCGTTTAAAATAATATTGGCGAAAACCTGGCTCATCCGGTCTGTATCCATACGAATAGTGGGTAAATCCTTTCCGTACTTGGAAGTAACCTTGCAATGGACAGCTTCAAGTTGCTCATGCAGTTTTTCCAAAGTCTGTTCTAAAACCGAATTGATTTGATACGGAACCATCTGCAAAGTTTCAGGTTTCGCATAAGCCAGCAATTCTTTCATCATTCGTTCAAGATGGGTCACTTCATGCAATGCGACTTCGACAACATGCAGATCTTTTTCGGTAAAAACAGCCCGCCGCCTTAAAGCGGTTAATCCCATTTTAATGGACGACAAAGGATTTCGCAGTTCATGAACGAGCTGCGCCACCAGTTGTCCGGTCGCAGCCAGCTTTTCAAGGTTTAATCGGTGCCGTTCCATCCGTAACAATTCTGTTGTTTTTTCTTCTACCTTCTTTTCAAGGTTCTCAGAATAATTCTTCAGTTCTTCCTGCATTGCCAGACGCTCTGTCACATCATGAAAAATACCTTCGATGCCGGTGATCTCATTCTGACTATTTCTTCTTGTATGAAATGTCAGCTCAATCCATATTTGACTTTTTTGAGAAGATTGAATTCGAGCGACCTGTTGTACAGGATGCAATGACTCAGGCAAATCGGCCATTAATTGTTCCCAAAGCGTCGGCTGCAAATAAAAATCCTGGAACCGCTTGCCACTTGAAATCAATTGTCCGGGATCATTATAACCCAGTATTTTTGCTCCTCCGCGATTGATGATGACAAATTGACCTTCCATGTCCAATTCAACCACACCTTCAGCGGTAGCATTAAACAGCGCTTTATACCGGTCCGATTCAGCTTTTAACCGATTCGAGCGCTGTAATTCAAGACGCAGTCTGTATGCATAATAAAAAACAGCCAGTAATGTGAACGCAAGAAAAAAGAAATTGAATAGAATGAGCATCTGTGCATAATTCACATTCATAATGCCAATTTCCATTTATGCCTGAACAGTTTTACAATCAGGATCGTATTTCTTCCGCAGAATTATAATATCGATCATAAGCCAGCAAAACAGCATGGGAAGCCCTAAAAATCCTTCATAACGGTACAACAATTCAGGTACAGGATCGATCACCCAGTAAATCCCAAAATTGAACATAATGGCCAATGCGGCTGAAATCAGCCACGGATGTATTTTACTGAATGGTTTTAATAATCGACATGAGGATAAAAGCAGAAAAAATCCCCACAAAAAGAAAACTTTATTGGAAATATCCGAGATAAGAAAGGACCGTTCAGCCGAAATCCAGGAATTCCAAATATACCCTGTTGAAGAAAAAAGATGAAATACTGAGACCGCGATCATGAATCCCAACCAGAGCTGAACAACCAAAAGCTGACCTCGTGTTCGAATCCATGACCGCATGTGCCTCAATATTAGAAACGTATAAATACTGACTGCCGTTACCAAAGCCGTATACGGCATCATGCCGAAAACGTAAAATTCGCTTTCGACCAAAATATCAATAGTAAAAAAAAATAAATAAGACAGTGCAAACCACATAACAATCAGCAGGTGGCCTGATAATTACAGCGTATGCACCACGGTTTGTCATCCCCGCTTCCATAACAGGCCGGTTTGTCCCCCTTTGCTTCATATCCAACATTCTCTTTAATAAAATCATTGAATGTCTCCTGTGTCATCTGTTCCCAGATTTCCGTGAGTTTTTTCTCGTCCATGGTTGGCTCCTTCATTAATGGAATTCGGATGCAAAGGCTCTGGTGCACGTGCTGTTGAATAGTTCTCTTTTACAAAAAAAATGCAACATTCACAATTAAAATTTTCATCAAAACTGTTGAGAATAGTCACTTTCGATAACAACCATGTGAATTTGTTCATTCGCCCAATTTCAAAATTCACATTTGAATAATCATATAAATATTTTCTCCAAAACAGCGATCACCTGTTGAATATGTTCCCTGGTAACATCAAGGTGAGTGACCGCCCGCAACCTCGCAGGTCCTACAGCGATCATCTGAACACCATTTTCAAACAACTGTTGCTCAATTGCTTTACCTGTTTTTCCGGTTTTTGAAACATCAAAATATACAATATTGGTTTGTACAGAATCCAAATTCACTGAAACGCCAGGTAAATTGAATAAATTTTCTGCCAGTAAGCGTGCATGTTCATGATCCTGCTTCATACGGGATATGTGATGTTCCACAGCATATAAGGCACCCGCTGCTATGATGCCTGCCTGACGCATACCGCCACCAAATATTTTACGAATCCGTCGGGCTTTTCGAACAAATTCCCCGGATCCTAGAATCATGGAGCCGACAGGTGCGCCCAATCCTTTTGAAAAGCATACGGAAACAGAATTAAAATCCCGGGCATATTCATTTAAAGGAATACCCGTTGCCACATGGGCGTTCCACAAACGGGCGCCATCCAGATGCATGGAAAGCGCATGCTTATCGGCTAATTTCCGAATGTTATGTATCTCTTCAATAGGAAACACCGTACCCCCGGCGCGGTTATGAGTGTTTTCAATCCAGATCAATCGGGTGGGAGCATGATGCATGTTTTTGGGACGAATAACCGGTTCGATCTGCTCTGAGGTGACGACTCCCAATTTTCCAATAATCGGATTCAATTGCACGCCCGATAAAAACGACGGAGCACCGGATTCGTAATGAAATATATGCGATCCGGCTTCAATAATTATTTCATCTCCCGGATCTGTATGGGATTTAATCGACACCTGATTGGCCATGGTTCCTGAGGCCACAAACAAACCGGCTTCTTTACCGATTAAAGTGGCCACTTTATTCTGTAATTGATTGACAGAGGGATCTTCCCCGAATACATCATCACCAACTTCTGCCCGGGCCATCGCTTTCCGCATAGGCGGTGTGGGACGTGTAACAGTATCGCTTCTGAGATCAATCATCGGAATCTCCGGTTTATGACGAAAACTTATTAAATATTAAAGGAATTCATAAAAAAAAACAAGATAAAATATAATAATTATTATGACAAATTTATAAAAAAACCATAAATTTTCACTTATTTATAAACCAATTAAAAATTAACCACTTATAAAATTTATCCAGAAAATATTTCCTATTGACATTATTCGTAATTTTTCATATTTTTTTTTGGGAAAATTAGTGACAATGCTCTTTCTTAACTAAAGGGTCCCACGAAAAAAGAAAATCATTTGTTTCGAGTTGACTTTTTTTTGGAATTTTAGTACAATCCGACATGACCCGAACAATTGTATTTCTCTCTTTTCTCTCTACTCTTTTTTCACATTTTGAACCCTTCAAGAAGGAGCACTGCCATGAAACGTTTCATTTATTTAATCAGTATGAGTATTGTATATACTTTGATATTGGTCGCTTTTAATTTTGCTGATAAACAGGGAATTATTAAAGACGCATGGAAAACATCTTCAACTAAAACCGAAATGATTGATAATCATCTGATTGCCAATCTTCCTCTTCCTCCACCACCGCCGCCTGATGGTGGATAAGATAAAAAATGTTATCAAACGTTGTTCGGGTCATAAAACATGAATAAAAACCATTATAAAATTATTTACCGGTTATTAAATTTTTGGTTCTGCTATATTGTTTTGATTATTTTGTCTTCTTATTTACCGCATTGGGAAAATGTAAAATTTTTTACTTATTTCAATTATATCTTTATCTTTTGGATACTTTTGTTTACAATAACAATTGCATTAAAGGATCCACATAATAAACCGATATTTATCAATTTGAGTATTTTATACTTCTTTAACTCGCTTTCTTATTTTATTATTTTTATCGGAGACGACTACCTGTATGGCAATATGCAACTGGCATACCTGCTCTATCAATACAGCTTTATTATAAGCAGCTTTATATTTAATTTTTGCATTTTATTTATACTGATCAAACTGATATTTAGCAAAATAAAAACATGGAAACAATATTTATTAACAGCCGGTATTTTAATGATCATTTCGTGTTTGATACACCTTCCACATATCACCAGTCAAATAAATTCAATAGAATTACACAATAAACTCGTTTCAAATCTTTTTAAAAATACTTTTCAATTAAATATTTTATCTCTATTGGGAATCATATTTTATGGGATTTATGTTTATTTAGAAAACATCCACCTGGGCGAATATATCAACCTTCTTATGGCATCTCTTTTTATTTCTACGATCACCAATATTATTTATAATTTATCCATGATCTATCATTTTAATATCTATGATCTGTGGCTATATATATTGAACTCAAACGCGATATTTATATCTGTGCTTTTGTATAAAAAAATGGTTTATACCTATTCCGATTTTGGCCAGTTTTATGAAAGTCTTCTCGCCCGTCAGTATAAAACCGGCAGAGTTAAAATTATTCCGCGGAATCAAAGCTATAACAATCTGGCATTGAAAGTTTTAAGAATATATATTTATCAGAGACGTTATTATCTGCTTTCTTTACTTATATTGTTGGGAATCGGTATCTTTTTCTTTGAGCTACCCGCTTTTTTCACATTTAATCTGGTAGCGCTAATCCTTGGATTTAGCATCATCGTCATTTTTTATGATGCACTCTACACAAAACGCGGACAACAAAAATTATATCTATAAAAAGTGACATTTGAAAGGAGGCTCTTTATGTTTGTTGGACAGAGTCCACACAGCATGAAAGTAAAAAAATTAATCCGGGAAGTGGCTAAAACCAACGACAATGCCCTTCTGATCGGAGAAGTAGGATCAGGCAAACAGCATGCCGCCCGGGAAATGCACAACCGAAGCAAACAGAAAAACCGTCCCTTTGTGGTACTCAACTGTACTGCCGTGGGTGACACGATTACGGAAGCTGATATTCTCGGTCAAATTAGCGAAGGGCATCTGGGTGTTGAACGAAAAATCGGCATTCTTGAACAGGCGCATAAAGGCATCTTATATCTTGAAAATGTTCAGGATCTGGCCGTCGAGTTTCAACAAAGGTTATGCAACATCTTCACAGAAGGTCGTTTTCAAAGAATCGGAGAAAAACGGTTTATACAAGTCACTTTGCGTGTTTTCGCGGCAACAACCGATCCGGAACTCAGCAATAGCGAGTCTTTCCGAAAGGATTTGCTCTCTTTGCTCAGTTCTTTTGTTATTCCCATTCCAAAACTCTCGGAACGCAAACAGGACATTCCCATTCTTTTCACACATTTTCTTGAAGAATATTGCAATGAATTCAACCGTGAACTGCCGGCTGTACCTGCCGAGCTGTTTGAATCGATGATGGAATACCACTGGCGTGGCGATGTCCAGGAACTAAAAAATGCCATTCGAAATCTTGTGCTCATGTCACCTGAAGGCACTCTGTCTGTGGAATTTCTGCCATTTGAATTCAAACATCATCCCTATGAAAATCTGGTTGGAAAAGAACTGCCTGACGCCATTTCAGAAGTGGAGGGATATCTGATTAAGCGGGCACTGTCCCGTTTTGCCGGAAATCAAACCAAGGCCGCACACGCACTGAATGTATCCGAGGCCGCACTGCGTTATAAGATGAAGAAATACGGCCTTACACGGAAAGCATTTTAAGTACATCGTTTGCTCACAGGGAGCTGCATCAAATATCATTTTCGGAGGATTATGGAAGACTGCACAACAGAGTGAATCCTGATTAATCAGGATCATTACCCAAATTTTGAAAAAATTGAATTTTGATACAGCTCCATTTATGTCTCCGATTCATTACATTATATTATCATAACCTTTAATCATTCAAATTCAGTTATTGTTATCACTACCCTATCCGTTCAAAATTGGGTAACATTATTTTTGAGTCAATGCGCAATGCCATTCACCAAAAATTAACATTTTTTTTTATTGATTTTCCTTGATAATATTATTATCATCAAGATAACTGAACCGGTATGAATAAACAAGGGCCGTTCCCTTCATCCTTTTTGTTTCAACTATTTCATTCTCTACCGGACAAGATGATGAATGAACATATACAAATTCTCGATTATGTTTTCAGGTACAAAGGAGAACAGTACAATGGAGACTTCAAAAATGAAAGTGGTAATCGCTGCTCCAACTTTTTATTCTGTTTTTCAGGCTGAAATTTGTAAACATCTGAGAGAATTGTTCATGCCGGATGAAATTGCATTACGTTCAGTAACCGATGATGCTGATATTCAGAAAGAACGGTTAAAGTTATCACTCGCCCAGATTCATCCCGATGCATTAATCGCGATCAGTATATGGCCAGATGATGATACAGTAGCTGCCTTTCACACTGCCAATGTCCCCATTGTGTTGATTGATGAGGCAAGAGATGAAGTATCAACCATTACAACGGATAACTTCCTTGGAGGAAAACTGGCTGCAGAATATCTCCTTTCTAAAGGAAAAGAGAAAATCGCGATTGTTTCCGGTAAGACTCAAGCTTCCGGTGGTTATAATGCAAGGCAGCGGGTCAACGGTTTTAATCAAGCATTAAACGAGGTCAAACTCTCAGTATCACTGGAATATGCGTTTGAAGTCGCACACTACTCCCGTAAGGAGGGAACTGAAGTCATGCCAAAATTGCTGGATATAGGACCGGATGCGATCTTTAGTGCAGCCGGTGATAATTGTGCACTCGGCTTGATTACAGTTGCAAAAGAACGGGGGATCCGGATCCCCGAGGACATCGCGATTATCGGATTTGACGACCTGCTTGCGGCACGGGTTTCAACCCCTGCACTGACAACCATTCGCCAGCCATTGAAAGAAATCGCAGAAGCTGCTTATGCCATGGTAGTAAATCATAAAGATGATCTTTTAAAAAATCCCAAAAAATCTGTATTCAAGCCTGAGCTTGTGGTTCGTCAATCGGCTTGACAAACAGATTGCAGCATCCATGGCACATCATTGATATCTTCCTTGAAAATCATATCGCTGCATTTTCTTTGGTTCAAAAAAAACCAATGGATAAATTATATTCAAAAAGATTTAAAAATGATAAGTACACAATAGATTGAAGGCAGAAAAACGCTGATTTTCTATAAACCGTCATGGATAATCAGTCAGATGCTTTCATGAAGGTTAGAATTTCAAATGGCTTCCAACACCTCCCGTTTAACCCATCCAACTTTCCTGTCCGGCAATACAATCTCCACCCACTTGTCTGAGGATCGATCCAGCCGAACTTTTGTTCCTTCATGGAGGCTGAACACCTCGATGCCGCCCTGCTCGGTGGGAGCGCTCATTACATCGACTTTATCGGCTAAAATAACGGCATTGACAACTCTTTGTTCTTCAAGCAAACGACCTGTCAGGGATATCGACAATAGAATAAAAGCAATGCCGGAAATCCAAAACAGTCGAACCACCACATACCGCCAAAAAGCAGACCGTGTTAAGAGCCAGAAAATGAGAATTGCCATAAAAAAGACATAGACACTCAATGTAAGCATGAATTGCAGTGATCTTGGAAGCATATAAAAAAAAGCATGCATCGCCTGAATCACTATAAAATCAGAGACAGGCTCGATCTTGTCAACAACAGACAATCTGGCAATAGTCAGATTGGCTTTTAAATCTTCATCAGAGGGGATCAATTTTTTCGCACGTTCGTAATTGAGAATTGCCCTTCCAATATTGCCCAATTTATAATAGCAGTTCCCGATATTATAATAAATCGACCCGCTTTCATAGCCCATTTCCACAATTTTTTGATACGCAGTAAGGGCATTCTCAAATTCTCCCTGAATATAAAATTGATTGCCCTCTTTAAATAGATGCTGACGGGAATCCGACTGAAGCCAACCCGCTCCTGTAAAAAGGCATATCATGATAATACCAACCCGTTTCAAATTGACATTCCTCATTTTCTTAAATCCCGATCCAGATGAGACATGATCTGTTCTGCCCGCTTTAAAAAATCGCGCATATCGCTTTCTGAAGCATCGCTGGGCGCAAATCGCTGATAATCACATGATTCCAGCACGGAAAACGTCTTTTGAATCACGGATACATGGACACCGCGTTTTTCCAGGGTGGCTTTCACATCATCAGAAATCATGCCGGCTTCGGCCATATTTAACTTGTCTCCCAAAAATCCCATCAATGCCTTACTGACTTCAGCATAATACTCTTTTTGTGTTTCAGGTTTCAATAGAGACCGAGCCTTGGAAAGCCGTTTTCTTGCTGAACGTCTTGCCTGTCTCTCACGTGCGTAAGCCACATCACCATGAAGACGGTTCAGGTGTTTACGATATCCCAATGCACCAATGAAAGCCGCTATCGGCGCTGAAATCAACAGCCAGAAAATAGACGCTCCGTAAAATACATCCCCTGCTTTTTTAAAATCAGCAGCTTCTGTCTTGATGAATCGAATATCCTGACCCCTCCATTTAACTTCCTCCTTTGAGGCTCCCGAAGATACAATTGCATAGGTATCATCTCCTTGAGAGACTTCAATTTGAATAGGATCGGTTTTTAGGGTCTGATAAGAATTTTTCTTTGTATTAAAATAACAAAATACAATTGGATCGATTTTCTGTAAACCCGCAAATCGTGGAACGAGAATATATTCATAGGTCTTGCTCCCGGAAATTGGTGGCGTCGTCCGTTGAATAGATTCATTAATCTCAGGGGGATAGGTTTCAAAGTCCCCGGAAATATTCACCTCTGGATCCGGCAAAGTGTGAATATTACCCTTGCCTTCCAGTTTTATTTTATATGTGATTGCCTCGTTGGTTTTTACTTTTGATTTATCAACCCACGCTTTTAAAGTGTATTGCCCGACTGCTCCTGAAAAATGATCCGGTTTGCCTGTTTCCGGCAGAGGCTGCACTTGAATGATTACTGAATTAGAAGGTACACGCATTTTCTCGGTTCGTCCAAAAAATGGATCACTGAAAAAATCACCAAACGGATCACGGGACCGCCGCCTGACACGCACATCACACGTAATGATCAAAGGATCAATTGTTTTCTTTCCCGGTGTCATGGGAAACAGGGCTTGCTTTTTAATGGTGGCCACAGTGTACTGCTTGCCATTTATTATTTCTTTAGATGTTACAGGCTGAGCCGGCAACTGATACTCTTCTTTCCAGAAACCGGTTGTTTCAGGCTCTTTTGTGAATCCAAAAGAAGAGACCTGAAGCCGGGTATAAATCTTATAGGTAATGGTCACCGGTTCATTTTGATATACACGCTTCTTGTCTATTTTGGCTTCCAGAAACAAATCGTCCTTGCTGCCTTCCGGTATGGCTTTATTCTGTTTCTGTGTTGATACTGAAGGTCGGCCGCCTTTGACTTGTTTAATTTCGATATCAATGGGATCGGTTTCATATTGTTTCCCATTATGCTGTACAATCACAGGACCAATCTGATGATTTCCGATTTTTTCAGCTTGAAAATGAAAACTCAGAACTCTGGACACAGACATCTTTCCATTGATAAACTGAATATTCTGCGAACTGCCGCTTCCCAGGAAAGAAGCAAATTTATCCGTCTCAGGAAGCTGAGGATTCCCTGCCTTATTCGCACCCTCACCAGCAAGCTCCACCGTAATTGTAAATTGCTCGTACTGGTCAATAACGGTTTTATCCACAGATGCCTTGACTGAAAGATCTTTGGCCATGATACTTGAAAAAGTCAAAAATATCAGAATGAAATTAAAAAATTTCAACCATCTTGCCTGCATCATCCAATCTCATCCTCTCATCAGCCACTTTGATGATGAATAATGAATTACACACTCCTTCATATTTTCCTATCCTGTATTTCTTCTGTCCACTTCTGCTTATTGTTTTTGTTTCTTTATTCTTTTCTCTTATTTCTTACTTCTTGACCCTTGTTTTTTACCAATCCTTCGCCACACCTGCACTCCCCCGTGCTTTGGCTTTTTCCTTCTTCATATTTTCCTGATCTTCCTTAAGGGCGTTCAATAATTGTTCCGCCTCTTCTTTACTCATGTCTTCACGACTATCCGGGGATTGCCCTTCTTGTTCCTCCTGTTGCTGCTTTTCTTTTTCATCGGATTGCTGATTCTGCTGCTGTTGCTGCTGCTTTTGCTTATCCTGATCCTGCTGTTCCTGATTTTGCTGTTGCTGATTTTGCTGTTGCTTTTGTTGTTGCTTTTGTTGTTGTTGCTGATTTTGATTCTGCTGCTGTGCATTATCCTTCATTATATTCCGCACATATTCCAGATTGAACTTGGCATCTTCATCATCCGGATTTAATTTTAAAGCTTCCTGATATGCCAAAATGCTTTCCGGTAATTTCTGCTGACGGTAAAGTGTGTTGCCGATATTATAATAGGCTTTGGACTGAAA
>Ga0272442_10004996_pt1 | contig 17902 bp, 18 predicted proteins | sample SSMForm2O_FD_200262 | JGI IMG/M metagenome (GOLD analysis project Ga0272442, IMG submission 200262) | Marine sediment archaeal communities from Little Sippewissett salt marsh, Falmouth, MA, United States - SSM-Form-2O | ecosystem: Environmental > Aquatic > Marine > Wetlands > Sediment ... | reverse complement strand
AAAAGGGTGAAACTTTTCTAACAGCCCCAACATTATCAGTCATCTCTTTCACCTACTGTCCAATTCCTATCGTATTTCCGATTCCCGCTATTATGACGTTATCGCCCTTCTTGGTTCTCTCCAGAATCAACCGCTTTATCCGCTCAATCACAGGGTCAGCCGCGTCGAAAATCTCTTTCCGCATCGGAGAAACCGCGTCTCCAATGTCCTGCTTGACGATAATGGCGTTCACAGGAATCTTGTTTTCAAGTATCGCATCCTCTATCTTGAACTGTTCGACTCCTGGTCCTCCGATAGCAGCGCCTACTCCCTCAGCCACTTCCCCTACTTTCTCACCTTCAAGCTTCAGCGCCGCGTCTATCATGATTACTGTGGAGATTTTGCCTTTTTTCTCTTCTATGAGTTTTCTTATGCCATCTCCAGGCTTGCCCACATTTCCTCCGGGACCCTTAGCCTTCAGAACATAGGCTTTTCGACCTTCAATGGGCACCTCGGCTGCAACCACATCCCTAGCTATCTCTCGTATTTTATGTCCCTGCATCAGTTTGGCGGCAACTAGAGGTCCAGCGCCGTCGCCGATGGGCTGACCGACCGAGAAGGCTCTTAACGCCTGAGCGTATGCTTCCGCCTGTTTCATGATTAGAGGAAGAACCATCTGGATTTGCATGATGATGTATAGGCTTAGCGTCTTTTTTCCCAGCAGATAGAAGTGCCGAATAATCTTGTAAATCATATTCAGCGCCATAGCAGCCTCCAAGGTGTTCTCCAGATTGTTCAATTGCGCTTCATCTGCTTCTGGCGCCATAAGCTTCACGTCGTCTTTGAAACGGACGTCTCTAACATCAAGAACATGCTCCAACTTCCAGACTATACCAGAAGGATCCATGCTCTGAGGCGCTATTGCTATGTACTCCAGAAACTGGTCAAGCCTCTCTGAGGGGTCGCCTGCAGGTTTCCCTATCTCCTTTATAGTCTCCAGAGCTTGCCTTCGACCATCATCTCTTATTAACTTGAGACGACGCAGATGAGTTTCAACCTCTCTAAGCATAACCATCATCTGGAACCGCTGACCGTAAAACATGAAAACCACGAAGAAACCGAGAAAAATTATTTGCACAATCCACCCTATTACATCGTTTTGACCGAACAACATCGCTGCAATAGGGAGAAGCATCTACATTCACTCTTCCTCAGAAAACTACGAGGTTAGTAATAAATTTTGAGTATTTCCAAGAAATACGCACCTAACAGATTACGGCACCAAAAATAGAGTACACCACAGAAAACAAACACCAGTTTCTACAAACAAACCAAGAAAGCAATTTGAGGTAAAAGTGATTGCCAGCTTTCTTGGGTTCACGTGGCCGAAGACCACACTAGCACCATGAACGGAGCGTGGTTTAACTTCTGAGTTCGGAATGGGATCAGGTGGGTCCCACGCCCTATGGCCGGCAACCTAGCTATCTTGATTAGGTTTGGTTTTTTAATGTTTCGCTTCTTGTTCAGGAAACGTATATATTGGAAACGTGTAGAATGTTGTTGGATGTGGGGCCGTAGTCTAGCCACGCCCTGTCTTTCGATTGGGCGCTAGAAAGGGATGACGACAGTCGTACCGGCAAACGGTGCAAGCCGTTAAGGGCTCCAGAAATAAGCAATGGGTTTGCTGACCAGTCTCTGGGATGACGAGATTCTGGAGCGAGGAGAAACCCGTAGGGACGGGGATGAACTGTTCCGGGTAAAGGTCGTCGGTTCAACTCCGGCCGGCCCCACCATCCTATATATTCTAAGACAAAAAATTGTATGTATACCTTTTTGCTAAAAGCTTAACAATTGAAATTAATAGACCACACCTATAAACGGTGAATGATGAAAATGGAACGTAAGTTATTCATTGAAATTCTGGTTTCTGCTTTCAGTAAATGGCTGGAAAATCATGCCTCGTTACGGGCTGCGGCTCTTGCATATTTCATCATGTTGCCGCTTCCTTCGTTATTTCTTATTGCGATAATGATTTTGTCTCAGGTCTATGGGTTTTCAAATTCGTTTCAAACTTTGATGCAGCAGCTAACAACAATTGTGGGTCCAACCGTTGCAAATCTGATAGAGCAAATTTTGGGAACTGTGTCATCTCCTTTCACATCTGTTATCACGTCAATTGTCAGCGGTGTTTTCACGGTTATTGGAGCAATTGGAGCTTTTGGAGTTTTGCAAGACACAATGAACATCATCTGGGAAGTTCAACAACCCAAACTAAGCTTCAAGCAAAAGATCAAACGCAAAGTGGCTCCATTCTTTTTGGTTTCTTTTCTGGGGTTAGTTATAATGGTGTGGACTGCCATAACCACTTTTTTGCTAGAGTCCATAACCTATTTACTGGTTCCAGTTGTCTCAAACGCAATTTACATCCTTGTTCAAGTAGCTCAACTAGTTTTGTCGTTTCTATTGGCAACTTTGGTGTTTGCATTGATGTACAAGTATATTCCAGAAACTCGAATCAGCTGGAAAGATGTCCGTGGGGCAGCAATTTTTACGGGTTTAGTTTTTACTGTAACCAACTATTTGATTGGAATAATTCTGGAAACGTTCACAATAACTTCAGTTACGGGGGCAGCGGGTGCAATCATGACTTTGTTGATATGGACATATTTGATTACTCAACTGTTGATTTATGGGTCAGCGTTCTCCAAGGTATATTCAGAAAAATTAGGTTCAAACTCAAAACATGTGTGAACTGGAGCCTTAACTTTTCGTTGGCAATTATAGGCAAGGCAAACAGATTTTGGGTTCTTTGATCGATAAACCCCGATTTTTAAATGATAACTCATTTAACAAAGAACTGAGAAATATTAAATGTTAACAAAGGAGCTGAACTTTTGGGGGATACTGCTAATCAAAAATGGAAGCTCTGGATTCCTTGGCTAGTGTTTTTGGCTGTGGTAGCTGTTCTTTTTGTAGTTTGGTTTATTACTTTTTCAGCTTCAGCGTGGGGCACAACAACCAACTACCTTCAATTATATCTGGAATTCATCATATCCCGCCCAATTGAGGCATTTCTTACAGTTTCTACTGGTCCAGGCGGAACTGTTTCATGGACGTTTATTCCAGTTTACCTGTCGATTATTTTTCATATTGGCCTGTATTTTTACCAAAAAAACAAAGGCCTCGAAATAACTATCGTCACCAAGTATTACCTTGTTTACCTTGTTTGTTTGGCTCTTTTTGCCATTTCCTTTCAAAATGTCAGTCAACATTATGATTGGTACTGGGACCCTGTAACCGATTCGCAGGGTTATGTTGACACGTGGACCCACATCACATCTCCTTGGCTTATGGGTGCACTAATTATGCCTTTCGCCTTTGAAAGATATCTTGGATGGGATAATAGGTCGAAATGGATGTTCATTTTTTTCGTGTTGCTGATAATTGCGTTGATTTGGGAAATCGTAGAAACAGTGGACATCCAAATCAGGGCGTCTGTATCGTATTTCAATTATCCAATGGATTCTCTAAAAGACATAATTATGGGGTCAGTGGTCGGTAGCCTTTTGTCTTACGTGATTTATCAACATCTTGTAATGTTCCCCAAAGAAAAACGGCAAACCTCCGAGTGAAACTGACATGCCTGCAACTCCACTGCATTTTTTGGCAATTGCTCCATTGTATTTTAAAATGCCAACAAAATTTGACATCACTTCATTGATGATATCCTCCACATTCGTTGACCTTGAACTAGTGTATTATTTTCTGGTGGAAAACCACACCGGGCACGGGTTTTGGCATAGCTACTTTTTTGTGTTAACGATATACCCCATCATTCTAAGTATAATTATTTTTTTGATGCATAAAAAATGCGGCAAAACAATCCTGAAAATTTATGACTTCTTCAGAATCTATCCAAACAGAATAAGTCATTCTTTCAAAACAATATATTTCAGCTGCCTCTTAGGCGGAGTTTCTCACATCTTTTTTGACATGTGGACTCACGATTACTCAAGTTATGTTCTTTACCCAGTATACAGTCACAACCCATTTTGGATCGGCGATTGGAGCATCATCATTCGTTTACTGGTTTATGCTCTGAGTGCTTACACTCTGTTCCTATGGATAAAAGGGATTCAAACCCGCAAGAAGATTAAGAAACAACAAGTAACAACTAAAACGGGGTCTCAAGAAGCAAAAGAATGAAAATGATTTTATGGTTCAAATCCGACTGGTCCCAGTATCCTGCTATGTTGTGCCTATGAAAAGGTTGGGTTGACGTTTTCAGTTCGAAGGTGAGTGTTGTGGTATGCAAGATTAAAAGCATAAATGGGTAAGTGGGGCATGATGATTGATGTTGAGGCTCAGCGTTTGAGGAGGTTCAGGGGCATTTTCCGGTTTGTTCGACATAGTGGGAGCGGAGAGTCTTGGCTCAGGGTAATGTCTCGCCGAGATAGAGCTAGAGCCTTTTGGTTTGCTGTTGTGGCAGTGTTGGCTGCTGTGCTGTTGTCAGCGCTTGTGATAGGCGGTTTGCTTCTGAGAGAAGAACAGAAAGAGGTGTTTGTGGGTGTGGAGGTGGGCTATGATGATGTTGATGATGTTTTCAGGTTTGCGGATGAGGTTGAGGAATACGTTAACCTTATTGTAATAGGCTCATTGGACATCACAACAAACTCCACGAAGCTGACTGCAGTCGGCGATTACCTGCACAACAAAGGGCTGTACTTCATCCCGTTCATGTTCATAAGCCAGTATCTCGAGAAGCCTGACTTCTTTCAGGTGGCTAAGGAAAGGTGGGGAGAACATTTTTTGGGGGTGTACGTTTCCGACGAGCCGGGAGGAAGACAGTTCGATTCCACAAATGTCAGAATAGTCACTGAAGCAGAGAACTACAGTGACGCCGCTTCCCAATACATTGAAGGAATGAATGGCGGGTTGCAGCAGTTTTTCTCCCACTTCGAAGAATCTGCTAACGTTACATCTTTCACGTCTGACTATTTGCTGCACTGGTTTGACTATGAGGCGGGTTATGATGTTGTTTTTGCAGAGTTTGGCTGGAACTTTAGCAGACAGTTGCATGTTGCGCTCTGCAGGGGAGCGGCTGCTATGCAAGACAGGGAGTGGGGGGCAATCGTAACTTGGACGTACCGAAACCCGCCGTACATCGAGGATGCGGAGATGCTGTATAGTGACTTGGTGTTAGCTTATGATAACGGCGCCAAGTATATCCTTGTCTTCAATTATCCCAACAACGTAACCGATTACGGAATCTTAACTGAGGAACATCTGGATTCTATGAAAAGATTCTGGGACTACGTGAACGCCCATCCTCAGCCTGCTCAAGCCTCAAAGGCGGCTTATGTTCTTCCCGAGGATTACGGTTATGGATTCCGTGGACCAGACGATCGAATATGGGGGCTGTGGGGACCAGACGAGCTTTCTGCAAACATATGGAACGAAACTGACAGCCTGCTGGCTGCGTATGACAAGAACTTGGACATAGTTTATGATACAGCAGAGCTTAACCTAGAGCAACAATATGAGATACTGATCTTTTGGAATGGCACAACAGTCCAACCTGACTGAAAAACCACTCTGCACACAGAATTAGATGGGAGTTGATGGAAGTTAGCATTCGATTGTGTACTCAAAATGTTTGTCGTACGGATTCTCTAGCGTCATCATTTCGTTTATGGTCAGATTCTCAAAGTATCTTCTGAGGGGTCTCATCGAATTGTTATGAGCAGAAATTGCTACATTGACTTTCTCTCTTTTCATTAGAGCCAGCAAATCTTTCACGAAGGACAAAACCCGCATTTCAACCATCTTCATTGACTCGCCTCCGGGAGGAGAAACATCATAGGATCTGTGCCAAACGTCAAACTGTTTTTTGCCATGTTTTTTGATTATGGTTTTGTGCTGTTTTCCCTCTAGGTCACCGTAGGATCTTTCTATCATCCTGTCGTCAACAATGACTTTCGTGCATTCAGGGTGATGTTTCAGGACTATGTTGAGGCTGTCGGAAGAACGGGAAAGGCTTGTCTTAAACGCTACTTGAAACCTTTTGTCTTTCAGGTTTTCGGCTATCATACTGGTTTGCTCTCTTCCTTTAGGAGTCAACCTTGAATTCAACGTTCCGGTGAATCTTTTGCTTCTATTAAAATAGGTTTCACCATGTCTGAAGATGTAAAGATGAAGCTTCATGGTGCAATCACGCTCAGAAGGTGAGGGAGACGGGTAGAGGTATATTATAGTTGCCATATAGTCGACCCTTACCTCTTCCAGCGAACACAAAGTTTTATAGTAAAATGGTGTTCATCATAAGCTTACTAGATTGCAGAATCTGGTGGTTTCTCTGTTCAGACAGAGAGAGGGGCCGTCGGCTAGCTTGGTCCAGGCTCTGAGACTTGGACTCTCGGGACTCCGGTTCAAATCCGGGCGGCCCCACCAAATCATTTCTCACAGAAATATAGGGAACTGTGCAACCGAACTAAAATTCCGTTTTTTGGTTTATGTGTGTGTCAACTCTTTGTTGTACGATTAAACTTTTTCTTGGCTTTGAACACCTTAATCGCTAAGACAGTCATGGTTGCCGCCATTAAAACAGCGAATACTGTGCTGGTGAGGGGGTCGGGAACTGGTATAGGTGCTGCTCTTCCGTAGAGGTCTTGGAGCCATTCTGGGAGGTATTCGGTTCTGTTGCTCCATGTCAGAATCTCTTTCCATTCATCATCGTTTAGGCGCTTTGTTCCTATGAGGTTGAACTCGTAGTAGGAGAAGACTGGACCCACCGCCGTGACTAGGGTTCCATTAGGCGCAGGGAATAGAACCACGAGAGCGTTCACGTAGCCGGTGCCAACGTGCAGTATTTGAGGCGGATATATTATGTCGCCGGGCGGAAAGGTTGCCACATCGGCTATCAACGGAACCTCCAAAGTTGAGGTGCTGTTTGCTGCGTAAGTTATGGCGTGTATTGTGTCTACGTACCATCCTATGAAGCCGCCTGAACCACAATTATAGGCCAACGTTTTTAGGAAGTCAACTTCCTCTTCTGTAAGCGGCTCATTGGCTAGCTCCTTCTCTGAGATAACTTCAAGCTTTTGGGTTGCATCCTTCAATGTTTGGAGTGAATCTGTTATCGTAGGGTTCACTTCCTCTGACTCAAGGATGTTTACTGCTGCAAGGGTTCGTTCGCATAGCTGCTGCATTCTCGAGTAAAACGTTGGGTTGGGTTCAGCAAAGGCTTCAGGGTAGCTGCAGACTAACACGGGTATGTAAGTTTGTTTGGCGTATAGTATGGTGTCGTGCCGCAGCTGAGCCCAGCTTCCCAATGCTGTGTTCAGTTTCTCGTCTTGCCAAGCTAAAGTTTGCATAAACTCGGGATACTCGTCAAAATAGGTTGGGTAAACCAGACTCTCTAAGGCATACATCCAAGAGGTATACGACGACTTCTGCCAGTCGCTTTCACTCAACTCCGCAAAGTCTGATGTCAAATTTGTGAGGTTTTCTTCAAACCCTTCATAGTCAAAATCTGGAGCTAATAACTGGTATGCTCGCTCTGAGCCTAAAACCGCGAATACGTCGAGTCCTTTGGGCATTATCCGCCGGTCTCCATGAGAGTCTGGTAGCACCTTATCCCAGCAGAGATGCTGGAACATGTAAGAATCGGGTACAAACCGTTGACCCATAAACTGGTAAACTATGGGGTAACGTGGAAGCACACCATACGTTGCCACAGCTTGACCCAGTATCTGCTGGGCGTATTCGGGTTTGCCCAATTCTTCCCTCAAAGCCGTAAGTCCACCCTCGGCGGCAACGTGGCTGAAGTAATAGGCGGAGTCTCCGAAGGCATTCTGAAGTGCAGTGTCGAGAGTCAGTGGATTTATCGAGTCGCTTTCTCCCACAAGGGCGTTGGTTACATCATACAGCAAGTTCCAGTTTTCATAATGCGTCGAATTTGCCTTCAGGATGTCTCTCATGTAGACCATGCTTGCGTCGTCAAAGTGCCTGACATACCAATTGTAGTGCTCATCGTTACGTGGAACAAAAACGGGGCAGCGACCAAACCACATTAAGGCGCGGAAGTATCGTTCAAGTTGTGGGTCGCCTAGGTAATGTCCCCGCACCGTGAATTGAGTGAAATCGTAGCTTATCGACATGTCGAAAGGAGGCTCTGGGATACTCCACCCTGCTGCACCAACGAACTCGGGTTCCTCGGCGTATATGTTGTCTAGGAAAAAGTTCAAGTCTTCTGAAAGCTCTGCCGGCACGTTTGCGGTTTCGCCTGTTAGCAGGGAGAGGGCTACTGCAAAGTAGACTGTGGAGTTTCTTGTTGCCCAGTATTGTATGGAGCCGTCATGGGGAATGGCTGTGTAGTCGTCTAGCGATTTTTGGAAGCAATACTGGCTGAATTCAAGAGCCATAGGGTATAGCTGCTGTTTCTCTATAAGCTTCAGTGAGCAATCAAAGACCACGTGGAAAAGGTGAAGAATCGAGTCTGTTGTAACGAATACAGGTAAGTCATTATGGTAAACTTGATAGAAGTAGAAGTCTTCAAAACGCATTGCAGGATCGGATGCTAAATAGCCCTCGGGCCAGTCTGGGTCTGGCTCAACAGCTGAAAGCTCAGCGACAGTGAAGCCGTAAGTTTCAAGCATTTCCTCCTGCTCCGGAGTGAGGGAGAGAACGTCCTTTACTTCTTCGTAGTAGGCTGCTTGAGAGGGGTCAAAAGACGCCTTCGCGGGTACAGGCGCAACCAAACTTAAAGAAGAAAGCAATGAAACAAACAGAAGAAAAATGATAACCTTCTTAATTTTCATTTTCTCCACTTTAAAGATAAAAGAATTTTGTATTTAACTTTTGTGACTGAGTCAACATCGGGGGCTATTTTGAATCTATTCTTTGTATGTCCCGACTTTGGAAGACTCTAGTGTTGATGCTTGGTTTCAGCAGAAAAAAGGCTGTTTTCAACAATCCACTTTTATTAGGCAGCTGATATGAATGTTTGTTGTTGGTCACTTGATGTTTGCAGGGTGACGTGAGTTTGGTGAGATACGAAAAGAACAGGATAATCGTCGGTGACTGCGTTGATGGGATGAAACAGTTTCTTGAGGATGGGGAAGTGGACGTGATTGTGACTTCTCCGCCTTACAATCTGGGAATAAAATATGGCGTGTATGATGACTCGGTTTCCAGAAGCCAGTATCTTGATTGGATGGAAACTGTTGCAGAGGAATGTAAACGGGTTCTCAGCGACTCTGGCTCATTCTTCTTGAACATCGGATATAAGCCGAAGGACCCGTGGGTTGCTTGGGAGGTGGCGTTTAGGTTCAGGAAACATTTTGTGCTGCAGAACGTTATCCACTGGATAAAATCGATTGCCATACCAAAAGAAGATGCCGGCAATTACCCAAACATCAAGGGGGACATTGCGGTGGGGCACTTCAAGCCAGTCAACAGTAAACGTTTCGTGAACAAGTGCCACGAATATATTTTCCATTTCACCAAAAACGGCGAAGTCAAGGTTGACAAGTTGGCTGTGGGTGTGCCGTATCAGGATAAGAGCAACATTGGGCGGTGGAAGAAGGCGGTTCAAGACCTGAGAGACCGGGGGGACACATGGTTTATTCCGTATGAGACTATCTGGTCCCGGAAGAGGCAGAGACCGCATCCTTCCGCGTTTCCGCCTAAGCTGCCGATGATGTGCATCAAATTTCATGGGCTAGAACGGACAAAGCTTGTTTTGGACCCGTTCATGGGAATAGGCAACACCGCAGTCGCCTGCCTAAGGCTGGGCGTCGACTACATCGGCTTCGAAATAGACCCATCATACGCAGAATCTGCGGAACAGCAAATAAAGAAAAACTTGCAGTCCTAGATTTTCCGTGAAAAAGCTTGTTTTCAACATTCTTCTGTTATTAGGCAGCTAATATGCTGACTGGGGTAGAACGTTTTTGTTTGTTGTTTGGGTAAGCTATTTATCTTTATTGTGGGATATGTTTTTTGTTGAAAGGGTAAAAGTAGATTTGGAGATGTTGTTATGCCTATGGCGTATGTTTTGTTAACCACCGAGTCGGATGCTGTGAAAAGCGTTATTGATTCCCTGAAAAAAATGGATTTTGTCAAGGAGACGTTCATGGTTTATGGAGTTTACGATATCATAGCCACGGTTAAGGCGGAAACAATGGACAAACTCAGAGAAATCGTAACTTGGAACCTGCGAAGCCTAGACAAAGTCAGGTCAACCTTAACCATGATAGTAATCGAAGAAGAAACAGAGTAACCACCAAACAGCCTCTTTCTCTCGGCATCACTATTTTTTCAGTCAATCGACAACCATTCACAATCTTCCTTGAACGCATTTGACATGTACTAAAGATTAGAGTACACTTTTGTGGCGCAACATCGCCAGAAGCTGCTGTGAAACCAAAATAACGCCGCTTATCGTTAGGAAGACCGCTGTCAACGGAAGAAACAAGGTAACAGAAACGCTGCTCCACCAACTGATAGACCCGTCGTAGTGCCACATCTGCTCCAGCGTCCAATCAGCGCTGTTAGCCAGCTGCCCATTATCTTGCATCACAGAAATCGAGTGAACAAAAAGGCTGACCCCAACCACCAGAAACAAAACTCCCAGTAGAGCAGACACTCTAAACGGATTTCTTAGGGTCATACAGTTCAGGTTAGCCACTTCTTTTACATCTAGACTTTCCTCCTATCCTCACCTGACCAAAGATATTCCTTATTTTGATAATGGGCATAAAACAAAAACCGTAATATCCACGAGCACGCAATATCGGCTCCATTCCGGAATACTCAAAGGCAATCAAGATGCAGAACATTGAAAATGTTATATAGGTCAATGGTGCCTTTTACATCTGAGTATCATGGCTGAAATTTGTCCAACCTGCGGACTACCTAAAGACATCTGTGTCTGTGAAGAAATCGGCAAAGAACAACAACGAATACGAGTGCGTTTAGAAACCAGAAAATGGGGAAAAGCAGTAACCATTGTCGACGGCATCAGCAACAAAGAAGCGAACCTAAGCCGGTTAGCCCAGAAACTTAAATCTTTCTGCGCCTGTGGAGGAACAGCAAAAAATGAGGAAATCATCCTGCAAGGCGACCACCGAGACAAAGTGAGAACCTACCTTATCCGTCAGGGCTACCCAGAAGAGAACGTTGAACTCCAATAAGAGAGAACAAAGATGGGATTACTCGCAGATTTCCGAGAAGTACTGAAAGGACTGAAACACAAAAAGGTAGACGAAGAAACAATCAACGTTTGCCCAAAATGCGGAAGCAAAAACATACTTCACACGAATCCATGGCTGTACGGAATAACCCCTAGACAGTACGTGTGCACAGAATGCGGGTACACGGGACCCCTAGTTATGGAGTTGACAAAAACAGAGGAAACAGGCTAATCGGGCAACTCGATACCCAACTGTCGCCTCAAACTCTTATACCTGTTCCGGACAGTAACCTCAGTTACACCCGCAGCCTCAGCAATATCCTTCTGAGTCTTCTTCTCATTCTTCACCAAACAAGCAATATACAACGCAGCAGCAGCCAAACCCATCGGATCTTTACCGGCAGCGGCACGCCTTCTCCTAGCTTCATGAAGAATCTTTATTGCATGACCCTGCGTCGGACCGGAGATGCCTGTTCTCTCAGCAATTTTAGAAACATACGTAAGAGGATTAGCGATAGGCATCTGAACATTCAGCTCACGAAGCAGCAGACGGTAACAGCGAGCCACATCTTTTTTGTCCACAAAACTGGCTTCAGCTATCTCCCGGAGAGTTCTGGGGGTTCCGGTGGTTCGGCAAGCGGCGTACAATGATGCAGCGGCTATGGCGGCTATAGATCTGCCCCGCACCAGTCCTTTGTCCAATGCTTTGCGGTAGATGATTGCGGCTTTCTCTTTGACTGGACCAGGAATGTATGATTTGTCGGAGAGGCGATCCAGCTCTGCCATGGCTTGGGCAAGATTTCTGTCTATGGATGAGTGAACGCGGGAGCGTATCTGCCATTTTCGGAGTCTCCACATCTGAAGTCTCGTAGAGAGGGGAAGTTTGCGTCCGAATGCGTCCCTGTCTACGCGTCCTATGGCTGTGGATAATCCTTTGTCGTGAACAGAATATGAAGTGGGTACTCCAACGCGGCTTCTGGAGGCTTTTTCTTCTTGAGTAAAGGCGCGCCATTCTGGACCCTTATCCATCATCTGCTCACGGACAACTAGACCGCAGCCTCCGCAGATAGTCTCGCCAGTATCATAATCGTGGATAAGGTTAGGGCTTCCACATTCAGGGCATTTTTCGTTTACTCTGTGTGAAATATCTCTTTTTTGCGTAACTTTTCGCCTCTCGGCAAGCTTTATGGCGAGAATTCCGTTTCTAACGTGATTTGCATCAGTTTAGGGTTCAGAAACGTACATCTGGACCCGCCGTAGATACCCTGAGGATATGAATTAATATATAAGCATTACGATTTGCTACCCTGTACTCGATATTAAGGAGGCTAATCTGTACAGAAACCGTTTTTTCTTCCCAAAATTGGGGATAAGAGATTTATTAGCGAGAACAGAACTTTCCTCTAACATAAAGGATTAAGCCCGGTGGTGTAGCGGTCAATCATGGGGGCCTCTGGAGCCTCTGACGGGAGTTCGAATCTCCCCCGGGCTACCAATATAGTAATTTACTAAAATCTTTTGGAAGAATTTTTGTGTTTTATCCATTTGATGTTCATAGAAATTGAAAAAAAATATTCGTTTATAGTCTCAACGTTTTATGGATGCGTAAACCTTTAAATTATTCCGCTGTTTTGCCTCACAAGATTAAAATGGTCTTGGTGGAAGCCTTTCTGGTTTTTGTGTTGGGTTTCGTTGTTGGTGTGCCCTCAGCGATGGTTGGTCTTGGAGGAGGGGTCATTATAGTTCCCGCTTTGGTTGTACTTTTCCAGATACCTGCCCAGAACGCTATAGCAATCAGTCTGGTAGCAATCCTTGGCACAACAGTATCAGCTACAATAGGATACGTTAGACACAAACAAATCGACTACAAGCTTGGACTACTATACGACGTAATGGATGTTCCAGGCATAGTCCTAGGAGCCTACATAACAACATTGTTACCTGAAAACATCCTAGCAGGCATTTGCGGCATCTTCATACTTTTCATGACAGTAATCTTCATACGAAACAGAAGAAAGCCTGCTTGTGCTTGCACAGAAATCCCGGGAGAAAGTGGCACAAGAGAATGGATACGAAATGGGATCGACCATAAGGGTAGAGCTGTCACGTATGCTCTTAAGAATCCAGCGGTAGCATTAGCGAGCAGTTTTGTGGGAGGAATAGTTACGGGGTTAGCAGGTTTAGGCGGTGGAATAACGGATGTTTCATCCATGATTCTGCTTGGAATCCCAACTCACATTGCAGTGGCAACATCCGAGTTTGCCATGGCTATCACCAATGGAGTGGGCGTGGCTACTCACGGTCTACTAAACAACATTCTAATCGAATACGCAATACCCATAACATTAGGAACAATAATCGGAGCCCAAGTAGGATGCTTGCTAGCTAAACGCGTAAAAGGAAAAACAATACGAAACCTTCTTGCCGTAATCGCAACCATATCAGCAATAAGGCTAATTATTTTTTTCTTCACAGGCTAAACCTAAAACGTGGCTATTCTGCAAACGAGCATTCTCAATAAGCGGAACAGCACCCGCCGAAAACAATCCTACGCGAGCTTTGGGGATACCAACATTATATGTTTTGGAATGTGTTCAAGTTTTTACGTTAAGTTTATAGTGTTGGCTTCAAAGTTTGTTGCAGGGAAAAAGGGGTTCAGAATCGTGGTCAAAAGAAAGTGTGTGGATTGTGGCGCCGACTTGACCGATGAAGATGTAATGAAGATAATACTTGAGGACGGCTCATGCGAAGTGATTCCCTTTTCGAGGTGCCCAAAATGTTTTACGAAAGAGTTGATGGAAAACGCACATCGCAAAAAGGGTGTCGGTAACGATTCCCAACTTTAAATCCAGCAAACACAGAAATGTTACAGCGTACTTGAATGGTTGATGGAGTGGGAAAGAACGAAAAAAGTTGAATTCGAGCCAGCAGATTCGCTCCACAGAAACTGGATAAGCTACAAGGAGAAGCACGAAGTCAACGAAGACATTGAGGCGCTGAGCAGACTGCTGAAGTCTTCCCATGTTGCCCGTAACGAAGAAGAGGTTTTGGATGCGCTTTACGATGCAACTTTAGCGGTTTTGGATTCAGCGGCACAACTGAGCAGTGAACAGAAAACTCGTGCACTATACTTCTCGTATAATCTGTGCTCATGCAACGAATGCCAGAAAGGGTGTGGAGCGCACATCAACAGGAAGGGACAGATTCGCATATCAAAAACCTTTTTTCACGACACCCTGAATCAGGAAACGCCTCCAATCGGGGTTCTTGAGCTGATGTACACCATACTCCACCAACTATTGCACGGCATTTTTCCAGAACTTGACGAGGAAACAATAACTGAAAAGACCGAACGGACATGGAAAAGCGGTATGACTGAACTGGCAAAAGAGAAACAGAACTGAAATGAGACTCCAGCGTGTCCAGTGTTTGAATCGCCCATAATCCTTATCTGCCTCATGCCGCATGGTGCAGTAATTCGCGAGGAAAAATTCTGATGGGAAACTTAACTGTCGCAGTTATCGGCAAGCTGGACTACAGCAGCGCCTTAGCCAAAAAAGGCACATCAACAGACATCACACTTTACAATCATAAGAAGGGAGAAAGCATAGTAACATTCATCGAGCCTACACGTTACCCCGACCGCATGGCACCACTGTTTTACGCCTGCTCTTTAGCCAAAAAAGCCATCGTAGTTGTAGACGAATTAAATGCTACATTAGGCGAGTCGCTTGTGATGCTCCAATGTTGCGGAGTAAGCAGCGGCTACTTTGTTCTCAGAAACTACATAACCCCCGAAAAAGTTCAGCCGCTCCTGAAGGGCACAATTTTGGAGAACTACAGGTTTGTCGCCGACGAGCCAACCACACTAAGAGAGGAACTGGTAGCTGAAGCAACACAAACAGCAGCACCGAACACAAAAAAAGATGCAGGAACTGTTCCAGTAGACCACGTCTTCAACGTGAAAGGAATAGGAGCTGTAATCTTGGGTGTAGTGGTAGACGGCGTAGTCCAAAAGCATGACACAATGAATTTTTTTCCGGGAGCAAAAACGACGCAAATTCGTTCTATCCAAAAACACGACGACGACTTCGACTCTGCAGATGAGGGTGACAGGGTTGGATTGGCACTCAAAAACGTCAAGGCAAACGACGTAGACAGGGGCACAGTACTAACAAACGATTCCACAGTTAAAGTAACCAAAAAAGTTGAAGCCCCCGCTTCCATAATCAAATACTGGTCCACACCCATAAAGGCGGGGATGGTGCTGCACTTGGGGCATTGGATGCAAGTTCTCAATTGCAAAGTTGAAGCAGTCAACAATGGGGGTGACTGGCGCAGACCTACATTAACACTGAGTTTAGACAAAGAAATCGTACATCGCCCCAACGACAGGGCTGTTTTGATGTATCTGGAAGGCGGAAAACTACGTGTAATGGGTACAATAGATTTGCCCTAACTGTGATTGACCCTGTTTTCTTTAAAAAATTACTAATGAAGCTTATTGATTCTTTTCCGATAGAGAATAACTGCAAGCAGCGTTGCTGTCATGAAGAGTGGCAGAATCATCCATGCTGGAAACTCGGGGACAACGTCAGAGGCTACGATTTCTATGGTGTGACTGCTGTGAATATAGTTTTTTATGTGAAGCGTGTAAAATGCTCCGTCACGCGTTTGAGTGTAGTCTTCGCCCTCCACCAAATCATAACCATCCATGCTCAAGGAGAAAGTGCCCCAAAGCAAACCATCAGGAAACGTGATACTACAGGAGCCAGATGTTCCGGTTTTGCCAGTTAAATCTAAGCTCAGCTGCTTTTCTGTTTTATTGAACTCGAACCCTAATATGGTAGAGTTGCTGTTCACGGTCACCGGGTAGGCATCAGTGTCAATATACGGGTAGAACACATGCTCTAAACCAACTCTCTGAAAAGAAATGTTCACAGTTTCTACAGTGCCATTTGTTGCAGTTTCTGAGCCGCTAAAGCTCCATTTAACGATTAGACCCGTCGACTTTTCCCAATAGTAATTCTCTGAACGGGGCTGGTTATCATACGTGTAAGTGTAATTCAGATGAGTGCACTCCAGCAGTCCATCCTCATACTTCAGGAGAACAGTTTCGTTTGCAACGGCAGAGCCTTCAGAAGTTCCATTCTCGTTTACCCAGTCTGGATATATGAGGTTCCCCGCATTGATGTTTGCTGGAGTAATAATGAAAAATCCAGTGCCGTCTCCATCACTTACATTTACCCAAGACGTGCCTGTTTCTGTGGTTCCATTAAGCAGGTCCCTGTCGAATTTGAAGGTGACGTTGGTTCCAGAAATCTGTTGAATCGTAAGGGTTTCAAGGTATTGAACAGTGAATGGTGTGAACGTGGTTAAATTGCCAGTACTGTCTCTCACGATTCTGCTGATTGCGTAAGTGTTGTCAGTTGTTTGTCCAACAGCGACGCCAACGTTTGCTTCAGCTGAGGCAAATTCTACGCCTGAAAAAAGCATGAAAACAAGAACGAAAATCAACGGCAGAACAAATTTTCGGTTCACAGTAACTCACCCAACTATAACAGTGTTTTCTGTAAATATGACACCGACTATTTATTGCTGTCGCAAAAGTGCGGACTTTATGTTTGTGAACATTCTTTTTGGATGACCAGAAGCTGCAGAAACAGGTTGTCCGAATACACAGGTTTATTGGTGTCGGTTTATGCTGTTTTTAGTATGGAAACTTTGATTTGGTTGATGTGTTCGTTGGTTCGGAACGCGTCCACCATCTTTCGGATGCTGTCTGCTTCGCCTTTTACCACGAGTACTTCTAGACAGTAGTCTTCCTCTATGTGAGCATGAAGATAGGTTGAGATTATATCTCCGAAGCTGTGCTGGATTTCAGATATCTGCCGGTTCTTCGCGCCTCTTTTGTATATGATTGTTACGGACGCCGCAATTTCGCCCTCAAGCTCCCTGAGGTTTCTGCTCTCTAAAACGAGTGCCCTTAGAGCCTGCCGGATGATTTCTGATCGGTTAGCAAATCCCTGCTCCCTTATGGAGTTCTCCACGCGCTCTAGGAGCTTTTCTGGAACTGAAACGCTGATGATTGGCATGCCACACACACGGTTATTAAAATCTGTGCCCATATTTAAATATATTTTATTAAAAACTAGAAAAAAATTAATAAACTTCTGTGTTGCACATATTAAACAACATAAAGGTAAAACCAGATGAACAAACGCCAGAAACTCTTCGTAGCCGCAACAGCCATAATCGTTCTAACAGCGATGGTCGCCAGTGCATTTTACTCGCAGCAAAACAAAACAGAAAGTGACAAACTGAAAGTTGTAGCCACATTCTATCCCCTCGCCTTCTTCGCCCAACAGATAGGCGGAGAAGAGGTAGCCGTCACGCAGCTTATACCCGACAACACCGAGGTGCACACTTGGCAGCCATCATTCGCCGACATTTTAGCCTTAGACGAGGCTGAGGTGATAATCTACAACGGCGCATCTCTTGACCACTGGTTCGAGGATGACATACTTCCCGTAATCGATTCGAGCAACAAAATCATTGTGGAGACCACCAAGAATGTTCAGCTTATCGAAACCGAAACAGAACACAACGATGAACACGAGCATGAACATGAGGGACTTTATGACCCGCACACATGGATAAGCCCCTTCTTGGCGAAGCAGCAGGCTCAAAGCATATACGAGGCTCTGATTCAGAAAGACCCAGCTCATG
>Ga0272442_10004995_pt1 | contig 17903 bp, 21 predicted proteins | sample SSMForm2O_FD_200262 | JGI IMG/M metagenome (GOLD analysis project Ga0272442, IMG submission 200262) | Marine sediment archaeal communities from Little Sippewissett salt marsh, Falmouth, MA, United States - SSM-Form-2O | ecosystem: Environmental > Aquatic > Marine > Wetlands > Sediment ... | reverse complement strand
CATTTTGTTACATAACAAGGATCTGTTGTTTGTTCACAATTATCATCTATTTCACACACAGATTCTAAAGCATTAAAAGCAACACAGTAGAAAGTATCTCCATCTTCTATTGTTTCATCTATAAAATCATAATTATCATAATTAAGTACATCTCCATCACAATAAAACTCAGCTGTGTCTGAATCTCCTAGCGAATCTGAGAATTGAACATATCCGGTTTTAAGACATTCTCTGAACCACAGTGTATCTGAGTTTGCATCACCAATTACAACACTGGTCATACCATTGCTGTCGGTTGGTCCGAATTCATTCCAGTTACCACCAACACAGTCAGAGTTATCTCCAGGATTTGATTCTCCATAACTCCATTCGAAATCCCATCCCGGTTCAAAGTGACAGTTAGGATTATCATCAACATACTCTTGTGCGGTTAAAGAAGTTATATCTAATCCTCCGCCACCCCAATTAGGTAAGTCGCTTTCACTATTACAAACTATTTTGTGAGCAACGACTGTAATTGAAACATCATTACTTACAGTAAAAACATTATTTGATCTATCAGAATCTTCAGAATAACCTGTTGCTCCATCCCATATCAATATACAATAATTGCTTCCATCTGGAACTGTTGTGGTATCCCAGGCATAATCTCTATTTTGGTTAGCATTGTTTGGAACCTCTTCTGAACCAATTAGGTGCCAGTTACTATCTCCTGAAGTTGAAGATGGCAAGGTAGAGCCGTGGCATCCATCATCGCTGTAGAAGAAATACATTGTTCGTGAGCCCGAACCAGACTCTGTTACATCATAGTTAATGTTCTCAGTTCCGGATAAAGTAAGGCCAGAAGCTTCAGGAAATTTTAAATCAAGAGTTGTAATCCTATCAGTAAAGGTAATAGAAGCAGAATTTGTTCCATCAGTTACCTCAACAGAATATTCTCCTTCTATACCATTAAGATCATATTCATAAACAAAAGTTCCATCACTACCAGTAGTTTGTATACCTTCCAAGAATCTAGTATTACAAGAACTTACATCACAAGATTCTTCAGCAGAATCTGGACGGGTTATTGTAATAACCACAGGCAGATCTTCATTTGAAAACCCACTGCCATGTATATAAACAATATCTCCTGGACTAAAATCATCTTTTGGAATTCCATCAATATCAGTTGTCCATATTTCAGTAGGTTCTTCTCCAACTACAATACCACTAGCATTTGTTCCAACCAAAAGAATTAACACCATCAAACTAACTAAAAATTTAGAAATAGATTTATTTATTTTCATTTTTTTCATTATTATAACCCCCATTATATTTTTATATATTATTAAATATTTACTAACAAGTAAACATAACAAATATTTAAGGGTTTTGTAAAATTCACTGTAACTTTAAGTAGTAAAAAAAAACAAAAATATTATAAATATTTCTTTTCCTTATCATCTTTTTTCTTAGGTTTTTCTTCTTTCTTCTTACTTTCTTTTTTCTCTTTTGGAACTTCTTTTTTCTTACTTTCTCTTTTCTCTTCTTCTTTTTTCTCAACTGGTTTTTCTTCACTAACACCTTCTAAGTCTTCTTCTTCAATCTCTTCTTCAAAGAAATCAACTAATCTTTTATGAAAATTCATTTTAATTCCTGAAATTATTAAAATAATTATTACTAAAACAATAAGAACCCACATCTTATTAATTAATAACCATTCAAAGAAAGTAGGAACATCTCTTTCTTCTGCAACAACTTCACCAGTAACTTCCACAGCAATTTCTTCAGCACCACCAACATTTAAAGTTCCAGCCATATCTCTTCTTTCCACACCTTCATCACCACAAGGAACACTACAATAATATTCAAAACTACCAGATTTATCAACTTTAAATTCAAAATTATTTGTTCTTCCAGCTAAAACAGTATAATCAACTCCAAATTCATCAATAGCAAAACTATAATCTTGATCAACACTTGTAAATACTATTTCAACTGTATCTCCTTTATTAGCTTGTATTTCTTTTAAATCATATTCATAATTTTCAGCAGAAATCTCAAATGTTATTTTTTCTGGCTCAGTTTCAACAATTTCTACAGGCTCTTCCTCTTCTTCAATCTCTTCTTCAACAATTACTTCTTCTTCAATGATGATTTTCTCATAAGTTAAATCAGCTTCACCATCAACTAAACCATTAAAAGTAACTTTTAAATCATTTACACCATCACCATCAATATCAATTTCTTTAGATTCACCAATATTCAAAGTAGCAAAAACAGGCTCAGAATTTATTTCAATTGTAATACTTTCTTCATTTAATTCATTAACTTTAACATTATGCTCTTCACCATTTATCATTAACTTAGCTTCTCCATCTAAACTAACTAACTGACTTGCACTTTCTTGAGTTTCTAAATCAATTTCTTCTAATTCTACAGGCTCTTCTTCTACTGGTTCTATAACCGGCTCCTCCTCAACAACAACTTCTCCTGTAGGCTCTATAACAGGCTCTTCAATAACTTCTTCTGTTATTTCTTCTATTTCTTCAGGAACTTCCACAGGCTCTTCTTCAGAAGGAGCAAATAATCTTACAAAAAAGTCCCTTACTCTTCCAAAGAAACTAACTTCTTCTACTTCAACAGTAGTACCCCCAGTTAATTCTTCTAATATTGGCTCTCCTTCAACTTTACTTTCAGTAACTTCTATATTAATTGTATCAGAAGCTAAAATAACACTATCACCTAATCTAGCAGAAATAGTTGCAGTATAATCTCCATCTTCAACTTGTCCAGAAGGAGCAACATACAAATAAACAAGCTCTGCTTTACCAGGACCAACTTCAACAACAGCAGGATTTAAATAAACAAAATTAGAAGATGTTCCACTCACACCTAAATCATATGTTGCAGTATAAGTTCCTTTATTTTCAACAACAATTGGAACAGTTGCAGTTGCATCATAATAAACTAAAACATCTTTTTTATTAGGAACAATACTTGCTTGGTAACATTCTTCTCTTGTAACTGTCGTAATATCCATACTATCTTCTGCCATAATTTTATCAGTATCTTTTGCACTAACACGAACTTTAACCTGATAAGTTGATGGAACAACATCTTGTGTAGGACTTATTATCAAATTAACAAGCTGTCTTTCACCAACACCTAAACTTAAAGAATAATCATCTAATTCAACCCATTCAGGACCTAAAACTTCAATTAAAAAATCTTTTCCAAATTCACCAGTATTTTCAATTTCAACACCATAAGTATTATCTAAAGAATTACATATTTTTTCAAAATCTTTTTCTATATTAACAAAAACAGAATAACAATCTCTTACATCAACATCAAACTCATTTACAGCAGCTATCTGACCTTTTTCAGTAACAGCTTTAAAATTTATCATAAAATTTCCTTCAACACCATAATCAGGACTTAAAACCAAATCCACACTTCCAGAACTACCTGCCCCAACATCTAAGGTATTTTTGCTTAATTTAGCCCAAGAAGGCCCATCTAATTCTAAACTATATCTATTAGAAGTAGAACCATCATTATTAACTTCTATTGTATTTTTCTCAATACTATGCTCGCACATAGTAACTAGATCTTTCTGAGTTTTAATACTAAAATCATAACAAGGATCAATTATAAAAGTGACAGTAGATGATTTAATAGAAGACCCAATTTTAGGATCTGCAGTAATAGTAAAATCATATTCTTTTGGAACATCATCACAAGAAGCTACAACATAAGCATAAATCTTTTGATTTCCTCCAGCAGGAATAGTTATTTTATCATCTGATAAAGAAACAGAACCAGCTTTTTCTCCTTGAACACTTAACTCATAGGTTTCATCATAATTTCCTAAATTTGTTAATAAAAATTCAAATTTTTCACTATCACAAGGACAAGCATGTTTTAAAGTTTCCAAAGCTTCTAAAGAATAATCAAAACAATCTTGAATATTAATAGAATGGCTTACAGATTCAGAACTACCATCACTTGAAACAACCAAATTTAAATCATAAATACCAACAGCAGTTGTTGATTTAGGAGTAATATATGTAAAAATTGTTCTTTTACCTCCAGGACTCAAACTAAACCCATTTGGAACAAAAGTAGAAAAAACACTTGCAGAACCAGAACTACTAACAGTAAAATCCATATTACTTGCACCAGTATTTTCTACAATATGTGTTATTAAACCAGTACTTCCTGGACATAATCTGCCTGATTCCTCACCAATCATTAAAGAAAAATCCTGTGCTAAAACCAAAGGAATAACAGCTAAAACTATTAAAAATAATATTAAAACTCTTTTTTTATCACTCATTCTGAAAACCTCCTTTTTATTACTTTAGAGAGAGAATTTCGATTTATATGCTTTATGGTAATTTAATATATAAACTTAGACATAAGTAATAAAGAAAAAATATAAAAAAAGAAAAAAGATTGTGTTGTTTAGTAATAAGATTGACCTTCTTCAGACATTGGCTCTTCCATACCTGATTCACTTTTGCCAATTTTTCTACCAACTAAAACAATACCTAATATTACTAAAATTATTAACAACACAACAAAACCAATTTCTAAGCCTCTCCTAACATCAGACCAATCAGAAGCTGCGCCTTTTGCAACATCTGCTTCTAAAGTAATTTCTTTAACTACTTCATCATCAGACATTACTCTAGCAGTAAACAAGTGTTTACCTTCTGTAGCAGTTTCTAAAGCAGAAACAAATACAAAAAGTTCACCAGTTTGGTCAGCACCAACTGTAATAACATTAGGATCAACTCTTGAAGTTGCAAAACCTTCTTCGCCAACAACTTCAACACTATAAATCTTTGTTGCACTGCCTAAATTAGCAATACTAAACTTATAGACTGCACCTTTATCCATAGTTACTTCTTGGCTTGTTAAATCAACACTAACAGTTGTTTGTTCTGTAGGGGCAGAAACTCCGCCTAAAACCATTAATTCATATTTTTCTTCAATGACTTCATGGCCTCTATCATATTCAACTGAAATAACTAATTCATACAAACCAGTATCTACATTTTCAGGAATAGTTAAAAACAATTCATCTGAAGATGCAGAATCTTCCTCATCCTCATCACAGTCATCATCACCACATTCATGAGCAACTAACTCATCAATATAGGTTCTAGTTGATAAACCAAGTTCAGGTATACTCATAGTAACCTTAATGTCTTCTTCTTTCTTATCTCCAAGATTTTCAACCCTAACAGTACTAATCAATAAATGACCAGCTTTTACTTCATAACCAGGATTAAAAATAACATCTTGGATTTTCAAATAATGTCTTTTTTCTTGAACTCTTAAGACATATTCTTCTTGTACTTCATTGTCATCATCATAAATTTCTACATATAAAGTATAGTCATCATTTGCATCCATATCTTCTGGAATATCTAATCTTAGAGTTTTCTTATAATCAACTCCAGGTTCAATCTCAAATATTTCAGAAGTATCTTTTATGTCTCCGTGTTCATAACCGCCAATCCATGCTTTAACTTTTACATTATCAACAGGTATATCTTCTGTTGTTGCATCTCCGTCATCATAACCTGCAAAGTATACTTCTACTCTAGCAGTCTCTCCTCTTTCAACGTAAATAATATTAACTCCATTTGGTTGGGCAGTTATATCATTCACTTCAACTCTTGTTATGTCATAAGTAGCTTCTACTTCAGTTGCTGCAGATACATAAGGTGCAACAAATAAAGCCACTACTAACAACAAAGCTGTTAACAACTTAAATTGTTTCATTTTTTATATAACCCTCCTAATTTAATATAAATAATATGTTATTATTTGGAAGTCATAACCTATTTATAAACCTTTTGGTGGTAGTGAATTTTCTATCTTACCTTTTGGTAGTTATACCACTTCAAAGCTTAATAGCTTATAATCCTTATGATCTTGATTGTAAGCACTTACTTTAGCTAAGTAAACTCCCTTTTTAGCATCACTTGGAATTTCTATTTCAAAAAATTCTGTGTGACTATCATATCCATTATTAACTTCTATGTTTTTCTCTTTTATGATTCCAAGATCCTGAATTACTAATCTGAATAGCAAATCCTCATCTTCTGTTCCAGTATTCTTTACTCTACTATATATAATTAAATTATTTCCCCTATTAACTTTTAAACTTAAAGGATAAGCCATAACACTAAATCTATGTACATCAATATCTCTATCTTCTTCTGTACCGCAGTCAATCACTTCTATACTAACAGACTCCATATCACTTAATTTTCCATCATCTACACTAAATATAAAGTCAAAAACGCCCAAATTGTTTGGTGTCCATGAAAAATGTTGTCCAACAAAATTATAAATAACTCCAGCAGGAGCATGAACATCATAAGTTAAAACATCTCCATCAATATCAGTTGCAGAAACATCAAAATCAATTGTGCTTCCTAAACAAATTTGATAATCTCCAATAGGATCTAAAACAGGAGCATGATTTCCAGGAACATATACAGGATTAATTCTAACTTTAAAAGTAGTTAAATCGTATCCACCATAACCATCTTCTACTTTAACATCTATATTATATACTCCAGCATCTCCTTTCTGAGTTTGCCATATACCATTATCATTAAATGGATTTGAAAAATCAAAACTTAACCAAGCTTCATCTTCTTTATCTAAATCACTAGCAATAGGATCAATATCAATTAAATCACCTTCACTAGCAACAATATCTCTTATTTTACTTATAACAGGATCTCTATTAACATCATAAACAACAATCCTAATTTGCTCATTATCTTTTAATTGTCCATCACTAACAATAAAATTCACATAAAAATATTTAGCTTTACCATTTTGATCAGGATCTATTAAACCTAAAATTTTATTCCAAAAACTAGGTCTAACATGTTTTACAACATCATAATCAGGTTTCCATGAAAAAGTTTTAGTATTTTCATCAAAACTTGCACCAGCAGGTAAATTCTCAATATCATAACTTAAAACATCTCCATCAATATCATCTCCAGAAATTATAAATTCTAATACTTCATTTTCATAAACTTCTTTATTACCAATAAAATTTAATTCTGGCTCAGAATTACCTGGAACTAATTTTCTTAAAACTTCTATTTTAACTCTTTGTCCGTCTTTAGCACCAGAACCATCTTCTACTTTAACTGTAACAAGATATTCTCCTAAATCTCCAGTTTTAGTTTGCCATTCAAATACACCATCAGATGTTTGAGTAAATCTAGAATCATCAATTGAAAAACTTAAAACATCTCCATCAATATCACTTGCAGTTGCAGTAATTTTAACCATAGCTCCTTCAGCAACACGAATATTATCAATAGGATCTAAAACAGGAGCATGATTACCAGAAATCTGATTTACATTTAAATATGCAACAAAAACTTGCTCAATTGAATTCTTAACTTGACAATCATTTACAAAAGTTTTAAATTCCATTTTGTAAAGACCTGACTCACTTAAACTAAAGTCATCAAAATCAACTAATTGTGAATCATCCATATAAATATTATAATCTTTAAAATCACTATAAACAATTTGATTTTCTTTTGTAATTGTTAAACTAGCTTCAACTAAAGAAGAATAAAATTCCTCTTTCAAATGCCCAGGAACATAAACTGGAGCACCAGGATAATCACTAAAAGCACTTTGAATAGAAGCTCCTATATTAATATTCTCATTTTGATTAATATTATAAGTTATTCCATCATTTACTAAATCATCATTAATTTTCAAATAATTAATTTCTGAAATAGCATCTTCTTTTTGATTAAAATAAATAATTTTATCAGTTGAACCAGAACCATGCCATGTTGCTACTGATTCAACAGGTAAATAACAAGATTTAGTATAATATACTCCATAACCATAAGGTGTTTCTAAATTAGTAGGATAAGTCATTGTAATATCATAATCTAAACCAAAATTACTTGAATTTCCTTGATTTGGAATTATCATATTTGGTATTGAAACCTGACTACAATCAGAATTTTCACAATCATAAATAATTACATCAACATCATCTAAATAATTCCCTTGGCTGTCTTTAAAATAATAAGTAATTGTTGCACTAGCATTTACAGGAAATGCTAAAACCAAAAATACTAATAATATTAATAATATTTTTTTCATTTTTTATTGCACTCCATTATGCGGACCTTCTCCGCCTTGTAAACCAGATGGTACATCATGACCATTATCATCACAAAGATTATCTATTAACCAATAAAGTAAACCTCCTACAATAATGCCTCCAACAACATGTCCCACACCAATTCCATCATTTTCCCCAGATGAAACTATAACAGTCTGCTCTAATCCCTGACCATCAACATTATGAACATAAATATCTAAAGGTCTATCAGAATAAGTTAAACTTAAATCAGTTTCAGAAGCTCCGTTAACAACATTCGTACTTAGTCTTAAACCTCCAACAATATCCTGATCTTGATTTCCAGTAACAATATTTTGTTCATTTTCTGCTAATTTATCATAATCAACTCTCAAAAGTAAAGGAACCCCTGCTTTACCATCTTCAGAAGCATATTTAAGAACATAAAGACCTTCTGAAACATTTCGTCTAAATTGTTCTGCTTCCCCAGAAGTCACAACACCATCTGATAAAAGACGAGTTAACCATTCTAAAGAATTAGTATCTGTAACTAAGATTTCATTAGCATGTTCTTCTAATAAATTACCGCAAGGATTTGACTCACCAATATTATGAATAACTCTTTTAGCATCTTCTTCATTTAAAGCAACTAAATAAGCATCTTCTGCTTCTCCAGTTTTAGCATCTTTTGCTATCATCCCATCAAATTCTATAGGATTTCCATCAACAATAGGATAAATTGGTTCTGCTCTATTTCCACAATCTAACCAAGAAGCAACATAAGCACCAACAAGACCTTCTCCTTGTAATGTAAATGGATAAACATAAGTTTCTTGTCCTTCACAAAGATTAGAATCTGCTCTAGCAAGTGCAGGAACAGCTGCTGTTAATCCAGAAGCAAGTAAAATTCCACCAAGTTTTAATCTATAATTATGATCTCTTTCATCACGAGATATAGCAATTTCATGAGCTCTATCAACCATTGTTTTAAACCCCCTAAATTTAGTCACTTCTCGAAAGTAGCACCATTATATAAAGCTTTCTATTTATCTTATAAACAAAAATCAAAAGAATTATTCTTCTTTAGCAGAAGATTCTTCTAAACCGTCGCCAACTATTTTTTCTAAAGCGGGTAAACCAGTAGTAAATTTCCCATCTACCCAAAGATTATTTCTTTGTGTAATTATTCTGCCTTTTTGTGATTGTTTATATCCAAAACCATAACCAGCAGTCATACCCATAAATAATAATTCTACAGGAAAAAAAGAAGAAATTAAACCTTGTCCAATAATTTTACCTATTAATCCAGAAATAGCAATACCTACCCCATAAGCCCAATTCCTACCATTTCTAGGACCAGAATAATCATTATAATGATAATTCCAAAGAGCTTTTGCAAATTCTCTTATTTGTCTCTCACCTACAAGACGTCCATGATAAATATTTCCAGGAGCAACTAATAAAACATCAGAACCTCCTTCTTCAGCTTCTTTAACATAAACTTTAAGATCACGCCTTCTTCTTCTATCTCTTACATCTTCTGATTCATCTTTTTCAGGATTTACATTAAAAAGAGATTTATAACCATAATGTTCAGGCAAACCCGAAGTTGCAAAAAAATATACTAAATCATTTGGGTCATCTCCATAAGCTAATAAATGCCGCAAACCCTCTTGATAAGATTCTATGTGATTAGGCATTTCCTCTTTAGTTCTTTCAACAGGTTGAATTTCTCCTTCCATTTTCCTAAAAGAGGAATAAGAAAAAATATTTAAAACTATCTAATAACAAATCAACGATAAAAGTCTTGTGCAGACCTATCCAAATAATCTTGCAAATCCTCAGTTAAAACAACATCACAAATCCTAACTTTTTTATCTGAAGAATTAAGTTTTCCTTCAGCAACAACCATACATTTTAAAGGTTTTCCCCCAATATAATGACCAGTAGCTCTAGAATGACCTCCATCACCGATAATTTTTCCCCCTACTAATTTAGCAGTAGAAGCAATTTCATAAGATCCATCCATTCTTCTTATAACTTTCACAGCAGGAAAATCATCTCCTAATTCTATACCTCTAACAATTGCGTCAATAGTATACCAACTCTTTTCTTTTTCCCAACCATAAAGTTCTACTTCATCCAAATTCAAAAAAACAATTTTTGGCTCTTTCATTTTTAATATTTTTTGATATTTTTCTATTTTTAAATGTTACTATTTATCAGAAGTAAATGGGGACGCAGGGATTTGAACCCCGATTTCACGGTCTGGAGCCGCGTGCTCTGCCAAGTTAAACTACGCCCCCACAGTTAAAATTAAAGATTTGTCTCTATTTTTATAGTTTTTCATTCTAAATAAAAAATACAAGAAACCAAAAAAATAATTTATTTAATTATTTTTTACTCAAATCAGACACTTCCAAGAATATCAATAGTAAAAGAAATATCACTGGAAAGAAAATTGTTGGGAAAGGTTCATTAATCCAAACATAGATTCCCCAAACAATAAGCATCACTACAAAACTCACTACAACATTCAAAGCGTCTTTTCTTAAATTTCTCATAAAAAGAAAAAGAAAATCTACATTTATAAGCCTTTTTATTAACTTAATTTTACCTAACATCAGAATAAGAAAATAAATTGCTTTTTGGAAAGAAAAAATGAAAAAAAGGTAACCAAAACCCCCCATAAAATTTTCCTTGCATTCTTACTCTTCTAGAAGACGTTACTACAGAAGAATCTTTAATAAAATTTATTTTACCTAATCTTTTAAGTTTAGATAATAAATTTATATCTTCACCAACGTATCTTTCTTCATCAAAACCCCCAACTTTAACAAAAGAATCTTTTCTACAAAAAATAAAGGGAGAATAAGAACAAATATTTGGTATACCTAAATTATAAAAAAGGATTCTATCAACAAGATTATCAGCCCACCAAAATAAATTATTATAAAAATTAGAATCTCTTGGAAAAACTTCAGCCTTACCCCCAACATAACCTTGATCAATTGTATCTAAAACTCGACTTAATAAATTGGGATTCATAACTGTATCAGAATCTAAAAAAACCAAGATTTCTCCTTCTGCTTTTCTAGCTCCATAATTTCTTGCAATTGCAGAACCTTTTTCTGGAATCTCATAAACACTAGGTGTAAAACATCTAGCAACATTTGCGGTATCATCAGTACTTGCATTACTTATAACAATCAATTCTAAATCAGAAAAAGTTTGATCTCTTGCTGATCTTAAAGTATCTCTTATATATCCTTCTTCATTATAAGCAGGAACAATTACAGATATTTTAGGTTTAACCATAAATAAAAGAATAAGAAAAAATATTTAAAATCATTTATTTCAAACTTTTATCTTCTCTTAAAAACTTGCTCCCCTCTCCAAACTAAAAAAACAACTAACAAAAACACAGCAATAGCAGGCAAGAACCACAAAGGATTAACAATACCCCCAGAAACATTTGAAGAAGTCATCCCAGTAAATTCCAAACCACTCATTATAAAAAATCCAATAAAGAAAACTAAAACTACTGAAGTAATTATTAATTTATAATCTAAATGTTCTTCTTTCATTTTTAATCCACCTCTTTCTCTTTAGACTCAAAAGTTGAGACTAAATCTATAATATACTTACCATCTTCTAATTTATAAACTAATGGTTTTCCTCTAAATAAATCAACTAAATCTAATTCGTATTTTCCGGGCTTTAATATTTTTATAGATTCTATATCTAAAAATACTGGTTTGGAATCATCAAATTTACTCCCAACAATATCAATAACATCTTTTTCAATTTGCTCTCTTTCAATTTTTGTTAAATTAGAAGACAATCTCTTAGCTTCTTGTATAGAAGATTTCTTAATAAAGAAAAAGAATTTACTTCCACAACTACACCCAGTTAATAATTCCTGAGAACCATCTTCGTAAAGTTTACCGCATCTTACACATTGGTGAGGCACTTTACTTCCTCCTTCTTCTTACATTTTTTGTTAAAAGTTCAATCTTATTAGGATCTCTTTTAATCTCCTTAACAATATTAGCAGGACCAATAACAGTAACTCCCATCCTATTACCTAATAATAATTTATAAAATCCATTCTTTAATTTTCTACTAAAAGGATCATTTTTCTTTTCAGGAAATACAGTACAAATTTCCACACCTTTAAATCTCCTATCAATTTGCTCCATTGTCCTCTCAATTAATTTAGCTTCTTCTTCAACAGACAATCTACCTTCCATCAAAACAATAGAATCATTTTTAACAATATTCAAAACTTTTCTAATTTTTTCATTAGATGAAAGTTCTCCATGTTCATTATATGGCAAATATCTTAAAGTTAACATTTTTTTACCTCACTAATTTAAAAATCTCCTTATAAAATTGTTCAATATTATGTCCTTTTTCAGCTGAAATACCTAAAGTTTTATATTGTGGGAAAGCTGATTCTATTTTTTTCAAATTTGATCTTTTTAAATCAGTTTTATTTCCTACAATCAAAACAGGAATATTTCTAGCAGCTAAATTTCCAATAATTGTTATATTAACCTGACTATAAGGATTTTGTGTTGAATCTAAAACAGCTAAAACACAATCCATATCATCTAACCATTTAATAGCTTCTATAACACCTTTAGTTGCTTCTTTTGCTCTTTTTTGAGCAGCCTTTTTCTTCATTTTAAATTTCATAAAATCTTCAAAATCAATCTTAGTTGCAATTCCGGGAGTATCTATTAACTTAAAAGAAATAGTTTTACCATTAGATTTCATAGTTATTTTTTCTTTAACTTTTATTTCTCTTGTTTCATGGGGAATCTTAGAAACTTCTCCCATTTCTTCACCAAGCCAATCTTCACAAATCCTATTTGCTAAAGTTGTTTTACCTGCATTAGGAGGACCATAAATACCTAACTTAATATGTTTTTTAGTTCTAAAAATACTAAGAAAATTTTCAATGAAGTTTGCGAAAAAATTTGCCATTAATGAAACCTCTTTTGGTGTTAACTTTTTGTAGTTAATTTCTATTAATAAAGGTTTTGGTATTTAAAAATATTAATTAATACTTAAATTTTCTCTCATATTTCTTGTGTGACATCCATTCTAAAATAATAGTTACTATCCTAACCTTATCAGTATCTATTGTATAAATCAATCTCCACCCATTGGGTAAATCATACTTCCATAAGTTAGTAATTTTATATTTTTGAATATAATCTTTTGGCCATAATTTTTTAGGAATCTTTTTTCCACAAAAAGGATTTTTCTTCATATCATCCATTGCCCTATTTATAAATTTGTATAATTCTTGATCTTGAAATTTTTTGCTTTTTAAATCTTTAAATTCCTTTTTAAGTTTTTTGTCTATAAAACCAACATAAATCAATTTCATCTTAATATTAGTCCGTCTTTAATTAGTTTTTTAATTCTCTTTGGATTCCATGTCCAAATTATACACCCATCTTTGTCAATCATTATCTTGCCAGAATTTTCTAAATAATCTAAAATAACTAAAAAAGTTTGATACATCATTTTTTTAGGCAGTTTTTTCCATAACTGATATTTACCATATTCTTGACTATATTTCTGAATAGTTTCTTCTACCATAAGCACAGATCCCAATGTTGGACTATGTAATATTGAATTTTTCATATTATATAAACTTATATAAGAACTTATATTTAAAGTTTTAGTTTCCATCTCAAAAAAGGAAAGTAGAAATAATTTATAAATACTCCTTATGTCCATGGCAAGTATGACAAGCAAAAACTTATAAACTTCAATTTTACTTTTATTCTTCTTCTTTTTTAACTGGTTCCTTGTAAGGCTGTAAAGGCAAAGAACAACCATGCCCACTACCAGGAACATATCCTAAATGATGAAATCCTGCAACAAGTGCAACAGCATCTCCTGGTATTTTGTATTCATCACCAATTTTAACACTGCCCCCACCTAAACCATTAACACCATCAACACATTTTTCATTTGCTCCTATTGGAGGTCCACTAGGTTCTAAACCCCTTCTATCTGCTTCTTCTTTAGTAATTATTTCTAATTCTCTCTCAAAATCTCCCCAAACAAATAAACGAAAACCCCCTGGATAATGATAAACGGCAATCTCTTCCATTTTAATTCAAAGATATTAAACATATATTTAAAATTTTAGATTCAGTAAAACATATAAAGAGAAAATTAAAAGATTAGTTTATGTACAAATTCCTAGAACATGAAGCAGACATAGGTATTCAAGTTAGTTCTACATCTCTAGAAAAAATGTTTGAAGAAGGAGCAAAAGCATTATTTGATTTAATGATTTCAATTAAAAACGTTAAAAGTTCTAAAAAAATAAATATTTCTTGTAAAGGAAATGATACAGAAACATTATTTGTAGAATGGTTAAATGCTCTTTTAGCTCAAAAAGATATAAAAAATATGTTTTTTTCAAAATTTGAAGTAAAAATTAAAGATAATAGTTTAAAAGCTACAGTTTATGGTGAAAAAATAAATATTGAAAAACATAAACCTAAAATCGAAGTTAAAGCTGCTACTTATTCTGGTTTAAAATTCTGGAAAGATAAAAAGTTTAATGTTACTTGTTTAGTAGATGTATAAACTATTTCTTACTAAATTTAACTCTACCAAAATATCCAATCAAAAATAAAACAACACCAACAAAATATATAATAGCACCAACAACATCATTAAGAATAATATATCTAACTCCAGCAATTAAAAAAAGAATTGCTCCAACTAAAAACCAAATATTTGAAGATAATATTTTTTTCATTAAATTAAATCCTAAATTTAAAAATATTTAAAACTATCTAATTATAATAAAAAAAGAAAAAATAAAAAAACAAATTTAATTCAGAATTTCTTTACTTTTATTTATTCTTCACTTGTTTCTTCTTCTGCAGGAGCTTCTGATGCGCCTTCAGAATCTAATGCGACATTAACTGCTTTTGGGCCTCTTTCGCCTTCTTCTACATCAAATGTTACTGCATCGTTTTCATGTAGAACAGTACCTTCGACTAAACCAGTTTGATGAACAAAATACTCTTTTCCATCTTCACCAGCAATAAAGCCAAAGCCTTTGCCTGCATTAAAAAATTTTACATTTCCTTTCATTTTTTAATATGTGTACCTCAGAATTAGGCATTTATACGCCTTTATAAACCTATCCTTTTACTAAAACAAAGCTTTAAATATTTTTCATCTTAGCTTAAATCCATGGGAATATTCTTCAAAATTGAGGATAAGAAAGAATACTTACACATTAAACCTAAAAAGCATTCTCAGATATTTTCATTTATACCTTTGATTCTTTATTTAATCGTGCTGCCCATTTTTTATTCAATTACTAAATTTCAATCAACAACTATTAATATAATCTTAATCATTCTTTTAATAGGAGTTATTTTATTTGCTATTTGGATGGCTTTAGAAGGTATATTTTATGGATTTTTTCTTTCTAAAAACTATGAAAAAAAAGGTAAAAAAGTAATAAGAGATATTGGTAACGGAATAAAAATCTACAAAAAATAATTTTTTTAATATTTCAACTACCTTCTTCTTCTAAAAGAGTTCCTTCTAGGCCCATTATTATTTCTAAAATTTCTATCTCTAACTGCAGGAAGTTTAATCCTTTTCAAAAAAGGTTTATCCAAGCATTGAATATCAAACTCAGAATATTCCATTTTAATTCTTCTAAAATTATCATGATCATAATCACATAACAAATTCACAGCTACACCTTCTTCTCCAGCCCTAGCAGTTCTACCAATCCGATGAACATAATCTTTTGCCTCTTTAGGTATATCAACATTATAAACATGAGAAACATTATCAATATCTAATCCTCTAGCAGCAACATCCGTACAAACTAAAACACTAGTTTTACATCCATTAAATCGATTAATAGTATTACTCCGCCTATTCTGACTTAAACCACCATGTATTGCAGTTGCATTAATTCCATTCAACTTCAAGGTCTTTGTAACAAACTCAGTATTTCTCCTAGTATTACAAAAAACCATGACTAATCCCGCTTTTTCATTCTGCAATAAATGTACTAATAAAGATAACTTCATATTTTTATCAATATTGTAATAAACTTGTTTTAGCTTATTTGGATCAACCATTTTAACAGCTGAAACTTTTTTTGCATTAACCATATGTTTATTAGCTAAATTTTTAATATTTCTATCAATTGTAGCAGAAAAAAATAAAGTTTGTCTTTTTTTAGGACAAGTATGAATAATTCTTTCTACATCATCTATAAAACCCATATCAAACATTCTATCTGCTTCATCCAAAACTAATATCTTAATTTTAGATAGATTAATAGTTCCTCTTTGAAGGTGATCTAATAATCTTCCGGGAGTTGCAACAACAACTTCTGCCCAACCTAACTCATGTATTTGGGGATTTATAGAAACTCCTCCATAAACAGCAATAACCCTCAACTCTTTTGTTAATTGTTTAAGCATTTCTTTTACTTGTTCTGCTAGCTCTCTAGTTGGTGTTAGCACCAAAGCTTGCACACCTTTTTTAGGAACAACATGTTCTACTATTCCACAACCAAAAGCTAAAGTTTTTCCTGAGCCAGTTGCACTTTCTCCAATCACATCTTTTCCTTGAACTATGTCTTGTATAGATTGAGCTTGAATTTGAGTAGGTTTTGTAAATCCTAATTCTTGGATAGCTGTTTGTAAGCTATCACTCATACTAATTTCTTTAAATTCATTCATTTTATATCACTCCGTAGCACTTATCTAGAAAAAGCGAAATGTGTTAACAAGTGCTATCTCATCGTCGATTATGCTCTCTTAATATTATACTAATTTTTACTCTTTATAAAACTTTCGGTTTGTTATTACTATAAAGTTGTTATAAACTAAGAATCAAGTTATTCGACTTCATCCCCTTTTAATCTTGGATTTCCATCAAAAGGTTTAGTTAAAATATTTACTTCTAAAATTCCATCCACAGATAGTGCTTGACCCACAGCATATATATTCTTAATCAAACCTGTTAAATTATCAGCTTTATTTTCTGGAACAGCCCCAACATAAACAGCCTTTCCCTTTCTAGAACCAGCTTCCCTTAAATTAATAGAATAACCAGCAAGAGCCGTACGCAAAGCCCCTTTCATTTCATGAGCGTTTTCTGCTACTAGAATTTCAATTCCAACTGAATAAGTTTCTGAATTCATAAAAATGGGAATTAAAGAAAGTTTAAAAAGCTTTTGCCGAGTGCAGCTCTCAACCTTTTATACTTATCAAAGGTTTTAACTTAACAACTTTCTTAGCAACACCAGAAAGATCCATTACATCTACAACAGAATTAACTTCTTTGTAAGCACCAGGAGCTTCTTCTGCAACCCCAGCAAAACTATGGCCTTTAATAATTATCCCTTTCTTCTCCAAATTTTTAACAACATCAGTTCCTCTCCAAGATTTTTTAGCTTGAGTTCTAGACATACTTCTACCAGCACCATGAATAGCAGAACCAAAAGTATCTTCCATACCAAGAGAAGTCCCATGTAATATATAAGAACTAGTTCCCATTGTTCCTCCCACTAAAACAGGTTGACCAATCTTTCTATACTTCTCAGGAATTTCCTCCCGGCCAGGGCCAAAAGCACGAGTACTTCCTTTTCTCAAAACAAGCAAATTCTTATCATGTTTCTCAACTTTAGCAGTATTATGTCCAATATCATAAAAAACTTTAATATCCTTTTCATCCAAACCAA
>Ga0272442_10004994_pt1 | contig 17904 bp, 13 predicted proteins | sample SSMForm2O_FD_200262 | JGI IMG/M metagenome (GOLD analysis project Ga0272442, IMG submission 200262) | Marine sediment archaeal communities from Little Sippewissett salt marsh, Falmouth, MA, United States - SSM-Form-2O | ecosystem: Environmental > Aquatic > Marine > Wetlands > Sediment ... | reverse complement strand
TGATATCGCATGGCTCACCCCCATACGGGACGGAATGAACCTGGTAGCCAAGGAGTACATCGCCACGCGAACCGACCAAAGCGGTGTATTGATCCTCAGTGAAATGGCGGGTTCGGCCAATGAGATGCACGAGGCCCTGCTGATCAACCCAAACAATTTTGAGCAGATTGCCGAGTCCCTGAAACGGGCTATCCACATGCCCCTGGAAGAACAGAAGGAACGGAATGCACCCATGCAAAAACGTCTGGAGCGCTACAATGTGGAAAAGTGGGCGCAGGATTTCATGGAATCCCTGCTGGACCAGAAAAAACAGGATGCCCCCTACGTGGCCAGACGATTAACGGTGGACTTCACCAATACCCTAATGGAGCAATACCGCAAGGCCAGCAACCGCATCCTTTTCCTGGATTATGACGGGACGATGGCAGGTTTCAAAACGGATCCCCAAAAGGCAAAACCCGATGAGGAACTCATGCGGATCCTGGATGGGATCTACCGGCAGAACCGCACCGATACCTTTATCATCAGCGGGCGTGACAAGGAAACCCTCGGGCGCTGGTTTAAAGGCAAGAACTACTCCATGATCGTGGAGCACGGGGTTTGGATCTCCGAAGAAGGAAAGGATTTCCAGCTCCTTGAAAATGTAAAGAACGACTGGATGCCAAAGATCCGCCCGGTCCTGGAGTCTTTTGTAGACCGGACTCCCGGGTCTTTTATCGAGGACAAGAACTACTCCCTGGCATGGCATTACAGGAACACGGATCCCGACTTCGGACAAAAACGGGCCACGGAGCTCAATACGGTACTGACCTCCCTGATCGCCAATTACGACCTGAACGTGCTCAACGGCAATAAAGTAGTGGAGATCAAAAGCAGCAATGTGAACAAGGGAAGGGCTGCAATGCGCATGGTTGCCCGTAAATCCTATGATTTTATCTTTGCCATAGGAGACGACTGGACAGATGAATTTATGTTCCAGGAATTGCCTGAGGACGCCGTCACCGTCAAAGTGGGCCGTATGAAAACGCAGGCGAAGTATTATCTCGATGGAATTGGCGCAGCCCGGGAGCTGCTCAGCCGCTTTGCCGAAATGTAAGCCAACAGGGCCAGGTCCGGTTGGATAACTGCCGTGAATTGGCTACTTTCCCAATTCTAAACACTTTGCACATACCTTGACAAAACCTGCTGTTATAAAAGCATTTAAGGTCCGACCTGCGTTCTCAGAGCTGGGCATGCTGCAGTGGTCTATGGTATGGGCAGTCCTGTTTTGGGGCTTGCCCGTTATGGGGCAAGGTCCTACTGAGGTCTACCTTGCGGAAATACATGCATTGGAAGGCGGTATTGCAGTTGCCTCCCCAAAGAATATTTCCGAAAATCCAGGGTATGACAACCAACCTTCATTCCCCGATGACCAAACCTTGTTATACGCCCGAACGCGGAATGGGCAGACCGATATCGCCCGCTATAGCCTTGACAAAGGAAAGACCACATGGCTTACGGATACTCCGGGGGGAAGTGAATATTCACCGCTGAAGATCCCTGAAATGGACGCATTTTCTACCATTCGCCTGGATACTAGCGGGCTGCAGCGCCTTTATTCGTATCCGATGGACGGAGGGGATCCAGAAATCCTGCTCCCTGACCTAAAGGTGGGATACCACCTCTGGTACAATAAGGACCTACTGGTTTGCACTGTACTGACCGATAATGGTATGGACCTTATGGTGGTAAATTTCAGGGATGACAGCAGGTATACCTTTCAGAAGGGAGTTGGCCGGTCTTTACACCGTATCCCGGATTCAGATCTTTTCAGCTATATCGCACTGGAAGAAGGCATGGCCGCGGTCAAATCAATGGATCCGCACTCCGGCACCAACAAGGTGATCATTCAATTGCCGGAAGGGGTGCAGGACGTATGCTGGCTGCCCAACGGAACTTTGCTTTGCGGAAAAGGGAACCAAATCCTTGGGTTTAATCCCGAAAAGGATAGCCACTGGCGCGTGATCCATGCGTTTGGTCCGAATTTGGGAGAAATATCGCGTCTGGCGATCAATCCCTCAGGCACGCACCTGGCCGTAGTGGCCGAACCCCATACGAACTGAGATGAAATTCCCACACAACATCAATCGGATGGAGGCCCTTAGTGATGGGGTGTTTGCCTTTGCCGCAACCCTGATGATTGTGTCTCTGGACTTGAATGAGAGCTGGCTGGCCATGGAGTCCCGGGGGTTGCGACTGATCACCTTTGCGGTTAGCTTCTTCGTCCTGATCGCGCTTTGGTGGGTACACTACAATTACTTCAGGCGGGCAGCCTACGTGGACAACTGGATCATCACCTATAACGCGATCCTGCTGTTTGTGGTCCTGTATTACGTTTTCCCGTTAAAGTCCCTGACAAATTCCTGGCTGGGAGAAGAACGCGTCACCAGGGACGGACTGGCTAACCTGTTCGGTTGGTATAGCCTGGGATTCCTCCTGATCTTTTTGTGTTACACACTTATGTATCGAAGGGCATATAAAAAAACTAAGTCCGCCTCCAGGGGCCTCACCCTGCTGTTTTATTCCCGGCATTTTGCCATTTACGTGGGGGTGGCCTTTATTTCGATCCTGGGGGCACTCCTGAAGGTGGGCCTGGAATTCGGCCTACCGGGGTTTGTCTATATTCTCCTCGGACCGCTGTGCTACTGGCACTCCGTACATTTTGAAAAGAACTATCCAAATATGTCATTATGAAACGTTTTCTGCTACCCGCAATATGCTTTCTGAGCTTCTCCCTGCTGCAGGGACAAACCGATCCGCGCATCTATGAGATCATCCAATCCGTTTCGGTAGAACGCATCGAAGCGGACATCTCTACCCTGGCCGGTTTTGGCACCCGTCACACCCTCAGCGATACGGTCTCACAAACGCGGGGCATAGGCGCTGCCCGGCGTTGGATCAAGGCTGAATTCGACAAAATTTCCTCGGATTGCGGAGGGTGCCTAGAAGTATTTTATCAAAAAAACCTGGTGAAAGCAGGCGAAAACCAGCGCATTCCGAATGATGTCTGGGTTGTGAATGTAATTGCCGTTCAACGGGGCAAAAAACACCCCAGTCGCTATATTATGATGAGTGGGGATATCGATTCCCGAGTGAGCGATCCCAACAATGCAACCTCTGACGCCCCCGGGGCCAACGATAATGCCAGTGGGATGGCCGGCACGCTGGAAGCCGCAAGGGTCCTATCCAAATACAACTTTGACAACAGCATCGTCTACGCCGGGTTATCCGGTGAAGAGCAGGGCCTTTTTGGGGGGAAGGGACTGGCCGAATACGCCCTGGAGAACAACTGGGAAATGATAGGGGTGCTCAACAACGATATGATCGGCAACGTTCGCGGGGTGGACGGGGTGATCAGCAACCGGGATTTCCGGATTTTCTCCGAGCCAGTGCCTCCGAACGAGACGGAACGGGCGCGGCGGGGGCGACGCTTCTACGGGGGCGAGGTGGACGGCATATCGCGTCAGCTTGCGCGGTATGTACATCGAACCACGCGCACCTATATGCCGGAAATGAACCCCATGCTGATCTACCGCCTGGACCGATTTGGCCGGGGCGGTCACCATCGCCCCTTTAACGATTTGGGATTTGCCGGCATCCGCATCATGGAAGCCCACGAGAACTATACCCAGCAGCATCAGGACATTCGGATGGAAGACGGGATTCAATACGGGGACTTGCTCGAATTCGTCAACTTTGAGTACGCCTCTAAACTGACTGCGGTCAATGCCATCAACCTGGCAAGCCTTGCCTGGGCTCCACCGGCGCCCTCCGGTGTGGAAATCGGGGGCATTGTGGAACCCTCAGCCCGACTCCGGTGGGAGGCCTCAGAAGGAGCACGTGCCTACAAGGTGTACTGGCGGGATACCACCTCCCCTACCTGGGACCATTTCAGGTATGTGGAAAATGCCACAGAGGTGACCCTGGAAGGGATCGTGATTGATAATTATTTCTTTGGAGTTGCTGCCATAGGGCCTGACGGGCATGAGAGCCCTGTGGCATTCCCAACAGGTGTATTTAGAAATTGATGCGGATGGAAAAAAATATGCGTTCTGTTGTAGGACTGGTATTGGCGATCAGCCTGGCTGTTTCTTCCTGTCGGGATTCCGGACCTGAAAAAGCCTCCCCGGATCTCAGCGAAGCTTACCTTCCGGAAATGGAAGGGCTCTTCAATTATCTCCAAAGATCCCACGCAAGGGGGTCATACACCTCCATGGCCGATTCGCTCAACCTCGCCAACAAGGACCTTCAGGCTTCGGAAATCTATGTCGAGGCCGCCAAAGCCTACTGGACCGCGGGGCAGCTGGATTCAGCCATTTCCATGCTCCACCGGGCTGTGGACCAGGGAATGTCCAATCCCCGGATCCTGGAGAAGCTCCCTCCTTCGGATCATGCTCCCGAAGGGGCAGCCTGGGATTGGCTCATAGAGCGACTGGATTCCATAGGTGTGAGATTGCATCAACCCAATCATTTCGAACTGCGTTTCGAGGCCATGTCTGCATTTTGGCCATTTTTTGAAAAAGCCATGGTAGATACTTCCCAGGCACGTACCTACCTAAAAGAATTCATCCTGACCGGGCCGCCTGAGGTACGGGATTTTTATGTGGTGCGCTATGGGAGTATCGATCAGATGTACGGGCAGATGATCAATGGGGCCCCGGGATATTACAAATACCTTCAGGGTCAATTCAATTCGGACAGCCTTTCCCTTATGAAAGCAACCATTGTAGGTTCCATGAAACGATTCAAAACCGTGTACCCCCAAGCCGTATTTCCAAAAGTCTATATCGTTCCGGGAATACTCAATAGCGGGGGTACGGCTACGGAGATGGGGATGTTCCTGGGAGGCGACATGTACGGCCGTTCCGCGGAAATGCCCACGGAAGAGCTTACGGACTGGCAGCGTGGGGCCATCATGAATTTTTCAGATCTGCCCCGGCTGACCCTCCACGAATTGATGCACTTCCAGCAGCATTACCGGGATACTGTGCACAGCGAAACCCTGCTTTCCGCGGTGATCCACGAAGGGGTTTGTGATTTTATGGTGGAATTGTGTACTGGGGAGGTGCTGCAAAATGAAAATCTTAAATTCCTCGCTGAACCCGATAATCAGGCATGGATCTTCCGGGAGTTAGGCAATGAGCTCATGGGAAATGATACCTACAACTGGCTTTACAATGGCGGAAGCATTGAAGACAGGCCTGCCGACCTCGGATATACGGTTGGATACCTGATCTGCAAATCGTATTACCAGGGGCACCAGGACAAGCAGGAGGCAGTTTTCCAGCTTCTCAATACCGAAAATTTTGTGGATATCCTCCAACAGAGTGAATACTCCTATTTGCTTGAGAACGCATCCCAATCATCCCTGACACCCTGAAGTATGCATCGATTCCTACTCTTTTTCTTTACATTTTTGATGGTCAGTCCCCTGACCGCCCAGGAGATTTTTACCAGACAGGATAGCCTGAGGGGAAGCATTACCCCGGAGCGCGCCTGGTGGGACCTCAACTATTACGACCTCAGTATCCGCGTGGACCCTGAAATGCGCAACATCTCAGGGACGAATACCATTCGATACAAAGTACTGCAGCCCGCACAGCGCATGCAGATCGATCTGCAGGAGCCCTTGCAGATAGAGAAGGTGGTTCAGGATGGCCAGTCCCTTACTCTGGAGCGGGACGGGAACGTGTACTACATTGATCTGGCAAAGCCGCAGCAAGCCGGGAATTATGAAGTGATCGAAGTGCATTATTCCGGAGTTCCAAAGGAAGCCATACGCGCTCCCTGGGACGGGGGGGTTTCCTGGAAGCAGGATAGCAAGGGCATGCCGTTTATCGCGACCTCCTGCCAGGGCCTTGGCGCAAGCGTCTGGTGGCCCAACAAGGACCATATGTATGACGAAGTGGACAGCATGGCCATTAGGGTCACCGTTCCCAAACCCCTTATGAATGTCTCCAATGGGCGGTTGCGGAAGGTGGAAGATCAGGGAGATGTCCAGACGTTTCACTGGTTTGTAGGCAGTCCGATCAACAATTACGGTGTGAACATAAATATTGCCGCCTATGCGCATTTCGGAGCCTCCTACGCCGGTGAGAACGGCCCCCTGGACCTGGATTATTACGTGCTCCCTGAAAACCTTGACAAGGCCCGGGAGCAATTCAAACAAGTCCCCATGATGCTGGAAGCCTTCGAACACTGGTTCGGACCTTACCCGTTCTATGAGGATAGTTTTAAACTGGTGGAAGTGCCCTATCTTGGCATGGAACACCAGAGCTCCGTAACCTATGGAAATGGGTATCAGAATGGGTACAGGGGAAGTGACCTTTCCGGCAGTGGGTGGGGCATGAAGTTTGACTTTATCATCATCCACGAGGCAGGGCATGAGTGGTTTGCCAATAGTATTACCTACAGGGACATTGCCGACATGTGGATCCATGAAGGGTTCACTGCCTATTCAGAAAACCTCTACCTGGATTATCACTATGGAACCGAAGCCGCCGCAGCCTACGTCATAGGTACCCGGGCCAACATAAAGAACGACAAACCGATCATCGGACCCTATAATGTAAATATGAGAGGTTCCGGAGATATGTATTACAAAGGGTCCAATATGTTGCATACCCTGCGCCAGCTCCTGGAAGATGACACCCTGTGGCGGAGCATCCTGAGGGAAATGAATCAGCGCTTCTATCACCAAACCGTGACTACCCGGCAGATTGAAGATTTTCTGAGCGAGCGGAGCGGGAAGGACCTGAGTGCCTTTTTCAACCAGTATCTTCGCACCACAATGATTCCTACCCTGGAATACCGCTGGACGGATGGGACCCTGGAATACCGCTATCGGGATATCGTGGAGGACTTTGATATGCCCCTGCGGGTACATCTCGATGAAACATCCCAATGGATCTTTCCATCTTCCACGTGGGAGAAGACGGACTTTGGAACCCGACCCGAATCCTTCCGTGTAGATGAGAATTTTTATGTGGAAAGCCAGGAGATCGATCCCTGAGCTGATAAGAGCAGCTGCAAAACACGTCAAATCTTACTATCTTATACCTGTTAAAATCCCGGGATCGCACCGGATTAACCAGGAATAAAGAGAAACCATCGTCCTATGAGATATCCCATACTCGCCCTGCTGTCTGCAGCCCTGCTTTTCTCGTGCAAACCTTCGAGTGAGCAAGCCTTATCTACGGCCATTTTGTTTAAAAACATACATGTTGTGGATGTGATCCAGGGCCGGGTTTTGGAAAATCATCAGATGGTGGTCGATTCGGGGATAATCCTGGAACTCGCCCCGGCCATACCAAATGCCAGTGGAAATTGGAGGGTTATTGATGGAAAGGGCGCATATGTAGTGCCGGGACTTACGGAAATGCACGCCCACATCCCTTCCCCCCCCACCTCGGAGCAACGGATAGCCGAGACCCTTTACTTATACCTGGCCGGCGGGATTACCACGATTCGCGGGATGCTGGGCCACCCCTACCATCTGGAATTGCGGAAGCAGGTGCGTGAGGGACAAATTCCCGGTCCGCGGATTTTTACCTCCAGCCCTTCCCTGAATGGAAACACGGTGCGCACCCCCAAAGAAGCCATCCAAAAGGTGCAACAATACGCGGCAGAAGGATATGACTTTCTCAAAATCCATCCCGGGATACGCCGGGTGGTTTTCGATTCCCTGGCCGCAGCGGCCCGGCAAGAAGGAATTTCCTTCGCGGGTCACGTCCCGGTGGAGGTCGGCATACGGCATGCCCTTGAGAGCGGTTATGCCACCATCGACCATGTGGACGGTTACCTTGAGGGACTTGTCCCGGAATCCAAAGGGGTTAAACCTGAGGACAATGGCTTTTTTGGCTTTAACTTTACTCAGCTGGCCGATACCAGCCGCATCGGGGAACTTGTGGCGCTTACACGGGAGAATCGGGTATGGGTGGTGCCTACCCAAAGTCTTTTCGAGCGCTGGTTTGCCCCTACACAGGCAGACAGTTTGTTATCTCAGCCTGAAATGCGGTATATGCCAGAATCTACACTGGAAAACTGGAGACAAGTCAAGGAACAGTATATGAGTGACCCCGCCTGGGACCCGGAGCAGTGGAAGGCATTTGATGCCATCCGCCTGGAAATGATGGCCCGCCTTGCTGCGGAAGGACAGGGATTGCTTCTCGGGTCTGACGCACCCCAACTGTTCAATGTTCCAGGTTTTTCCATTCATCACGAAATCGATGGCATGGAGCGTGCCGGGTTAAGTCCTTTGCAAATTTTGAGGATGGGCACGATTGATCCCGCTAGATTTTTCGGGCAGGAGGACACCTGGGGCAGTGTGGAGGAAGGAAAATCCGCAGATTTCATCCTGATTACGGGCAATCCCCTGGAAGATCTGGACGCCTTGCAGGCCCTAAAAGGCGTAATGGTACGGGGCTCCTGGTACCCAAAAGCGGTCATTGACCAAAAACTGGAGACGATAGCCGCGAACGCCGGCATGGGAAGGGATTAAATGGTGGTTCATTGATGGTGGTCTGCCAAATACGTACGAACTCAAGAAACTAAAGGCCATGGCCATATTGGATTCAATTGGCATTCAGTTATTCTCCCTCCCCAGGGCGCTGGAAACAGACCTGGAAGGCGCCCTGCAGATGCTTGCTGATATCGGGTACTCCGAAATTGAACTTTATGGGCCCTATCCCTTCAGTGCCGAAGGCAATAAAACTGAATGGAATGCGCTCACTCCCCTCCTTGGGTTCCAGGGGAGTGGTTTTTTTGGCACTGACGAGCGTGATTTTTTGGCTCTTTGCAGGGATAGCGGTTTGCGCATTCCTTCCATGCACACTGACCTGGATACCCTGGTCAGGCATATGCCTGCCCTGGCCAGGAGTGCGCAAAACCTCGGTGCAACCTTTGTCACCCTCCCTGCCATTCCCCCAGAGCAAAGGGCCTCCCTGGACGACTATAAACGCATGGCCGATATTTTTAATGATCTTGGCAAGGCCGCCAAAAGGGAGGGAATACGATTTGCCTATCACAACCATGGGTATGGCTTGCAGGCCACCCAGGGTATTATTCCTTTTGAGGTAATGATGGATGCCACCGACCCGGAAACGGTCTTCCTGGAAATGGATGTGTTCTGGACTACGGCAGGACGGGCTGACCCAACAGCTTACTTGAAGAAATACGCGGGAAGGTATTCCATGATGCATCTCAAGGACATGCGGGAACTCAAGTATTTTGAAGGGGATGGGGGAACTCCGCAAGAATGGACAGCCCTCTTCCCGGCCATGACGACTGCAGGAAGCGGTGTCATCGACCTGGAAGGTATTGTCAGCACCGCTATTGATACGGGGGTTAAGCATTTTTTTGTGGAACAGGATATGGTAGCAAATCCCGAAATTGCCCTGAGGGAGAGTTATGGGTACCTGCGAAAACTGTAAATAAATTCAATGCAAAACCTATGAGAACGTCCAAGAATACCAACCCGTGGCTGCTACTTGCCCTTATTTTATTTCTCCCGTCCATTTTGCCAGCCCAATTGCTTTTGAAACCCGATCGGGTATTTGACGGAAATGATATGCAGGAAGGATGGGTGGTGCTCGTCTCAGGTGCTGCCATAGCCTATGCAGGTCCTGAAAATGGTGTGAGGCTTCCGAAAGGCACTACCATTATGGATCTGGAAGGCATGACGGTACTCCCCGGCCTTATCGAAGGTCATTCGCATTTGCTCCTGCATCCCTATGACGAGACCTCCTGGAATGACCAGGTGTTAAAGGAATCCGTCGCGGAACGGGCCATACGTGGGGCTGTTCATGCCCAAAAGTCCCTGATGGCCGGGGTAACTACCATGCGTGATCTGGGCTCGGAAGGGGCAGGGTATGCCGATGTGGCCCTGAAACATGCCATCGATTCCGGGATCATTCCCGGGCCGCGGCTGCTGGTTGCCGGTCCGGCCATTGTAGCTACCGGCGCCTATGGGCCCAAAGGATTTCACGAAGGGGTTACGGTCCCCTTGGGAGCAGCACCCGCCAGTGGCGTCCCCGGGGTTATGGAGGAGGTCCGGCGGCAGTTGGGAGGTGGGGCAGATTTTATCAAGATCTATGCAGATTACCGCTGGACCCCCGGGGCACCTTCCAAACCGACTTTCCTGCCCTCAGAATTGGAAGCTATGGTAGCCACCGCAGCATCTGCGGGTTCCTATGCCGTGGCGCACGCGAGTACTCCTGAAGGCATGAAAAGAGCTGTCCTGGCAGGGGTGGAAACCATTGAGCATGGGGATGGTGGTACGGCAGCCGTCTTTGAGCTTATGAAGGACAAGGGAGTGGTCTTCTACCCTACCCTGGCCGCCGGAGATGCGGTAGAACGCTACAGGGGATGGTCCGGGGCACCGGATTCAGAACGCATACGGAATAAGAAAGAAAGCTTCCGGTTGGCCCTGGAATCAGGGGTAACCATTGGCTTTGGAGGAGACGTCGGGGTTTACCCCCACGGTGAGAATTACAGGGAGCTCGAGCTAATGGTCGCTTATGGCATGGCTCCCGTGGATGTCCTCAGGGCAGCCACCTCAGTGAATGCCAGGACCTTTCATCTCGAGAATCTGGGAAAAGTTCGTGAAGGTTTCCTTGCCGACCTTATCGCAGTTCAGGGGAACCCGTTGGAGGATATCAAAAATCTCAGGGAAGTATCCCTGGTAATGCTAAACGGAACGCTGTTGAAAACTCCATAGGTGAACACCTGCTCAGCACCTTAAATCCCGGGTACCGTGCCCATCAATCGTATACATTGGATCCAGGACCTGCTTTGGGTTTGTTTTTGTTTTTCTTCTGTTGTCCTGGGGCGTAGGCCTTGGCAGATTGCTCACCATCTACTTTTTTGGCCTGCCCGGGCGGCAGTTGGCTACTACCCGTATTGTGGACGCTCGCACAGGAACTAAGTATGATAAAACAGGTGCTGATCCATAGCAGTGGCTTTTTCATTTTCGATATCTTTTTGGGTTATGCAGGCATTATGGAATACCTGGAGAGATAACGTCAATATTATGAATCGCGTATTATGAAGGGAAGATATTCGAAGAGATGCCAGCCGAAATTTCGCGCTTAAAAGAGTCATTGCTCACCGGGAACAACTTTCCATGGCGGGTCCTTTCGGTTGGGGCCGGCATGAAAAAGCACGAGTTGGTTTCCGTCTGGGTCCTTTAGGCGTGCCTCCCGCCACAGCCAGGGCTGGTCAGTGGGCAGCAGGTCAAAGACCATTCCCTCTTTTTGAAGGTCGGATACCCATGCATCGAGGCGATCACTTTCAAAATACACATAGACGCCCTCCCCTTTTGGAAGTTCATCCACCCGATGGAGTGAAAAAGTAGCTTCCCCCTGGGGCAGCACAAAGCGCGCATAATCGGGAAGTGCCTTTACGATCAGGGTCATGCCCAGGGTTTCGTAAAACCGGATGGCTTTCGTGACATCGAGGACAGGAACGGTGACCTGGTTGAGATTCATGCTTAGACCCTGGATTTTACGTATAATCTTCCATCTACATGGCGGCTTTCAAGGCCTCGAGCTGGCTGTTGAGTTCCGCAAAGCGCTCCACCGCGTCTTTCCCGGGCTGTTGATCGGCCTGGTTGAGCATGAAATATAAATACCGCCATTGGTCTGCCAGCATGGGCTGCATATAGATTCCTTCCTCTGTTTTGATCTTGCTGAGGGTTTCCTCTAGCAGCTCCAAACGTGCCTCCTGGGTCTGGTTTCGTTTTTCTGCCTCCAGGGTTTCGATCTCTTTTTCGATCTTATCCTGCATCTGCAGGGTTTCGCTGACCTTATCCCGTACCTTGAGCTGCAAGGCAACCTGCGCATCTACGTCCTGTTCAGACACCCCGGCTTCCAATACCCTCGGGTCCATTTCAAGTTCAAAAGTCTGGCTGCTACTCACCTTCCCAACGGTCAGAACTGCCGTGTAGGTCCCCGGTTTTGCCATAGGGCCGTTCCGGTAGCGCCTTGTTTCAGATTTGTTCCATGGACCTGCATGGGTCATATCCCATCGGAAACGATTCAGCCCCTTTTGGTTGGTCAGGGATTCGGTGACCAGGAATTCCGTGAAATTGGTGCCCATATCCCGAACCATTTCGTTTGCAGGGCTGGGAATGGTATCGCTGGAATAGGCGGTCAGCACTTGTCCTTCTGCATTCCTGATTTCTAATTTCAGCGGTTGGTCGGAAGCCTCCGGGAGGATGTAATCCAAATGCACACCGGGTTCCGGATATTCGGGCATACGGCTTCCCCAGGATCCCGAGGGCATTCGAAAACGAACGGCATCCCGGGGTTTCAACAGCTTGGGCTGCTCCACTTCAAGGTCTGTCTGACGCAAGGGGCTGATGTTGTCCAAAATCCAGAAAGCACGGCCCATGGTAGACAGCACTAAATCGCCACGATGAATCTTCATATCCGTAATCGGGGTGACCGGCAGATTTTGCTGAAAGGACTTCCAGCTGCCCCCATCATCCATGGATACAAAAACCCCGTATTCGGTCCCGGCAAAAAGCAGGCCCTGACGGACCGGATCTTCCCGAACCACCCGGGTGGGATAGTCCAATGGTATGCCATTCTTCCCATCGGTCAGTAGCTTCCAGGACTTCCCGTAATTCTCCGTTTTATAGATAAAGGGCTTGGGATCGCCCAGCTGGTAGCGCAATACTGCGATATAGGCCTTTGCCGGATCATGAGGGGAAGGCTCCACGGCATCCACGCGCCCTCCCGGGGGAAGGTTCTTGGGGGTTACCTCGTCCCAGCTCTGGCCTCCGTCCCGGGTTACATGTACCGGACCGTCATTGGAACCCACCCAGATCACCCCTGCCTGCACGGGGGATTCCCGGATGGCATAAATGGTACTGTAAAACTCCTCTCCGGTAATATCCCGGGTAATCGGGGCTCCCGAAATCACCTGTTTGTCAGACTCGAAAGCGGTGAGGTCTGGTGAAATTGTTTCCCAGGTCCTTCCGCGATCCGTCGTTTTGTGGACATACTGGGAGGTGTGATAGATCACCTCAGGATCATGGGGAGAGACATGGATAGGCGATACCCGCTGGAAGCGGAACTTCAGGTCTTTGGGATTGTGCCCGTACATGTTGGAGGCCCCGACGTAGTAGGATTGTTCCGTTCCGGTTCGTTTGTTGTAGACCGTAAATCGACCCTTACAATTGGAGAATACGATATCCGGATTGGTCGGGTGCGGAACGGCCGGGCCGGTTTCACAACCACCCGTGTTTTGAATAAAGCCTATCCCTGGGGCCTGCACCCCATAGGGAGGCATACTGGGTACAGCTACGGTGCTGTAGTTGTCCTGCTGCCCACCATAGAGCCAGTAAGGATACTGGTTATCCACCTCCACCTGATAGATCTCTGCCGTGGGTTGGTTGAACTGGGTGGACCAGGTTTGCCCACCGTTATGGGTGACATTTGCACCCCCGTCATTGCTTTGGACGAAAAGCTCAGGGTTATCCGGGTTAATCCACATGTCATGATTATCCCCATGCGGAGGACGCATCCGATCCCAGGTCTTTCCGCCATCTTCTGATTTGAAATATCCGGTGGCCATGGCGTAAATACGATCCGGGTTCTTTGGATCCACCTTGATGTTCGTGTAGTAGAATGGCCGGGTGCGAATTCCCTTATGGGAGGATACTTGCTTAAAGGTCTCTCCCTGGTCCACCGATTTGTAAAGGCCTCCCTCCTCCCCCGGTGCCTCCACCAGGGCGTATACGATACGGGAATCGGAAGGCGCGACCTCGATGTCGATCTTGCCGATCAATTCTCCGGGAAGTCCGCTGGTAATCTTTGACCAGGTCGCCCCCCCATCCAGGCTTTTGTACAGCCCTCCTTCTTCAGGGGTACCCCCGCTAATAATCGTCCAGGGCTTTCGTTCCGCCTTCCAGGCAGCCGCAAATACCACATTGGGGTTCGTAGGTAGCAGTTCAACATCAGAAACCCCGGTCTTCTCCGAGATGAAGAGTATTTTTCTCCAGGACTTCCCACCATCGGTGGTTTTATAAAGCCCGCGCTCCGGGTTTGATCTGAAGGCCTTCCCAATGGCAGCCACATATGCCGTGTTGTAGTCCATGGGGTGTAAACGAATCCCGCCGATCTGACCTGTGTTTTCCAGGCCGATTTCTTCCCAGTGCTCCCCTGCATCAATGGATTTATACATCCCCCTGCCTTCGATCACGTTGCTTCTCAGACCGTCCGAACCGGTTCCCACATAAAGGATGTTCGGGTCGTTTTGAGCGACTGAAATAGCACCAATGGAAGGGGTAGTGAAAAATCCGTCAGAAATGTTTTCCCAGCTCGTACCATAGTCATCCGTCTTCCAAACCCCTCCTCCGGTAGCCCCGAAGTAGAAGGTGCCAGGCAGGGATGCGATACCGGCGACAGCCGTAACGCGACCGCCCCGATACGGGCCCACATTGCGGTATTCCAGGGCGGAAAAATCCTGGGCGATCAGTCCAATAGCAGAAAAGAGAAAACTCGAAAGGGTAAGGGCAAAGTGTCGCATATATTTTGGGTTGTGCTTAGGGAGGGGAAGATACGGATTGTTCTAAAATTAAAGGCATGACCACGGAAAGAAGAAATGCAATGGGAATGCCCCCCAACAGTCTTTCCTGAAGCAGGGTGGGAAAGCATATTCCACCCATTGTTTCTTCAATTCCGTTAGAAATATTTGGCATTAATTTCTTACATTTGGATGTTAACCATCTATGAAACTTTAAATCTGAGAACATGAAAAACATTTTAACTTTCTTACTGGCTGGCGGTCTTTTCCTTGCTCTTACTGGCAATGCATTTGCCCAGGAAAACTATGGAAATGCCCTGAATGCCTTTGTGAAATTCGGGGATAATTCCAGCCTGGCGGCGAACTATGAGTTCCAGGTGGCTCCCAGCCTGACCCTCTCGCCAGAGGCTCGGGTTTGGTTCAGCGGAGACAACAACCTGGCCCTTGGAGGTAGGGCGGATTATTATTTCGACAGCCTCTTTGGCCTGGTTGAGCCCTGGGATATCTGGGCAGGTGTGGACGCTGGCTTCATTACAGGGGACGGGGATGATGATTTCAGCCTCAACATCCATGCCGGTGTGGAATATAAAATAAACGACTTCATAGGAATTATCGCAGAATTTGGAGGAGGTACCACTACCGCAGGAGGTATTGGTGTCGGCTTCCACTTCTAGATCCGGCATATACTCACTGAAAGGCCCGCTTTTGAAATAGCGGGCTTTTTTATGGTCAGTACTTACCCAAAGGTGTAGTTTCAGGACTGGAATTTTAAAGCCTGAAATTATACCTGATTTTCAATAAAACCTGTTGATTCTGCAACTGCCAGCCCTGGCCCATAGTATTGTCCAGGGTATTGTGGTTAATCACCAGGAAGACCTCTCCCAAAGGGGAAAAGATCCAGTGGATGCGCGCATTGAGTCCCAGGGTACGGCTTACGGTATCGTACTGCAGATAGCTGTTTAGCTGTAGGTCAGAGGTCACGTTAAAGCGCACGCGCAATCCTGCGAGGGTTTGCTCAAAATCTCCAAAGGGCAGACGGGCATTGTTGTATAATCCGCTGAACTCAAAACCCAACAGAGCCGTGGGATTCCAATTGAGTTCCAGTTCTATTTCGTCCAGATTGCCATCATAAAATGTACCGAACCACCAGGATGCCTGTCCATTCAGCCTGCGTTTGGCCGCGAATTGAGCCTCCACCCGATATCGGATGAAATGGTATTCATCCTCCGGAATGATCACCCCATCTGAGATTTCAAAAGGTTCCAAAATATTCTCTCCCTGGGGCCGGACATTGAACTCAACCCGGTCACCGCTTTCCAGACGCCAGTTAATAGGGGCTGTAAATATATCATACGTTTGCCACGGACCGGAGGTATTGCGCACATAGGTCACGAATAATTCATGAAACATCTGTCGAAGCCATTTGGTTTTTGGGCGGGGAGCAAAAGTGGCTCCCGCCCGGGAGTAGTGCACCCCTTTCCTGCGTACAAATCCCAGAGAGGGGTCGAATTGCTCCCCTATCCGGGAGTAAATCAGGGCCACATCCCAGCGGTCATTTGGGTAATCGATCTTGAATCCATAGGCTGATTGGTCTTCAGTAAGGTCAGCACGATCTGTATACAAAGCCCAGGCACCGGCAATAAAATTTTTATCCCCGTTGAACTCCGTGGTTTGATAGGTAAAATCAAGACCCGACATCCAGCTCCCCTCCCTGTTCAGAGGATCGCCTACAGAGCCAATAAACCCAATGGTACTTTCTCCAAGCACATTCTGGCGGACCCTTGCAACTCCCATGTTGGTAGCATCGTATGTGATCCCTTCCGCGTCTACTTCCTTTGTACGAACCCCCAGCCCTCCAAAGGCTGTTTTCCCGATCCGGCCGTTGAGTTTGCCCCCAAACAGGATAGGGATCTCCTTATTGTCGATCAATCCGATTCGACGACTGAAAAAAGGCAGAACGGTATTGCTCCCCGTTCCAAAACCAAACTCAAAGATGTCTGATCCTTCGAGAAAGAAGGCCCGTCTCTCCGGAAAGAACAGTGGGAATCGCGTCAGGTTGGTTTGCCGCGTATCCACATCGGTCTCAGCAAAATCAGTGTTGGCCGTGAGGGTAGCCACTACATTAGGCCCAATGCGCTGGCTTGCGTCCAGGCTGGGTTCTAACTTGGCATTCACAGGTTGTCCTTCACCATCCCTGTTTAAGGATCCGATCAGGGAGGGCCGAACATTCAATCCTATTCCATAATTGAAGGAGGGCAGGTCCTTGAGCAGTCCGGCTTTGCTGGTTTGCCCGAAGAACTGGTCCCTTTGGACATTGGCCCATCTGATGGTTTCCAGATTCCGCTGGATCCGGCGCTCAATATTAAAGCCCCAGGTAGTCAAATCCTTTCGAAATGAAATGCTCTGTATGGGGATCCGGATTTCTACGGACCATCCTTCGGAGTGGATTACTGAACGCGCTTCCCAAATACCATCCCAATCCTCATTTTCCGATTCCCCCCGGTCGGAAACCAGCGCGTCGTATCGGGCTGCGAAAGCATTTACCGCCAGAATATAACCGGACTGTCCGTCGAGGAAAGGATCGATGACCACCTTTACATGGTCTTCGCTTCGAATGTCTGCATCCCGGATCTTGGAGAACTTAACGATTTCTTCAGGATTGGGATCCATACACTGAATCCCAATAATCAGGGAAGTACTATTCGCAATAACGCGGACATAGGTAGACGCTGAAGGGGTCCCCTTCTCCACGGGAACCGTTGTGAGAAACTGATCGAGCACCGGGGCCTTTTCCCAATCAGCTTCGTCCAGCAGCCCATCTATGCGGATAGGCCCGGTTAGGCTACCCGCCTGGAAAGAAGGCCTACCTTCCAATTGGGCCGATAGGACATTAGAGGCCCCAAATAGGATGGCGCATACGAATGCCGTACTACCCTTGTACCATGCTCCCAGACTCAGGTCATACCGGGCACAAAAGATAAGGGCTTTGGTAACTTTCAAGGAAGTTTGGGATTTTTGGCTAGAACAAGATAATTGAATTCTATGTCTCTTCTTCGGTAAGTAATTAATTCCTGTCCTGCTGGTCTATCTTTTCGGGAAGAACTCAGTTCACGGGGATCTAAAGGGAAATCCTGGCTACTTAAGCCTTTTAATCACGAAGCCATTTTGAACCTTTTCAAATCCAATATGCGGGTAGTATTCCATAGCACCAGGTGCGGAAAGAAGCAGCAGCATGCATTTCTCACCTATGACATCCCTGGTGAACTCAATGAGCTTTTTCCCAATACCCCTATTTTGATTATCAGACCTTACCGCCAAATCCGAAAGATAGCAGCA
>Ga0272442_10004993_pt1 | contig 17905 bp, 13 predicted proteins | sample SSMForm2O_FD_200262 | JGI IMG/M metagenome (GOLD analysis project Ga0272442, IMG submission 200262) | Marine sediment archaeal communities from Little Sippewissett salt marsh, Falmouth, MA, United States - SSM-Form-2O | ecosystem: Environmental > Aquatic > Marine > Wetlands > Sediment ... | reverse complement strand
TGAATCCCCGCTTGAAATCAGCCTTTTTAAGCTCCAATGGAGAGAGTTTCACCTTCGCCTCCTCAATCTCACTGTTTCTAATAAGGGCGCGGGCCGAATATTGCCGTGCCCACGCGGACCATGTTCGCTCCCTCGGCAACGGCGATCTCATAATCGGCGCTCATGCCCATGGAAAGTATCTCCATGCGGCAGTTTGAACTTGCCGGAGAGCTGAATTTTTCGAACAGCTTGCGCAGTCTCCTGAAACAGGCAACCACAGCGGTGGTATCGGAGCTGAACAGTCCGATTGTCATGAGGCCCAAAAGCTCGAGGTTCTTACACCCGGCAATAAGCTCGTACAACTGTTCGGAACGATCAGGCTCCACGCCGAACTTGGATTGTTCGCCGCTGGTGTTTACCTGCATCAGTATCCTGGCCCTGGTTCCCTGCAGCCCGGCCCGCTTATCGATCTCGAGCGCCAGCCTTTCGGAATCGACAGACTGGATCAGGTCGAACAGCTCCAGCACCTGCCTGGCCTTGTTTCGCTGAAGGTGACCGACAAAGTGCCTGGTTACCGACTGTCCTATTTGCGGCAGTTTCTGAGCTGCTTCCTGAAAACGGTTTTCGCCGATATCGCTCAGACCTACAGAAATTGCCTCTTCAATCTCAGGCACGGTCCTGTTCTTTGTCACTCCAACCAGCCTCACCGCGCCGGAGGAAAGCCCTGCAGCCGTTTCGGCCCTGGCAATCTTTTCTCTGACCAGAGCCAGATTGTCCCTAATAATTGAGTTCATCGGATGAGTCCATTTACAGACAAAGTATATCCGCACTATCTAAAAAGCAAGCAGGCCAATGCAGGCGAAAGGAGTCGAAGCAGAGGCCCACTCTAACAAGCAGGTGACTCTTGACAGTTGCTCAGTTCAACTCCAAAACAGCCTCTTCTATCAGGAAAGAGAGCAGTTGCGGGCCGTATCGAAACAGATAGTAGATTCCCGCGATTTCCCTTTCCTGCGGTTTGCCGTCGGGCCACAGGTGAACAGCGGCTTTGCCCAACTGGGCAACAAGGGTCTCATTGCGCCTTTTGGCCGCTGCTGCGAACTTATTCTCCAGGCGGTCGAGAGTCGCTTCAATAGAGGTCCTGGTGTTTTCAACCGGGCCTTCGAGAGTGGGGTCCAGGCGGAGGGCCAGCTCCCTGATCCGGGCGAAACTGTTTTCGAGAAAAGACCTGGTCTTCCCGGTCTGCTCAAGCAGCAGAGCCTGTTCGCCCTGCCCGGCGAGAAGCCTGGCGGCAAGCTGATCGGAGCCTTCTCTCAACTCCGACGCGCTCAGGCCGAACTTGTCCAGCACTCGGGCGATCTTTGTTTCGAGCAGGATCCCGGAAAACCGCGGGTAGATCAGCGGCATCTGAAGGCTTCGCAGCTCATACAGTGCGGACATCTGGGCGTAATAGCTAATCTCACCAGGCCCGGCAACATAGCACAGGGTGCCGAAAAGGTGCGCCTCCACCAACGGTCTCATCAGCACGCCCGGGCTGAACATTTCCGGGGAGCTATCCAGAAGCTCCCGCAGCTCGGAAACTTCAATCTCCTCCCCTGACCTCTTGAGCCTGAATTCTGTCCCTGTTCGTCCGGACTGAAGTTTTTCGCGCACGCCGCTGCGGATCAGGAAAAGGTTCGTATCCTCCTGCTGCAGCTTGATCTGGAGCGGATAGCCGCGGGAGGTGAGCCTGTCGTTCATCTTGCGCACCGCCCGGGTGCTTTCCCCGGCGGAAAAAATCTCTTTTTCGAACAGCTCCCGGCTTTCCCTGCGAATCAGGGGATGGCAGGCATCCACAACGAACAGCCCGTAATCCGCGAACAGGCCGACCAAAAGGTCGGAAAAAGCGTGGCCCAGGTCCGATCCCCTGCTGTAGGCTGAACCCAGCAGATCATACACCCAGGTCGAAAAATCGCTCTGCGGGGTGATCTCCCTGAGCCGCTCGAACAGAGTGCCGATGCTATCGTTGATCCTGACCTGGCAGAGCGGGCGGTCTTTTGCTCCTTCTGCCGGGAAAGTCAGCCTGGCGAGGTTGTTTTTCAGGTCGGGAAGATTTATCGAGGCCGCCTCGGCCAGGTCGTGGTCCTCGCTGGCATTCCAGAAAACGGGGAGTACCGGCACGCCGAGCAGTTTTTCCGCGCCGGCGGCCAGCCTGATTGCGCTGATACACTTGTAGATAACGAACAACGGCCCGCCGAAAAGAACCGGCTGCTGGCCTGTGACGATTATATAGCCGCCATTGTTGACAAAGCGCTCCAGGCGCTCCCTTCCGTCTTTGACCAGTTTGAACGTCCTCTGCGCCGAGAGAATATCCGAGGCCCGCTGTCGGTCCAGCCCCCCCTCTACCTTTGCCGCAACCCGGGCGAGTGTGCCTTTTGCGGCGAAATGGCCGCCGTAAAAAGAGCATGCCTCTTTTTTGCCTGCCAGGTAATCCTCCACCAGGCGGTTTGCTGCCGGACGGTGAGCCACGAATTGTAAGTTTTCCTGTGTCATTTCTTCAAACCGGTTAAAATAAGCCTTGCCGAATCATGAGCAAACGGCTCCCCCCGATAGCTGCCGATCAGCTTCTCCACTTCCAGCCCTGACCGGTAGAGCATCTCCTCCATCTCCCGGGTGGAGTAAAGCCTTACCGACTCGCTCCAACTGTCGCTGCCCCTGGGGCCTTCCATCCGGATATTTTTCTCCACTCTCAGCCCGTCCGGGCTGATCCTTCGGCTCTGGGTGACAGTAAGCTCGCCCTGCGTGTGAACATCACGCTCCACCAGGTTTTCGATCACACGGTTCCGGTTCAGGTAATCGATCAGGAACCTGCCGCCAGGCCTCAGCGCACAGGCCACTGAAAGCAACACCTTGCGGTTTTCCTCATCCTCGTGGAAATAGCCGAAACTGGTGAACATGTTGATAACCAGGTCGAACGATCCGCAGAACGGGATCAGGCGCTTGTCAGCCCTGACAAACCAGAGTTTTCCTCCGTCCCGAACTGGCTCTTTTTCAAGCCTGCTGCGGGCGCTGGCCAGGAGCTCTTCCGAGAGGTCCAGCCCGGCCACCGAGTGGCCGAGATTCGCCAGCAGCCTCGAGTATCTCCCCTGGCCGCAGGCCAGATCGAGAATGCGCAGCGACTCAGTACGCGGCTGCGCCAGAAGCGGCTGATACACGCTTTCGATAAGGTGCAGCGCCTCCACTGCCTCTTGCTCGTTCCTGTTTCTGTAGATTTTCAGATAAGAATTGCCGAATGCTTTCCTGTACCATCCCATAGCGCAGACAGCTTCCTTCTCTTTTAAGCGATCAGATATCCCCCCCCGGTAACACAGCTTCGGAGCTGAGGTTTCAGCCGGCAGGGCGCCAGGATTCAAGCCCCGGATAATCCGGCCAGAGGGATCTGCCGGTGTAATGCAGGTGGCTGGCGCAGCTGCAGTCCGATGAGCCGAACCCCGGTGCGACGACCTCCGCCTGCGCAATCTGCTCCACGGCCCGGTTAAGCTCACATTCGCAGCAGCGTACATCGCGCACGACTGCGAAGGATTTATCCACGGCACCAATCGAAAGATAATCCACGTGCCAGTGAAGCCGCCCGCTGCAAGGAAGCTCGCGATGTCTCCTCAGGCGGGAATCGAGACCTCCCAAAGCGCTTCCCGTGTAAATATAACAGCCGGCTGGAAAGGTGAAACTGCCCAGCCTGCCGATCCTGATTTCCCGCTTCTCAGGCAGGCGGAAACGAAAGAGATAGATTCCCCTGGCCAGACTATTTATGATACGGCTCTCCGCGCAGAATGGTGTTTGCCCTGTAGAGCTGCTCGAGCAGGATCAGGCGCGTCATTTCATGGGTGAAAGTCAAGCTGGACAACGAAAACACCCGGCAGCAGCGTGCAACCAGGTCCCTGTCCAATCCCAGCGGCCCTCCTATCAGGAAAACCACCTCATTGCTGCCCTGCATCATCAAATCGCCGAGCTTTTCGGCCAATACGTTCGAGCTGAATGTCTCTCCCGAGACATCCAGGGCTATCGAGTATGCGCTCCGGGGGATGCGCGAACGCAGCCTCCCGGCCTCCCCTGCGAGTATCCTGGCCGGCTGGCCGCCTCCCGGCTCGTCCTTGATTTCCACTATTGAAACTCGATGTCCGTACTTGCGAATACGGCCCGCATATTCCTCGCAGAGCGCGGCAATCGGCTTTTCGCGGATTCTCCCGACTGTGAGAATGGTGATATTCAATGCCGAAGGACCTCGACCCGAACAATAAGTTCCCTGCCGGTGACCGTTGATTTTGAAAACTTTCACTCCCCCAAACGGAACAATTCCTGCCCGCACAGGTAGAAATTCATTAACGGCTCCGTTGGTTGGAAGGGTCTAACTCTGAACAGACATTGAAATTTAATTTAAGACTTACCGGGATTAGGGTCAACACCTGATTTGATTTGATTTTGAAACGAATTGAAATTAAATTAGATACCTCAAATCAGAGATTATGGACTTTATAACAGTCTTAAATAAAATGCGACTTTCAATGAACAATTCCATAACGCTTTCCCTCAAGATCTTCCCCGTCCTGTTTGCTGTTCTCCTTTGCTTAGAGACAGGGGATATTTACGCCAAAAAAGGCAAAGCCCGTTTTTTTACCGATCTCGATGCCCGCTGGACTGTTGACAAGGCCAACTACGGCAGAACCGCCTCGCTGAAACCGCTGGTCAGGCTGCCTATGGAGCTGGCCTGGAAAAACAGGGTCGGCCGCTCGATCGGGTCGACTCCCAGTGCTGCTGACGAGTTTATTTTCGTGACCACCAAGGACCGGCGGATCGTTATACTGAACCGGGACAGCGGCGAGAGAATAGAGCGCCGCATATTCAAAGGGGGATTCGGAGGGTCCGTATTGATCCAGGGCGTGCGGATGTACTTCAACACCCGCTACCCGGACGGTAAAGTCTATTGCACGGAGATCAATACAAAAGATAAACATATCGAGCGCAAAATCGGCCCGGCGGTTGCCGCACCGATTCTCGAGCAAGGCAGGCTCTTCCTTTTTAACCAGACGGGCAAAGTGCTCTGCCTCAATGCTGAAATCGGTTTCCGCAACTGGGAGACACAACTGCAGGATAAAATAGAGTATGCGCCGGTTTATGTAGATCCCTACCTCTACGTCCCCACCCTGGGGGGTAATATTTACAAACTGGACTCCTCCAACGGGGACCGTTTGGGGAGCCTCGAACTGGGCGGCCACCTTTTCGGCGACTTGAGCAGCGACGGCTATTTCCTGTTCTGCGCCCTGGCCAGCGGGAAAGTTGTCTGTTTCGAGCCGGACAGCCTGAAAAAGGAGTGGGAGGTCGATCTGGGGCATCCTGTTTTCTCCGGCCCGGTTTATTCCAATGGAGCGCTTTACGTTTCAGCCAGGGACGGCTGGCTGGTCAAGCTTGCCGCAGAGGACGGCTCGCAGCTATGGAAAGCGAAACTGAACGGTATCGCGGTAGCGCCGCCGGGCGTGACCGGTGATTACGTGTTCACCGGCACGAAAAGCGGCGAGGTGGCAGCTTTCGACATTGACAGCGGAGAGCGGCTCTGGTTCCGGAAGATCGAGGAAGGCCTGAGCGTAGCTCCACTGGTATATAAAGACTATGTCTATTACTGTTCGGACAGGGGTACGGTATATGCTTTCCATGCAAAATAGCAGCTCTGCTGTGCGCCTGACCGGTTTCGTGATTTTCCTGCTTTTTTCGATCAGGCCAACTCTTCGTGCCGGGGAAGAAAGCGCATGGCTTACTATCATCCCGGATCAGGGCAGAATTGTGCTGGACAGCGATACTCTCCAATTGGGCACCCCTGCTGAGATCGAGATTTCCCCCGGCGAACATGTATTGAGATTTTTCCCTTACCACACAGCCAGTTACTGGGCCCACCGCTATCTGGTTTATCCTTTCACGATCGGTTCGGCAGGCAAGAGAACGATTGACCTGACCCGCAGCGATATATTCACGATCCGCACGGATCCCCAGTCGGCAAAGCTATATTTCCGTGGGCGCTTTCTGGGCAGAGCCCCGGGAGACTTTTTATTTCTGCTCGGCACCGGTGATTCGGTCGTGGTCACAATGGAAGGCTATCAGGACAAAATCCTCCATCTGGACAGGCTTTACGATTTGGGTACGGAGCTGTTCTGCAGCCTGGAGCAGGCAAATGCGGAAGAGTTCGTGGAAGACGACCTGACGGCTTACTCTTACAGTAATCCGCTGAGAAAACTGGTTTCACCGGACCTGATAGCCAGCCTGGGCACCGGAGTGGCGCTATTGGCTATCGGCTCTCACTATAATCAGCAGGCAGACAGGTATTACGACCAGTACCTGCGGCTGCTGGGCAGCAGAGCCCGGGAAGAAGCTTATTCAAAGGCGCGCCGCAATGACAGGATATCCAAAGCGACTTTTATTGCCGGCGACCTTGCCCTGGGTGTATTCGGTTACATGTTGATCCGCCGTTTCGTGTTCCCTGCCGAAAAAGGCGCCCGGAAAGACAAACCCTCCAGGCTTTCTGTTAAAGTACTCCCGCACAGGGCGGGGTTGGCGCTTAAATTTTAGACTGTGGTTTTGCCCGGAGGATTACGACTTTGAAAAAGATTCGTTCATCGCTCAAGTTATCGATACCGTTGCTGGTAATGGTTCTGGCAGTACTGGGCTGCTCGGACCGCCAGCGCTCCAATCCGCTGGACCCGCAAAACCCGGATCACGGCCAGGAAAACATCGGTTTTAACGCGCTTGCGGGCAACGGGCAGGTGCTTCTTGTCTGGGACCCTCTTGATTTCGACGATCTCGAGGGTATTCAGGTGCAGAGATATTCCACCGGGTCGCCTGATACCGTGGCGCTTAACGACAGTATCCTCCCTCCGGCCGCGACCTTTTTCCTGGACAACACAGCGACCAACGGCATCTCCTACAGCTACAACCTCCAGTTCACGCTCGCCGGCGATCCCGAAATGCCGAAAACACTGCCGGATATCGCCACTCCAGGAGAGATTTTCGGCTGGATGGAGCTTTACGATTACGGCGAGATAGTACTCATGACACCCGATTTCAAGGACGAGATCCGAAGCCTGGATGTTGCCTTCTACAACATCCAGAACATCCAGATCGAGCCTTCGAACCAGGAATTATGGATTCTCGACAAGGCCAGCCAAGGAATTTACCGCTATACGGTAAACGGGGAACCTATCGGCGATGGCCCGGACATCAGCTCTGCAGCCGCCTTCGAGTTCAACAGAACTAACCGTACGGTCTGGGTCGCCATGGAGGGTAATAACGGTTTACTTTACCAGTTCCATGTAACCAGCGGACAGCTTCTTTCTTCCGAGGCCGCCGGTGTGCCCGTAACCTCGATTGCAGTGGATAATCTCAGAGGTAACGTCTGGGTCGGCTCTACAGAGCCAGCAGTGGTAAGAATCAAATTGAATGAGGGAAAAGCCATTCAGTACACACACTCGGAATTTGTCACTCCCGAGGGGATAGTGATCGGCGCGCAGGACACCCAGGCATGGGTTCTGGATACCGGCTCCAGACAAGTGTTCCTGCTCGATGATGAAGGTGTCGTGACAAAAACAGGTAAGTTCATCGAGCCGATTTCAATGTCTGTGAATAATACCGGAGACATTTGCTGGGTGGCGGATTACGGCCGGGACATGGTTTATCAAATCGACAAGACAGGCGCTTTTACAGCGCAGATTTCAGGTCTCGGCAAGCCTTGGGCCCTGTCATACAGCGAATACGACAACACGGTTTATGTAAGCTCGGAATCGGGCTTGATAACAAAGTTTGCACCGGGGGGAGAAATAATCTGGCAGGTTCAGCACCCGGACAAGCCCGGTATAATCGCCCTTCAGAACCTGCGCTAGGCCGGCTCTTCCGGAATATCCCTACCCGCCTTCTTTCAGCCTGTTCAAATAGGCGCAGACCTTCGGATAAATTTTGTTTCTCGGGCTGCCCAGCTTGTCCGCGGCAAGCGTTGTAAGTTTTTTAGCGCCCATCGAGCCGACATCCTCCAGGCTGTCGAGCAACTCAGCCAGGCGCTCTGCAAGGTCCCCGCCCGGATCGCTCTCTTTTGCTCTGTTACCCTCCACGATCAGCACTATCTCGCCTTTGATCGAACCCCTGGCTCCGAGAGTGCTATCGAGCTCGGAGAGCGAAGCTCGCAGGATTTCCTCGTGAATCTTGGTAAGCTCGCGGCAGATAGCCGCCCGCCTGTCGCCGAGAACCCGCAGGAACCCGGCAACAGCTTTTTTTATCCTCCGGGCCGGACAGTAAAAAATAAGGGTGGACTTGAGCGGGGACAGTTCGGCCAGAGTTTTCTCTAGTTCTTTTTCCCGGGAAGGGACCCACCCGGCAAAATAGAAACTGTCCGTGGGCAGGCCCGAGACACTCAGCGCGGTTGTCAGGGCCGAGGGGCCGGGCAGCGGGACCACATCCAGGCCCTGTTCCAGCGCGAGTTTCACTACCCGGTAGCCGGGGTCCGAGATACCTGGTGTTCCGGCATCGGAGATCAGAGCGACATCAAACCCCGATTGCAGAAGAGAGACGATCTGGCGTGCTGCAGGCAGCTCGTTGTGCTCGTGGTAGCTGATCAGGCGGGCCTTTATACTGTAGCGGGAAAGCAATTTACCGCTGTGGCGGGTGTCCTCGCAGGCGATTACCGGGACTTTTTTCAATAGTTCCACGGCCCGGAAGGTTATATCCTCGAGGTTGCCGAGCGGTGTGGCGACAACGTAGAGACTGCCCGGTGTGGCGAGCGGTTTTTTCATTTTTCAGTTCAGAAATCGGTGATGATCCGGCTTTTAGCGCCTTCGCGTATCCCCTCCGCAATCTTCTCATTCACTTTGTTCATCATCTTGAGGTAGTTTTCCTGAGTTGCGATAAGGGACTGGACTCTCGTTTTCCCCTGGACTTTCTCCAGAAAACTGTTGTACTGCGCCCGGAGCTCTTCACTGACTTCCTTCCCTTCTTTCTGGACCTCCATCACTTTCTGCTCCATCTCTTTCAGGCCTTTCATCAATTTGCTCAACTCATCGTCGCCTTCCACGTCCTTTGCCGCCTGATTGTAATATTTGTATTCCGGGGTCTGTGCAATAAGTTTTCCCAGTTCCATCGCCGAATTTTCTATATCCATCACTCTCTCCGGATTGGGGTAAAAAGAATATCTTTCAGCGTAAATCTCTGATTAAAAAACAAAGGGGCGCGGAGCTCCGCCCCCCTTTAATATAATCCTGAAAAGTTTTATTGCTTAAAAAATACCGTGACAGGAGCCCTATGTCAATATAAAGGCAAAGCTTGGCTTTTTACCTGCACGGATACGGCAACCGTCTTACCAGGGAATCTCTGCCCTGCTGTCTTCGGCAATAGAGAAATCGTCCATCCAGAGGACACCTCGCATGACCTGCACTCCTACAGCGGCTTCGGTCGTCCTGGCAGTGAGACGCGCCTTCAGCTTGTATTGTTTCCACTCCGTGCCCACTCTCACCCGGCGGTGAGACTTTGCCTGGCTCCCCGGTCCCCCGGGCGTGACATCGCTTACTGAGAGTGTGACCTCCCGCCCGTTCCGGTCTGCACGAAGCCAGACTCGGAAGGTGACATCCGAGGCCGGATTGACCCGAAATCGCCCGCTCTGTAGCCTGGCATAGATCGGCGGTTCAGCCAGCTCGACCTTGAAACAGTATCCGCCGGAACGTGGGTTTTCGCTCACCGGGCCGTAAAAAGCGGGTTTCTGGTACCAGTCAGTGTAGATCATTTTCCAGGTGCCGCTGGGTTGGCCGTCTCCGATTTTCGTATCGCTGCCGGCCTTTTCGAACCCCGGGTCAGGTATTTCGAGCTTTTGGACAACCGGTGCACGAAGTTCCTCCGGCCTGTATTCCAGGACAACTTCACCGGGCGGGCCGAACCTGCCCCACTTGTTGCGCGATTTCACCAGCAGGCTGTTCGTGCCGGGCTTGAGCTCCCAGAGAAAGCGGCTCCCGCACGGCTCCCAGCCCCGGCCGTCCACTTCCATGAAATAACTGTCGAACTCCGGCGTGTGGGTTTCAAAGCTCAGGTCGAGCACACCCTCCCGGGTGGCGGGCCTGAAGGGAGTTATCTCGACCTCATTGAGTGGGAAGTTGTAATCCTGTTCGTACCTTACCATGGGGCATACGATAGTGGGCGCATCACCGGGCTGCCACCAGGCGACATGTATCAGAGCGGTCTGGGTCACGTCGTTCAACTGGTTATTGGGTTTCAGGTAATCGCCGGGCGCGCAGGCAGGCTTGGGCGCCAGGGGGGCCGAGAGAAAATCGTTGCGCGGGATGTAGCGCACGTGCTGGTAACATTCTGTGTCTGCAAGCACGCTGTCCCGGGTGCGCCCGGGTTGCCAGCGGTTCGGATTTATGTTTATCTCCCATACACCCGTACCCTTCACACTGCCGGTTTCACGGCTCAGGCGGTGAAGTTCGAGCGAGCCCAGGGGAACTCCGTCCCTGCGGTAATAATTCGCTGTCCAGGCGTCCATCACCACCCATTTACGAAACTCGTTGGACCAGAACTCCAGGCTATGGTGCCAGTGGCAGGGCACGATCCGGCTGTGAATGCCCAGCGAGGCAAGGCACTGCATGGCCAGCAACTGTTTATACGTGCACCAGTACTGCTCTCCCTGCCCGACTTGATCCAGGATTACGAGCGCGTTCCAGCCCGGGTACTCTACCGGGGCTGAATGGGCCCAGAGGTTGCAGACCTTGTGCGCGATTCTCGTGGCGATTTCAAACTCGGAGGATGCATCTTCGATCAGCTCTTCAAGCCCCATCCGCTGTTTCAGCTCCCCCAGTTGAGGCTCGTCCCAGCGCTGGAACCTGAACGGGAATCCGGGCCTGTGTGCCGAGCCGTTGATAAATGTCTTGAAATGAATCCCGTGCTGCCCTGTAGAATCACTCTCCGAGGCGGGAATCCAGTATTCGTAACCGGCCGCGGGCCTCAGGTCAGGATTAATACCGCCCGCACCAGCCGAACCGCTGAAAACCGCCGCAGCCAGAATCAAGAACAAACCCGCTGAATGTCTCATTCGGACCTCCTTTTGTCTTTGTCTTCAAATTCCTGTTAATACTGTAATTTCACTTTGAAACACAGAGCTTCAACCGTTACTTCAAGCTTGAGTCTTATCTTGTTATACTTTAGCAAGTTGCTTCATAGCAATATTCGAATTATTTCGCGAAATAAGTCCTGTCTGCGGGTATTCGACCCGGGAAAAGGCGGGAGCCTTTCACCTGGAATCTATCACATTTAACCTGTTAATCAAAAGAATGCAAGCCATATCCCGGCAGGACACGACCGGTCAAGTTTTTTCGAACCCGCCGGGGTTTCCGGTTCACCTGCTGGACTGCGGCATTATCCGATCTGACTCATAATGACAGTAAGCTTTTGCAACCCGTTGACCTATTGACAATTCTAAAGATACAGGGTAAATTTATATCTGCCATTTTGTCAGAACTACCGTATTTTCAACAGTGAGCAATCAAATGGATTTATCGGATTACAGGATCCTGGTCACGGATAACGATGCCGAGGCGGCCTCGCGGGTGATCGGTGTATTGAGCGCACGGGGCATGAAGGTTGAAAAGATAAGCCGCCTGCCCCGGATCAAGAGCATTCCGGCTGCCGGTGGAACTGTTATCCTGGTGATTATCAGCGGAGGGGTTCACGAGCAGAGCACCCTTCGTTTCCTGGAGGGAATTAAACACGCTCCGGCAAGTATGGGGGTGATCTGCCTGGTGGAGCCTACCGAGCCGGAGAAACTGAACTATTTCGACTCTCTGGGAGTGGATGAGGTGTTCGAAAAGCCTGTGGACGGGGAGGAAATAGCCCAGGCGGCAATCCGCCTGCTCGAGCGCAACAGGCTGATCGACAGCATAGGGATAATCGGTAAAACACCGCCGATGCGCGAGGCAGTGGAAAGGGTCGCCCAGTATTCGCAGGTGAACTCCACTGTATTGATTTTCGGTGAAAGCGGCACTGGCAAGGAACTGGTGGCCCAGGCGATACACCGCCTGAGCGCCAGGCGCCATAAGCCTTTTATTGCGGTAAATTGCGCGGCGATTGCCGAGGGAGTGCTGGAAAGCGAGCTTTTCGGGCACGAGAAAGGTTCTTTCACCGGGGCGAGTTCCCTGCGCAAGGGGCATTTCGAGATTGCAAGCGAGGGTACGATATTCCTCGACGAGGTCGGCGAAATGCCGCTCTCCGTACAGGTAAAGCTGCTGCGCGTGCTCGAGGAACGCGAGCTGATGCGAGTGGGCGGAAGCGCAAAGATCAGGGTCAATGTGCGGATGCTCGCAGCCACGAACAAGGACCTGGACTATGAGGTGGAGCGGGGCAATTTCAGGCGCGACCTTTTCTACCGCCTCAAGGTGCTCTCGATCCAGGTTCCGTCTCTGCGGGAGCGCCGCGAGGACATCCCGCTTCTGATGAATTACTTTATCGAGCAGTTCTGCCTGGAGAACAACAAGACTTTCGCCGGGATAGACCAACAGGCCCTGGAGATACTGAAAAACTACGACTGGCCCGGCAATGTGCGCGAACTTCGCAACCTGGCCGAGTCAATGGTGGTGCTCTCGCTGGGCAGCCGGATCCGCGCCCGCGACATCCCGGACCAGATCCTTCGCCGGGGCAGCCCCGAGCGGCTTCTTCCCGTGCATTACGCCGGAGTCGAGAGACGCGAGGGAGAAGCTGCGGAGATGATCGACCCCCAGATGCTCTACCGCGTCCTGGTCAACCTTCAGAAAGAGCTCGGTGACATTAAACAACTGCTTACCGCGGGCACCGGGGAATTTATCCGCCGGCAGCCCTACGCTGCAGAATCAGAAAATGGCGAAAGTGCTTTTGCCGGACCCGATACTGCCGAGAGCCCGCAGCCGGAGGGAGATATCTCGGAGTACAGCAGCGTGCAGTTCGAGGAAACGGATGACACCGTGAAAAGGGGCCAGAGCATGAAAGATGTGGAGCGAAAAGCTATTGCGCGCGTGCTGGCCGGCACAGGCGGCAACCGCAGAAAAACCGCTAAAATCCTGGGGATCGGCGAGAGGACGCTGTATCGGAAGATCAAAGAGTACGGCTTGAAATAGCGGCTCATTATCAGCCTGCAGGAACGAAAAAAGGCCGCCGGAGCTGATTGCCCCAGCGGCCTTTTATTATGCTAGGGATTATTCCCCCCTTTGTCAAAGGGGGGCCAGGGGGGATTTACTCCTGTAGCCTTTCGCTCACTGAAGAGGTATTAAACCTATCTCGTGGCGATACTGACGTTTTTCAGCCGGCCCATCTGGGGCAGCACACCGGCCAGCGGTGCGGCGTACTGGATAAACTTGTCGCTTACATAGTTCGTACCCTCGATAAATTCCTTGGGCATGGTAATCGTGTGCTTGGCCACTTGTTTCAACTCCACCACTTCGTAATCGACCCGGTAGGGTTCATTGCTGACCCGCCTGATCGCCACACTGCCCTCGTAGCGTCCGCTCACCGCAGCTTTCACCGCCTCCTCTCCTACCCTGCGCGCCTCAATGGCATCGGTCTCTGAAACTATGGTGGGGAAACAGCGCTGAAGGTAGCCGAAGGTGTCCGAGCGCACCCGGCTGATCTTGAGGTTGTCTTTTATCAACTGGCTCAGGGTGTCGCCCAGGGCGTCGGTTCCGGAAAGCTGGATATTGCCGTGGCTGTCTTTTTCCATATCCTTTTTCAAAGTGGCTACTATCGGGTTGCCTGCCTTGTCGTGAACGCCTTCGCTCACGGCAATTATGCAGCGGCCGTATTTCTTGTAGGTTTTTTCGACATCGACGAGAAATTTCTCCGGCTCGAAGACTACTTCCGGTACGTAGACCAGATGCGGGCCGTCATCCTTGCGGGACTTGCCGAGAACCGAGGCTGCGGTGAGAAAGCCTGCGTGGCGCCCCATCACCACACCGATATAAACACCCGGCAGGCTCAGGTTGTCCAGGTTGGCCCCCATGAACGCCATGGCCACGAAACGCGCGGCAGAGCCGAAACCGGGACAATGGTCGGTCTCTCTCAGGTCGTTGTCGATTGTTTTGGGGATATGGAAAGCGTGAAACTCATACTGGGCGTCCTTGGCGAACTCGTTGATTATATAGGCGGTCTCGGCGCTGTCGTTGCCGCCGATATAAAAGAAATAGCGCACGCCGTGCTTGCGGAAGTTCTCGAAAATCACACTGCATTCATCCTTGGTCACTTTTTTACGCACGCTGCGCAGGGCGCTGGAGGGCGTGCGTGTGATCAGCTCCAGGTTGTCCAGGCTTTCGGCCCGGAGGTTGATCAGGTTTTCCTTGAGAATCCCCTCGACCCCTTTGAGCGCACCGTAAAAATCCTTAATCTCCGAATATTTGCTCGCTTCCAGCAGCGCGCCGATCAGGCTCTGGTTGATCACGTTTGTCGGGCCTCCCGACTGCCCGATAACTGCTGCTCCACTGTATGCACTTCCCATCTTGTAAGCCTCCTTAATTGATAGTATATCCTGATTCAATCATCGGTTTTAAATTTCAACGGCTGTCCGGTGGCCTCGGTAACCGCAAGCCAGAGCTTGCTGTCCGGGGCCACTTTTTTCTTTCCCGAGGTAGCCACAGCAAGCGGCACGTGGGTGGGAATGTTGTGCCACAAGCCGACAACCATGTCTGTCTTGCCGGCCATTGCCGCGTGCACGGCGGCCCGGCCGAGATCGTTGCAGAAAAGGCTGTCATTGGCGTTTGCCGCCACGCTGCGGATGATGTAGCTCGGGTCGATATACTTGACATTAGCCGTTATCTTTCTGGCTTTGAAATAGTCTTTTATCCGGTCCCTGAGGAATATGCCGATATCCTTGGTCATCTGTGAGTACATGATGTTGCCGGAGTCGTCGTATTCGATTTCTCCCTCGGTAATGTGCTCCAGCCCGGCCCCCTCGGCTATTACCACCACTGCATGCCCCCTTGAGCTCAGGCGCTCTTCCAGCAGGGGCAGGAACCCGCCTTCGCCCTCGAGCTTGAACCGGATTTCGGGGATCAGGGTGAAATTAGCCACCATGCTCGCCAGGGTGGCGAAACTGGCGATAAACCCGCTGTCACGGCCCATCACCTTGACCAGGCCGATCCCGTTGGGAGCGCCTCTGGCCTCGTTGTGCGCGCAGTGAAGCACCTTGGCGGCTTCCCCCACAGCGGTATCGAACCCGAATGTCTTATACACGTAGAGAATGTCGTTATCGATAGTTTTCGGCACAGCGACCACTGCGATTGATTTATTCCTGCTGAGAGCTTCCTCTGCGATCTCGTGGGCGCACTTGAGCGTGCCGTCCCCGCCGATCACGAACAGGATATCGATTTTCCAGCGCTCGAGTGTTTCGACAATCACCTCCGGGGCCACCGCTCCCCTGGATGAGCCGAGAATGGAGCCGCCCTGGTCCTGGATTTCCTCGACAAAGGCGGGAGTCATCTCGTAGGGCTCCAGACCCTTCTCAGGATCGAAGCCGCGGTAGCCATAGCGCACTCCCAGAACCTTGCTCACGCCGTAGCGGTGATAGAGCTCGAGAAAAATCGACTGGATCACGTTATTCAGCCCCGGGCAGAGGCCGCCGCAGTTGACAATCGCAGCATAGACCTTTTTCGGGTCGAAAAACAGCCTGGCTCTCGGCCCGGCTTTTTCGAAACTCAGCTCCCGGTCCACCTCTTCGCCCTGAAGCATGGACACGTTGTACTGGACCCTGGTATCCTCCGGCGTGTAATCCGGCAATCCGTCGCCAACTGTTTCCGAAAGGTTCAGCGGCGAAGCGTAGTTGCACGGGCCGAGCGTTCTGACTGTAAGATCGTCACTTGTGAGCATGTCTTTTATCCTGCCAAAGATTGACTGCTGTTTAAGCCTGCCTGCCAGGAATCTCCAAAGTCAGAGGACCGGCTTCAATTGGTTGACCAGTTAGCATCAGCGCTTCGTTATCCAGGTTCGAATCTATCGGGCGGAAGAGATTCCGTGCTTGCAGGCCGTTATGGGCTATTATGTTAGCCAATTCCCTGTGGAATGTCAAGTTAGATTATATTAAGCAAAGGGCGATTTTTACACAGCGGGGAAATGTTCAGAGGGGCTTAAGATTAAAGCATATCTCAGTAAGGTTCAAGGCAGGCCCGAGATTTATTTCAGACTACTTACGAGCAAGCAATTTCAGGGTTTCCAGCAGATCGAATATATCGATTCTTCCACTGTGATCAAGGTCCAGGGCGGTTGCCTGCGCCAGGCTTGGAGATACCCTGCCGCTGAGAACTTTCAGCAGAAAGAGCAGGTCAAAGATATTCACCACCCCGTCCAGATTGCCGTCTCCGGGAATAAGTACGGCGAAACTGTAAAACTGCTCCGGCGCGCCCTCCGGGGAGAATCCCTGGTTGCCCTGGGCATCTATGGCCCGAATGTAATACTCGACAGTGGCGCCAGAGGACTGCACTGGTATGACAGCAGACAGCGAGTCTCCGGCTTGGCTGACCTGAGCTGCCACGGACGACCAGAAAGCCTGGCCCGCAACTCTCCAGCGGAGCCTGGCATCCCCGATTGAAGATGCATCTGCAAGCGAGGCGCGGATCGTGTAGCCCTCGGCAGCCCCATCCTCAAATTCATACGGCTCCGCACTAACTACAGGCGGGCTAATATCGTAATCCTTGGCTGAGGCGATCTCGCTGAATTTCGTCCTGGCCTGGAGTACGTTATCGCGAAGCTCGGCCAGATCTGCGCCCCCCAGGATGGCGAAAGCCACGACCACCTGCCTGCCGGGCTCGAAATACACGGGCCCGCTGCTCAACAGAGCACTCCAGTCGTCCGGCGCTACGACAACCGTATCGCTGGCGCCGCGGACCATGGCTGAGAATTTTTCCGCGCCGGTGAACCCGTCCTGGATCTCGCGGCTGTAATTCAGGTCTTTGAACCCTGAGACTGCCTGGGTCAAAAGTGCGTGGCCGAGGTAATAACCGGACTGCGCGTCGAACATGTAGGCCAGGGACCGGTCGACTGCAAAGCCGACCATGTCGTTTTCGTTGCTACCGCCAACGTCCCAGTCCAGGTGCTGGGCCACGAATATCTCGTTCAACTCCGTGTTCTCCGGCCCGGTAATCGTGTATTCCACGATCACGAAATCATCGTAGGGCTCATCCGCCCAGGCGTAGCTTCTCTGGTAAATCCTGACTCCCATCGGGTTATCCGCCTTGCTGTCCTGGAAGGCCCCGGTGATCTCCTGGTCTGCCGAGCTGCCTGGCTGGGTAACCTTGATATTGCCGCCCTGGATAACCTCGAAATCGTGATTGAAATCCACTGAATCGAAAGGCTGGATTTCACTAAATGATATGTCCGAGACTTTTTCCGCAGAGGCAGCCACGAGCAGCGCTCCGTGGAAAAGATGGTCTGGCGGGAAAATGCCTCCCCGGGGGTATTCGAACCCGCCCCCGTCGGGCCCTTCCTTGCCCAGCATCCCGTAATTAGTCACTGTCAGCCCGGCCTTTCCCACGTCGTGCGTGGCAACTCCGCTGACAGGCGGCTCAGGCACCCCGCCCACGTTCAGGGCGAAAGAAACCGTGTCTCTGAAAATCCCGGCTGTGAGCCTGAGATCGAACGTGCGGATCGAATCAGTGGGCACCTGAGCGGAAAAAGAAAGCACGAACGGTGTGGCGTTGGCGGCCACAGCGCCCGTGGCGATGCTGCCGAAACTCGCCTGAGAGGAAGTAACGGAAACATCAGGGCTGTTCGAGCTCAGGCTTCCACTGACAGAAAACGCTCCGGCGCCGTTGTTGACCACGGACAGGGTCACCGGGATATCTTCTCCGGGCGAGATCAACTCGTCAGCTCCGGCATCGTATACGATACTGTAAATGGCGAAAGCGGGCCTGGAGGGAGGATCGAG
>Ga0272442_10004992_pt1 | contig 17905 bp, 16 predicted proteins | sample SSMForm2O_FD_200262 | JGI IMG/M metagenome (GOLD analysis project Ga0272442, IMG submission 200262) | Marine sediment archaeal communities from Little Sippewissett salt marsh, Falmouth, MA, United States - SSM-Form-2O | ecosystem: Environmental > Aquatic > Marine > Wetlands > Sediment ... | reverse complement strand
AACAAAAATAACCAACGCCTTAGGCGGAGGCTCGTTGTGATGTAAAAAACTGTATAATTAAATTTGGAACTATGCCGTCGTAAAATCCGCGTTGACTTAGAGGCATTCGTCCTACCATGTCATCGCACCACCGCCATCCTCCCCATAATTCATCTCAAATTTTTCCCATAAGGCCAATGTTTGCGATGTAGCGTTGGCAATTGTCGACGACATAGAGTGAATCGAAGAGATAGTTTTCAAACCAACTGTGCTTGAGAAATTCGATCTCGTTTCTCTGCAAGGAGTCCTTGTCGTGCTCATAGAGACCTCGTGCCCATCGATAAACGTCATTCCAATTATTTTTGTCTAAAACGTTGAGAAAGTAAACCCCGTTTAAAACGCAAATCAGCTCGGATTCCACCAGCCCGGAAAATTCCTCAGAGCCTTCAAACATTTGGATCGTATTGTGATCGATTACGATTCTGGGATAAAGGGCTATTTTACTTTCGATCTCGTAGGCCCGAGCGACGGCATGACTGTATGTCACGTTTGAGCTTTTGAAATGCTGGGAATAGGTCACCCCACCCCGAATAAACAACCCCTCCTCGAGAAAGGCCAGTTCAATCTCTTTCAGAACTTGTAGAAAATCGACCAACTCGTCTCTGTTGGAACAGGTCAATATCACCGTATCAGATATGGCCTGATAACTGTACACCGCCTCGTTGACGTTGTTTAAGGTCTGTAAAGCCCTCTGAAGCTCATCTTTAAAGGTCAAAGTGCCCGACTCTCGATCTTCTCTGAGGCGCTGGCGATATCCCAATACATCTATCACCGCCGCATGAACATAGGTTGGATCATTGCTCAAGGCAAAGCCTCCGCAATCTTTGATATCTCTCGTCGATACTCTTCCCGACGATCCTCCCAGTTGCCCCAGATCTCATCACCATATCTGGTGCTGGATACAGCAGCGGCATCTTCTCGATGAACGTCAAATATGGCCCGGCCAAGCATCAAAGAAACGGGCGCCAAAGGACCAACATCGGATATGGTGGCAACAACTGGATCCTCAAATCTCAGATGTGGGCCTGGTGACAAAGCATCTTCAGACAAAAACGACGTTATTACCAAGTTTTCGATCCGATCCTGCCAATCCCTGTAAAAAGACTCGGCCCGTAGTGAGCGGCTTATCTTAAAGTTTTGTAATATCAACCCCAGGAACATGGGATTTCCTGGGAAGAGATCTAATTTAAAGGGTTGAAATGTCCTAGATATCTCCTCGTGCTTTTTGACCCACTCTCTGAGAACTCCACTTAACACCTGAACGGCCTGATACCCAAACCTGTTAGGTATTAGGGGCAAGAAGAAACCGTCACAGGCCAAAAACACTGCCCTGGTGATGGCGTCAGTGCTGGGGCCCACATCACAAAGGATGTAATCAAAAGAGCGATCAGATCCCAAAGAATGAAATAAGCGATATAAAACTGCATAGACGTTTTTTTCGTGAATGTCTTCGGTGATGGCCGAATTCCAGGCCTTGACAAAGCGATTTTCCGCCCTGTAAAACTCCAGGTCGCCCTTCAAAAGGTATATGTCTTCGTAAACCTCGGACTGCACCAGCTTTACCTCTGACGAATCAAACCTCCCAGAATCTCCGGATAATTGTCCCTTTATGGCCTGATAAATGGAAGTGCCGGGAAGCTCCCGTTCCGGATCGGCGATTATCTCGCTGGACGCGAAGAAAATCTCTGTCAAGTTACATTGAGGATCGCAATCCGCGATCAGAACTCGATTTCCCCTTTGAGCTAGATATGCCGCCAAATTAAATAGGGTGGTGGTCTTGGAAACACCACCTTTATTGTTGTAAAATGTGATTATTTTAGTCATTTTCTGTCCATTATCTAAAAGCACAGAATATGTATTTTTCTGAAATATATCTTCGTGAAGGTAAACGAATTTCGTAATTATAGTCGAAAACCAATTAGATGATACTAATTATTTTTCGCCAGAATAGTGTTTAACGATACGAATAGGTAAAATATCTAACTCTTGCGAGTTCGAGATTTGGCCGAAAGGTATCGTTAAGCACTATAATCCGAAAGGTATCGTTAAACACTATAATCCGAAAGGTATCGTTAAACACTATAATCCGAAAGGTATCGTTAAACACTATATGACCCACTCTCGAAACGCAGATTGATCATGAGAAAGCTCTATCCCCAAGAGTTTTTATTTCAGCTCAACCGTATACATGAACATGGCATCCCTATCGGGAATGGTGGGAAAAATTCCCATGTATAATCCCATCATGTTGGCGGCAGGCATATTGGGCACAACGGGGGCATCTTTGCGCAGAGCGTCGCTATCTGGTGCCGGTTGTGTAATCACCAAATCGGTGGGCTCAGCGCCCAGGAAGGGTCATAACGGCCCCACCATGGTACAGGTGAAAGGAGGCTTTCTAAACGCCATGGGCCTGCCAAATCCCTCTTTTCATCACTTTCAAGAAGAGATAGACATTGCCAAAGAGGTCAACGTGCCCGTTGTGGCCAGCATATTCGGCTCAAACGCACATGACTTTGCCGAAGTGGCTTCCGGGTTAGAGGCAGACGGAATCGAGCTCAATTTGAGCTGTCCCCACGCTGAAAGTTACGGTGCAGAGATAGGGTGTGAACCCATAAACGTCGAGGAGATCACAAAGGCGGTAAAAGAATGCGTGAAAGTTCCGGTGTGGGTAAAGCTCACCCCTAACGTTTCTGACATCACCTCTTTGGGCTTGGCAGCACAACGGGGCGGTGCAGATGCAGTGGTTGCCATAAACACCTTGAGGGCCATGGCTATAGACGTTGAGACAGGATATCCCATTTTAGGCAATCGTTTCGGTGGCCTCTCCGGTCCTGCCATAAAGCCAGTGGCCATAAAGTGCGTCTACGACCTATCATCAACCCTGAATATCCCAGTTATAGGCGTAGGTGGTGTTTCCTGCTGGCAAGACGCCGTGGAGATGATAATGGCAGGAGCACAAGGCGTCCAGGTGGGTTCAGCCTTGGTAGAGGGTTATGGTGTTTTCAAGTCGATCACCGACGGCCTTTCTCACTATTTAGATAGAAAGAACCTCACGCTTTCGGAGCTTTGCGGCCTTTCCAGGAGGTTATTATGAAGCCCATCAACGCCACGATTATGGAAATCAGGGAGGAAAGCAAAAACGTCAGAACGTTTCGGTTCGACACATCTTTCGACCCCGTTCCTGGTCAGTACCTAATGGTCTGGGTGCGAGGCGTAGACGAAGTTCCCATGAGCTTATCTTACCGAAACGGAATAACCGTTCAACGGGTGGGTGACGCCACAGAAGCCCTTTTCCAGCTGGAAGTGGGCGATTGTGTTGGCCTTCGAGGCCCTCTGGGAAACGGTTTTTCTCTAACTGGGAAAAAGATCTTGCTCATCGGTGGCGGGTTGGGTGCAGCTCCGCTGGCCCTGCTTGGCGAAGCGGCAAAAAAGCGAGACATTGAAGTGACCTCACTTATGGGGTTCAGATGCGATGAAGACTTGTTGTTCATAGAACGGTTCCAGAATATGGGCACCGTTATGGTCACTACAGACGACGGATCTTGCGGAATTTGTGGCAGGACTTCCGCCGGTTTAAACTGTTTGGAACTGGCCCTTTACGATCAGATCTATTTATGCGGTCCTGAGCCCATGATGGCTGACGTAATCGGAAACTGTTGCGGTTTGGAAAATATTGTTCAGGTCAGCATCAACCGCTACATGAAATGTGGAATGGGCATATGTGGTTCTTGCAGCCTCGATCCATCGGGACTGAGGGTCTGTGTAGAAGGGCCGGTGATTCGGGCCGACAAGTTGCAAGATACCGAATTTGGCAAGTACAGAAGGGGCCCAAGCGGACTTAAAAATGGCTAAATATGTGACGACTATTACTGCGATTACCGTGCGACCTCGCTCGCGTTTACCATTGGGAGACTTATGCTATGATGGTCAGGTTCCTTTATAACGGCAAGATTTTAAACGGCGAAATAAAAAACGAAATCGTAACGGCTGGTGATGATCAATGGTCTTATGATCAAGTCGATCTTTTAGCGCCAATCATGCCCAGCAAGGTGATCTGTGTTGGGCTGAACTATGTGGAGCACGCCCGAGAGCTTAACATGGATCTGCCAGAAACCCCCATAATTTTCCTCAAACCCCCTTCGGCAGTGATAGGTCCCGGTGCCGATATTCTGATGCCTCCATCCAGCAACCAGGTGGATTACGAAGGGGAATTGGCGGTGGTAATTAAAAAAAGGTGTAAAGACGTCAAATCTGAGGACGCAGAAGACTACATATTGGGCTACTCTTGTTTCAACGACGTCACAGCCCGTGATCTACAGAAAAAAGACGGGCAGTGGACCCGGGCCAAAAGCTTCGATACCTTCGCCCCCATTGGACCGGGCATAGTTTCGGCAGATTCCAGCAGCTTAAACATTCAAACCAGGGTAAACGGCGAAATTAAGCAGAATTCCAATACCTCAGACCTGATATTTTCCGTACCAGAGCTGATCGAGTTCATAAGCGAGATCATGACCCTGGAACCGAATGACGTCATCGCTACAGGCACTCCGCCAGGAGTTGGCGCCCTAAATTCGGGCGACGTGGTGGAAGTGGAGATCGAAGGCCTGGGAGTGCTCCAAAATTCGGTGGTTAGATGATTAGAGTGATGATATTAAGTAGCTAACTTAAAGCATGCGAAAATGATCGACAGGCGAGATTTGACGGAAATCTTAAAAGAGGCTGAAGATCTCTGTCGCATTCATGGCGAGGGCATAGACGATTTTGAAAGGTGCAGAGAGTTCAACAACCGCATGTCGACTTTTTTGATGCGCTTAGAAGATATGGAATGTAACGTTATGGCCAACCGAATGATGGATGTACTTTTGACCTGTAATCCCAAGACTGGTGCCCATTGCGAGAACTCAAAGATGGTTGGCGCCATGTTGGAGCGGATGAGAGACGTGGCCAAAAGTTCCCTCCAATCCCACGACCAAGACAAAAAGGTATAGGTGGCCATTACCTTCTATTTTAGGAGTGAACAGATATTTGCAGCCAAAGTGAAACGCAGTAACGTTAAAGGCACAATCTGCTGAAATTATAGTGTTCAATGATACCTTTCGGATTTATCTCGAACTCTCGTGAATTTTAGATCCGACCTATTCGTATCGTTAAGTACTATTCTGGCGAGAACCAATTAGTATCATCTAATTGGTTCTCGACGATAATTAAGACTTCTACATAAAAGGCTACTTACGCGTCCCGACTTTCCTCTTCACCCATCGTCCCATTTGGCCTACGAAAACCGTAGGCGGTGTTTGATGCCCGTCTATCCGAGTCCTGCCAGCCTTAATGGCCTTTAAAACATCGCAACCATCGTCCACACATATTTCCGTAACTCCCAAGCCCACCGTATTTGCGATGTGAGAATCGCTCCCTGCGACCATTGGCAATCCTCTTTTCTGTGCCTGCCGTTTGGCCCAAGCGTTGGCAATGCCGAAGATATGCTTGGAATTGTAAACCTCCACTGCATCACAATTTGGTATCTTGAACATGCCGTGCCTGAAAAGATGGTAAGGATGAGGAACTATGGCGATACCTCCCCACTGGTGGACGAAATCTATGGTCTCTTGGGGGTCACGTTTAGCAGGGGGAAGTTTCGTCACACCTAACGCCAGAAGGTGCCCCTCAGAGGTAGAAACCTCCACACCGGGTATGAGCCTCAAATCGAGTTCCCTTTCTCGGATCAACTGCCCGGCTTCAAAAGAGCCTTCCAACGTGTCATGATCGGTTATGGCCAGCCCATCCAACCCCTTTTCTAAGGCTGCCTTCAGTATCACCTCTACTCCATCTCGTCCATCCGAGTAGTTGGAGTGAACGTGAAGATCAAACCTCAAACACATTTCTTTCTTCAGACGTTTAGACCTCCCGAGGATCTGTAATTGCGCCTTTAAGAGCTGTTGCCGCAGCGGTGGCTGGAGACGCCAAATAGATCAAGCCACCCTTTCCCATCCTGCCAGGAAAGTTGCGGTTTGCCGTCGATAGACAGACTTCGCCTTCGCCCAAAACGCCCATGTGTGCACCTAGACAAGGACCGCATCCCGGCGGGCCTATTATGGCACCTGATTTGACTAACGTCTCGATTATTCCTGATGACAGGGCTTTCAACATCACTTCTTTAGAGGCTGGTATGACCAACGTCCTGACTTTGACCTCTTTTCCTTTGACCATATCGGCAACGACCGCCAGATCTTCGTATCGACCATTGGTGCAGGTGCCGACGAACACCTGATCCACTTCAGTTCCCTCCAAATCTCCGACCGGCTTTACGTTGTCAACCCTGAAAGGAACTGCTATCTGCGGTTCCAAATCGTTTACGTCAAACACCATTTCCAATTGGTAAGATTCAGGATCTGAATGGAGGGGTTGGTAAGGCTGCTGGGACCTATCCTTGAGATAAGCATCTGTTACCTCGTCAGGAGGAACTATGGCCGCCTTGGCGCCCATCTCCACCCCCATATTACAGAGAGTCATCCTTCCGGAAATGGACAAGTTTTCGATGGTATCGCCTACGAACTCCACTGCTTTGTAAGTGGCACCATCTGCACCCAACTTCCCGATTATCATCAAGGTCAAATCCTTGGCATAAACCCCTGCACCGAGCTTACCGAAAACCTCGATTTTAATGGTTTCCGGTACCTTGAACCACAGCCGCCCTCGGGTGTAAATCTCAGCCAAATCTGTTGCCCCCACACCTGTGCCGAAGGCCCCAAAGGCCCCATAAGTGCAAGAATGTGAGTCTGCCCCCACCACCAAAGTTCCTGGCAAGGCAAACCCCTGTTCAGGGAATACCTGGTGACAGATGCCGTTCCCACCTTCATAAAAGTGGGTTATCCCCTGCTCTTTGATCCAGGACCTCACCTCTCTTTGGAGGTTAGCAGCGGTATTGTTATTGGCAGGGACTATATGATCGAAGGGCACGACTATACGTTCTGAGTCCCATACCTTCTCTGACCCCATATCCTGAAAGGCCTTGATGGCCAATACGCTGGTGCCATCGTGGGACATGGCGAAGTCGACTTTTGCTTCCACGATCTCTCCGGCCTCAGCGCTCTGACCTGAAGCCCGACTAAATATCTTCTCGCTGATGGTAGCCACGATTTTCGTCTCCAAAGAAAATATAGTCGAAAACCAATTAGATAATACTAATTGGTTTTCGCCAGAATAGTGCTTAACGATACGAATAGGCCAAATATCTAACTCTTGCGAGTTCGAGATCTGCCCGGAAGGTATCATTAAACACTATAACCCGCCGATTCAACTTTGAATTTGAACCGGCTGGCACTTACACACGTAATCTAGAATCAATCATCACAGGGCAACATGAAGGCTATGTCATCCGGAGGATGGCGATACAGTCTGGATTGTAGCCTCTTCTGATCCAATATATGCCCAATTATGCCCATGCTTCTGCCCAAGGCGAAAAGGCCGTTTAGGTAACCGTATTCCACTACGTCTTCAATATCCTCAGGGGAGAAAACCTCGCAAGAAGACATGAGATCCAAGAACAAAATCCCTATACAACCATCCACGTTCAAGATCAAGTTTCCCTTTTTGGCGGTGGTGATGTTCTGAACCTGTAAAGCGTAGTTTAACAGATCAGTTTTTTTGAAATTGTCTCTTGCATAGCCGACCAACAGCTCTACTCGCTTGTCTGGATTCTTAACGCTCTTGATCCGGTGACCAATGCCGGGAATGTTAATTCCCTGGGACTTCATCTGGTTTACAAACTGTTCAGGAGTTAGGCCTGAATCGTAAGCCCTCTTAAACTCTCTGGCCGCATCGTCTATGGCGCCCCCAAAACGAGGACCTATGGTGAGCAAACCGCTGGCCAACGAAGATATTAGGTCTTTTCCAGCACAAGAGGCCACTATGGCGTTGTGTGCCGCTGAAACTGAAGGTCCATGATCAGCCACAATCTGTAAAACCAGTTCGATGAAATTGGATGCATAAGGTGGCAGCTCTTTTTTGAACCACAGCAGTCCGATGACGCCACCAATACCCATATTGTCTTGGATCACATTGCTCAGAGGTTTTCCACCGTAGACAACCTCTTCGCCTCGATCGTCAGATATGGTACATATAAGAGAAGTGGGTTTTCGGACCAAACCTTCAGACCTGGCCTTGGCATAGTCCATTAGAACGGGAGGAGCTTCTAATTCTTCCAGCACCTTTACTTTTCCTTCCGTTTTCAGCCGTTCGTAGACTTCATGGATCTTTTCGCCATAGTCGTCGAAGGAATTTGGCACCACAGCTCCTGCGTCTTGCAAGGCCTTGTTTTTGGCGTCGGCCGTCTCAAGCTCGGTATTGGCCTTTGCTCCGGCATGACCAAACTGAACGCTGGTGGGCAAAACCTTAGCACAAGTACCAGTCACCCAAATCACCAGAGGCTTTTTGATATTTCCTTCCTTTAACGCCTCTACGATCTTGTACTCGTCTGTACCACCAACTTCACCTAAACAGGCGATCATGGCGATGTCAGGATTTGCTTCGTACCTCATAATGTGGTCCATGAGGTTGCTTCCAGGGTAACGATCGCCCCCTATTGCGATCCCTTCTACCACTCCGCTGGAGTTTCTGGATATTATGTTGAAAGCTTCGTTGAGCATTCCTCCAGATTTGGATACAAATCCCACACATCCTGGCCGGTGAAGCTTTGATTCGATGATGTTCTCGATGGTTCCGGCCGTATTGCCGATTCGGAATGCTCCTGCCACCAAGCCACCTACCGTCGCTGGACCGATAATGGTCTTTTTCATGTTCTTGGAAACTGCAGCCAATATTCGAGCTTTTCTTTCAGGAATTCCCTCGGCTATTACGGCTATTGTCTTGATGTTGGGCTGCTTTAAGGCATCCATTGTGGTATCGAAAGCGGATCTATAAGATGCAAAGTTGACCATTACATCCACATCGGGAAAATCCGCCACTGCTTCGGAAAGGGTACAGTACATGGGAAGCAAAATCTCTTCAGGACCCCAAAATACCTTGTGAAGACCTGCTCTGCCGGGGCTGATTATTGCCGCCACACTGGGTGCATCTCTTCCACATACGTAATCGAAATCCAACATCCTCTGGATGGCATTGACCTGATATCCGTATACGAAAGCACGGGTGTTTTTGTCGAAAAGTTTGTAATTTCCTGCCATTTTTGTCACACCCCATCTCCCAATGCCAATGGAACAATCCTCGTCATGTGAGTCTCAGGACCAAACACTTCAATTGGCACTCCCAATCGTTCGCCCAACTGGCGCATGATTCTGAGACCCTCTTCGTAGTTGGGTCCACCTCGGCGCACGTAAATTATCACGTTTGTTTCTCTCAGCTTGTCCTGGTAATCTTCCAGAGCCATCACTATTCCCTTGAAGGTCTTGGCCACATCGGTGAAGTTGGCGATGCCACCACCGATGAGCAGATATTTAGGTCGGCCCAGGGGGTCTTTCTCAGAGGTCATCAATCCAAGTACGGTCTTGGTGTACTCGTAAGTATCCTCGGTGGTGGGATTACCGCTGTACTCACCATAATTGGAAAGCTCATCTCCAAATCCCAAGTCACAAATGGTGTCCGCATAAATCACACTGGCACCGCCACCGGCAACCATAGTCCATATGCGACCTTGTGGATTGAGAATTGTAAGCTTCAATGACGCGCCAGTTCTGGAGTCGATCTCTTTTATGTACGCCTCGTCCTCGGTCAAAGCGCGGCCAAACGGTTCGGGAAACTCTAAACCAGACCAATTTTTCCTCTGCCAAAATTGCTCGGTATCATCAAGCCTGGCCACCAAATCCAAGGGCACGATCTTGCCATCTTGAACCACGAAGGGGTTGATCTCCAAATAGGAAAATCCAAAATCGACGTAAAAATCGTAGAGCGCACGCACAAATTCGGCCACAATATCCAGGTTAACACCCAATTCCTCAGGCAACTCTGAAGTGATGTTTAAATCGTTGAGCCCATCTAAAATATCTACCTTTATCTGGGAGACTTTGTCCCAGTTGGCCTCTATGTCCACTCCACCGTTGGTTGAGAAATAGATTATATCGCCTTCATAATCAGACTTTATGGCCACATAAAGTTCATCGCTCTGTTCATGTGGTATGAAAGGCTCAACCAAAAAATGAGTCAAATGCCCCACAACGGTCCCTACCAAAACCTCCTTTTTCATCATTTCACGGAGGTATTCCTTAACTTGGTCCCAATTAGCGTCCAGCAACACCAGACCGTGAGCACCCCTCTTTCCGAAGAGCTGATCTGGTTTCACCACCAGACGCATTTTCGTGATCCAGGGGCGCTCTTGAACCATCACCTCCAGATCGGTTTCTGGGGTTATTAAAACTATTTTCCCGTCATAATTGAAGTTATCTAAATGTTGAGGAAGATATTCAGCTAGCATCTTTTTTGCATTATACTCTCGAATTCCTCGTTGTGCCATTTCCAAACCTCCGTCCCCCCCGGATATGCCTTTTTCGTTTACAAATGTTTCTACGAAAATGACGAGAAAGTCTGAAATAGGGTGGCATATCAGATTGATACATGGAATGCCCTCGCTGTGGTGAATCTTGTCTCAGGGCAGCAAAAGAGGTCTTAGATAGCCTAGACCAACTGTACATGGCCTGCCCTAATTGTCCACCAGAACCCGCGATGAAGACGGATGTGCCTTTTTTTAAACTTCAAGGCGATATTCATCGGTGTAACAGCTGTGGCCGAGCACCGCTAGATCAGGTTATGTGGGAAGCCCTGGAAACTCTGGTTGATATGGGCCTTCGCGACGCTTCAGATACCCTTCAAAGCGTTGGATCGCCCCTAATAGAGATTGGTTGCCCCCTTGCTTACCCGCCCCGTCTGGACCGAAACAACCTCATAATCGTGGGCCAAAACTTCGGCAAACGGGCAGCACAACGATTGGTAGAGATTCCGGAGATTAAGGGCGTTATAGAGAGCACTGGTGGAGTTCCTGGTGTAATGGATTCGGAAGCTGAGCCACATTCCTGGACGCTTTTGGAAGGCTGCGATCTTCGAGGGGACGTTGTTCAAAGCCTCTTTGGGGATATTCTCATTTACAAGAGCCAATCTCAGGTTCACATCGAGTTTTCCAGGCAGAACGCGCCCAAGATGAAAATCTTGGAGGATCTTTATTTCAAAAAAAAGGTCAGTAGATCGGTGGTAGCAGATGTGCTTTGTGGTCCAGGAACTTTGGGTCTTATGTGCGTTTTGGCGGGCGCGAAAAAGGTGATATTAAACGACATTTGGCTTCCGGCCGTTGAAAACGTCATGCTCAATTTGGAGGCGAACAAATCGCTTTTGAAAATTGTAGATATCGAGCGATTAGAAATTCCGAGCTCAAATCTGGGAAAAGAGCCAATATTGGTGGGCAGAGCCGCTGGCGATTGTGATATAGAGGTGTATCATGGAAACATAAAGCATCTCTTCACCAAGGTAAAGGCCACAGATATTTGTCTGATCGACCCCTTCCCAAAAACTAAGATCGAACCTTTGACGAAGGCCTGTCAATGCTGTAAAGAGATGATCATCGTATGATATTTATAGTGTTTAATAATACATTTCGGATTATAGTTTTTAACGATACCTTTCGGATAAATCTCGAACTCACAAGAGTTAGAGATTTGATATATTCGTATCGTTAAACACTATTCTGGCTAAAACCAATTAGTTTCATCTAATTGGTTTTCGACTATAATTATAATATTCAAAAGGGCGATATGTACCGTGTCGCCCGTTTTCATTTTCGAACGATGGGACAGGTCGCCGAACTCCAACCAGCAAGTCCACCCAACACCACCTTCAAGTTTTCCCAACCTTCTTTCTGCAATATGGAAGCGGCGATCATGGAACGCAAACCGCTACCGCAGAATATGTAGATGGTTCTGTCTTTGGGAACTTCGTTCAGGCGTTCAGGAAGCAAAGTAATGTGTATGTGGTGGGCGCTGCTTATTCTTCCGTTTCGCTCAAGCTCGTCTATTCCCCGCACGTCCAACAACCAAGCCTCGCCCTTTTCCTTCTGGTCCAATATGCAGCACAGTTCTTGGACTGTTATTGCTCTGACTGATTTGCTCTCCTTTCCGGCCATGTGCCAGGCAAGCATCCCCCCTGCCAAGTATCCTGACACGTTGTCGTAACCAAGCCTGAGAAGATATCTGGTCACCTGTTCTTTATTGCCGGTCTCGTTTACCAACAATATCTGCTTGTCGTAAGGTAAAAACCAACCACCATAAGAGGACACTCCATCTTGCCATATGTTGAGAGCATAAGGCAAATGAGCCGCGCCAAACCCCAATTCAGTTCTGGTGTCCAAAACGAAACCATCGTTTGCAGCTGCGGCAAATTTGTCTGCAGATAACGGAGTCGGATGAGGAACTTGGCATAGCAAAGATGCTCCTTTCAGGTTCAACATCTCAATCTGCCTGAAATGTGGAGGACGTTCTAGCTCTAAAGCAATCTCATTTACGAATTCCTCTTCGTTGGCAAACTGAAGCTTGGAATTGAGCTTTCGCTCAAGACCGATGGTTGTCCATTTCCTATCGGCTATTGAGGCACCACATACAGATCCTGCACCGTGTCCTGGACAGACTATGACTTCATCACCTAAGGGCAAAAGCTTGTTGAACAACGAATCGTAGAGCAAATGGGCCATTTCCACCGTTCGATCTGGGCTTACCAGATCTACTCTGCCCACTTCGCCTGCAAAGAGCGCATCACCTGTGAAAACCATCCAGGGATCGCCACCAACATCCCGAAGCAAATAGCTCATGGACCCTGGCGTGTGCCCAGGGGTTGATATGGCCTCAATTTGGAATTGCCCCACCGTCCAGGTTTGCCCCTCTTTTACGGCCTGACCATATCCATATTTTAGCTGAGAATCTGCGTGCCAAATCTGTGCATCAGTGCGAGAAGAAAGCTCCACAGAACCTACGACGTAATCTTCGTTACGATGAGTTTCCAAAATGTGTACGATGCGCATTTCCCGTTGAGAGGACATCTCGATGTAAATCTCACAATCCCTGCGAGGATCTACGACCACGGCCTCATTTTTGTCACCAATTAGGTACGAATAGTGCGCTAAACCTTCTGACTCGATCCTTTCAAAGAGCATGATTATCCCTCAATTTAACTATATTATATTTTTCGAACATCTAGCTTGTCAGAACATTTTGTGAGGCGATCGAGATTATAGTCGAGAACCAACTAGTTTCATATATAGTGTTTAACGATACTTTTCGGACAAATCTCGAACTCGCAAGTGTTAGAGATTTGATCTATTCGTATCGTTAAACACTATTCTGGCGAAAACCAATTAGTATCATCTAATTGGTTTTCGACTATAATCCGAAAGATATCGTTAAACACTATACTTCAGCAACGTCGGCCACTTCTTTGCCCATTGAATCTATGCCAAGTACGAAAGCCTTAGTGTACAGCTCTCCCGGAAGTTCTCCATCGAAAATGGCGCGGTTGGCCGTTAAGTTGAGGCGTTCACCAGGTAACAAAACGGAATCGACGACGTTCAGATTCACAACCATGGGGTCTGTCAAATTGAGATCGAAGACTGTTAAGTCTCCACAGTTTTCAATGCTGTAGAGATAAATCTCCGAATTATCAAAGGTGTCATTGTTTTGATAAGGCACAACCGTCAGGTTGAGACAGGACGAAAATATCAGGTTCAACGATGCTTTAACTGAGGCAACCACCAGATTGCCCTGCGAATCCGAACCGAAAACTTGGATCGTATCGTTCATTGATTGGTGAATGCGAACGTCTTTTTCAGTTATGGTGTAGTCGGCTTCAACTATGGCAACTTCCCCCGGTTCCAAATGGGAGTTTTTCAGGGTGATCGGTCCCAGAAGAGAATCTATCAACCATATGTCGTCTATTGGAACCTGCCCTGTGTTGGCCACGTTATAATGGCGAGTAAATGTCGTTCCAACCCCTACCCAGCTGTTAGAGGGAGACACATCTAGTGAAAGAGAAGGTTTTTGGTGTTCAGGCTCTACAAAGGAGACCTCTTTATCGATATCGAAATTCCCGGTGTACTTTTGCCTAGAGTTGACGTCTTTATAAAAGGTCTGGTGCAAACTTGAGCTGGTTTCATAGGTACCGTTAAAACTGATCTTTGTGTTGGTGCCCACTCCTCGAGAGCCTTTTGAGCCAAAAGGATGGGTCTGTTCGCTCACCATTTGATTGGCACTGAAGCTTTCTCGAATGGAGGCCTTGGTACCGTTAGAAAGCGATGTGGACTCAATGCGTTTTGATCCTACCAGGGGCACATTGCCAGAATAGGTCATTCTGATGGCATTTGATTTGACGCCATAAGAGGAGTTGGAGGAATCAAAGTACGTGGGCGGTATCGACCCAATCTCCAGATGACCATCTCCCGACAAAGTGTTGTAATACTCAAAGGCATCATTCCAATTAACTACCGACCTGCTGATGCTGACCTTTCCCGTGCCGTTAACCCAAGCGTCAGACGGCAAAGCACTCATCATTAAACAGAGGCTCAGGGCGACCGTTGCAAAGACGTGTTTTTCCGCCCTCATGTTCCTATATATATTCTCCAATAGTTTAAGATTCTAGCGGCTAAGGACCTTTTCAATCCCTCTAAAATCGGCAAAATAAGAATAACGAGAAAAATGGGAGAAAATTGGGCATATGAAAATTTGCCCATCATCTACCGTACATGTAAATCGTGGAACCTGGTTCCACCCGTAAAATATACGATTGCTTCTTGGTATAGTACTTGGATTTTCCGTAGAACCATTGACCATCATAAGCCTTAACCGTATGCCACTTGTTACCGGTCACCTTTAGGCTGTACTCTCCATCCCTGGCATCGCCGCCAAAACCATCAGTGCCCACATAAAAGTCGTCGACGTAAACGTCGTACCCTCTCATATTCTCAGACTTTATGGTCACGCTCACGTCGCCTTCTTCAGGAAATGGCGTCGGCTTGATAATGGATCTTGATATTGGCGTTACGGACTGAGGTGTTGAGGACCCACTTTTCACCACGTCAATTACCACCAAGTTGCTTGGCTGGTTGTCTTTCACGAAGAAGTAGATGTGCTTTCCAACTTCATCGGCATCGAAGGTCACCCTGTTGTAAGGACTCATCCAGTAGTTGTTCATGTAGACCTCTCCATCAGGTGTGATCTCGTAGAAATCAGCTCTTCCACTGGTGGAGGTGGTAATGACCAACTGAAGCCAAGATCCCCAGGGGATCATTGCATATTGAGCCCAACTGTTTGTGCCCTCGATCCAAATGGAGTTGGCCCCGGTATATGCAGCAGATCGATACTGAGAATATGGAACGGCTTGCCCACTGAAGTAGAGCATGTCCGGTTCTTGTCCCCTTATCTCGAAACTGGCGGGCCCTTCCGGAATATCTTCCGGAGGATAGTAACTGAAGTACTGGGAATACTGGAAACCTGAAGATTGATCATAACCGGTTCCTGCGACGAAACTGTAATCAAACGAACTGGGATTCTCGAATAAATTCCCAGAACTAGTCTTGTAAATAGTGAGGAAATCTCCTTCTGAAGAATCACTTTTGTCCTCCTTTCCATCTGCCAGAACGGCATTCCAAGAGAACGTCATGGCCAAAATTATGGCCAAAATTATCGTCCCACTCCTATATTTCACGATTAACACCTACCTGAATGCTTTGACGACTTCGTCAATGGTAAAGATTTTGGTACAATTATAGTCGAAAACCAATTAGATGATACTATAGTGTTTAACGATATTTTTCGGACAAATATCGAACTCACAAGAGTTAGAGATTTGATATATTCGTATCGTTAAACACTATTCTGGCGAAAACCAATTAGTATCATTTAATTGGTTTTCGACTATAATTGGTTTTCGCCAGAAAAGTATCTTTAAGCACTATAGCATAAATGATATATCATCTCTTTCGTCTAATCAATCTCTGTGAGTTTTCATCGATGGGAGCATTTCGCGGCCTGGGAGAGGGAGTATCAAAAGAAAGAGCGCGTGTGGAAGGGCGCCCCTCCGGCACTTCCCTTTTTGCCACCAGGACATAAGGTGCTGGAATTGGGGTGCGGCAACGGAAAGACCCTTTCTGCGATGCAAAAACGTCCCTGGAAAATTGTTGCCGTGGACGTTTCGCCCCGTGCGGTTATGCTAAGCAAAATGATGGCCTCAACTTCAAACGCACCTTCGAATGTGGATTTTTCGGTGGCCGATGCTTGCAGCTTGCCTTTTCAGGATTTCTCTTTCGACGCGGTCTTCGCCTTTCACGTATTCGGCCACGTATTTCAAGATCAGCGTTTTCAGATGGCAAAAGAAGCTGTAAGAGTACTGCGCCCTAATGGGCGAATTTTCTTATTGGGATTTGAGCTAAAAGACATGCGAGCCGGAAAGGGGCAAGAGGTGGAAGATTTTACTTTCAGACGTGGTGAAGGCCTTCTTACTCATTACTTCTCCAACGAAGAAGTAATAGACCTCTTCAAAACGCTTAGGCCCGTCTCAGTTAAGACGTCCAAAAGGACTGTCAAGATCATGGGCGTAGATCATTTACGATCAGAAATAAAAGCGGAGTTTGTAAAAGAGTAATGTAAACCTGTAGACCTTAGACTTTATCCCACCAGATTATGACGTCTTTCATATCACTTTTAGACCACCATGCACCATCTTCTTTTACAAGGTATTTAGATAGATATTTTCGGATGATGGCCTCGCCTTCCGGAGAATGTACCTCCAGATTTTCCATCCATTGATTGGTTGCTTCGCCTAGGCTGGAGAAACGCTGTGGTGCATGGCACCCGTTTTGAATTTCCACATTGGCGTAGATGCCCATGTCGTATAGGATGTTATAAATGTAGATATAATCGGGCCCTAAATTATAATCTTCTCCATATAATTGATTCCAGAGATCATTTTGTTTGTTGATGCGACACCCGGTTCCCGTAAATAAATATACAGTTCGATTGGCTAGACAGTTCATTTTCGAAAGTGCATCCTTCATGTTCAGCATGGACAAAGAATAGGAGGCCACAACAATGTCATGTGGTTTTAAGTCTTCGAAGAGTACTACGTTTTCCCATCGCTTTTTTATCCAACTTACATTAAAAAGACCGGCCTTCTCTACGTTTTCTTTCAGATGATGAAGCATCCAAAAGGAGGGTTCAACAGCAGTTACGTGCTTTGCCTTTCTGGCCATAGGTATGGTAAGCGTGCCTGGACCTGAACCAATGTCAATTACCGTACAATCTGGATCGATGTCCATAGTGGAGATTAACTTCTTTGAGTGATTTTCATTGGTTGATTGGTTGTATCGCTCTGCCCTCTTACAATCCCAAAAATTATCAATATCGCCGTTCTTCTTTCTCCAAGAGGATTTGTTCATAGAGCTCATCCACATTTCGTTCCAATCTACGCCCTCCATCGAGTTATCATTCCCCCCCATCATATGCCAAATTTTATGAAATTTCAAGTCCCGTTTTTCCTCGGATCTAATACATAAATTTTATGATTTTGTTTGAAATCTGTATAGTCCCAAATGTTTTGACTTTATATACCCCACTTGACGTATTAAAATTGTTTTTCATCATTTAATTCATCCTCCATACGTCTCATGAACATATTCAATTTGCACTCATCAGGCAATCTCATCCAGAATGCTTCATTTGGTGTCAATATATAGTGATCAGAATCTAGACTCTCGTGATACCGCACCGAATTGTACCAATCCAAGAATTTGTCAAAATTCTCGAACTTAATCCTGTGTTTCTCGTATGTATCATACCATTTTTCGATTTTACCATTTGTCTGAGGGTGTTTAACGCGTGCTTTGATG
>Ga0272442_10004990_pt1 | contig 17915 bp, 19 predicted proteins | sample SSMForm2O_FD_200262 | JGI IMG/M metagenome (GOLD analysis project Ga0272442, IMG submission 200262) | Marine sediment archaeal communities from Little Sippewissett salt marsh, Falmouth, MA, United States - SSM-Form-2O | ecosystem: Environmental > Aquatic > Marine > Wetlands > Sediment ... | reverse complement strand
CTTTAAAACTACGGTGATGTTGCTCTTTTATGTTAACTGTAATATACACATCAGAGGCGTTTATACTGCCTTTTTTAATCTTTTTCACATCAAAAATATATCCAGATAAATCAAGTTTTTCAAGTTCTTTTTTCAAATAATTCTCGTCGACACCAAGATCAATTAACGCACCAAGTATCATGTCACCAGCAACACCTGAGTAACAATCAAAATATGCAACAACCATTTTTTCACCTATTTATCAGACTAGCAAAATAAGCTGCACCAAAACCGTTGTCAATGTTTACTACAACAACTCCTTCTGCACAGCTATTCATCATCGTAAGTAATGGCGCGATTCCTTTGAAACTTGCGCCATATCCAACACTTGTGGGAACAGCTATTACTGGTTTTGAAGTAAGACCGCCGACTATACTTGCAAGTGCGCCTTCCATTCCTGCAACAACAATTATTACATTTGCATCAAAGATTTTATCTTTAATGTCAAATAGTCGGTGAACACCAGCAACACCCACATCATAAGCTTTTTCGACATTGTTGCCCATTATTTCAGCAGTTACGCAGGCTTCTTCAGCGATAGGAATATCGGAAGTTCCAGCGGTAATTATCAATACTTTATTTTTAGAAGGTTTTGTTTTTATTTTTCTAAAAATGATTGTTTTTGCAACTTCATTATATTCAGCATCAGAGTATATTTTTTTTACAGCATTATAGACTTTTTTTTCTGCTTTTGTAAGAAGAATATTATGATCTTTTTCCATCATTTTTTCAACAATTTTAATAATTTGCTCATTTGTTTTACCCGGACAAAAAATCGTTTCCGGATAGCCTTTCCTAATTATTCTATGATTATCTATTTTGGCAAAACCAAGATCTTCATATGGTAAGTTTTTCATTTTTTCTAATACATCATTTAGACTTATTTTTCCTTTTTTATAATTCTCTAGAATCTTTTTCATTTCTTTAAAACCTCGTTTAAACTCCCCGTGCGATAGCCCTCGATATCAAGTGTAACATACTTAAATCCGAGCTCTTTGATTTCTTTAGATATTTCATCTGCGTTTTCAAGAATTTTTTGAAAATCAGACTTAAAAATTTCAAGTCTAGCAATATCATTATGAAATCTTACACGTGTTTGTTTAACATCAAAATTTTTGAGAACATTCTCTGCTTTTTCAACTGTTTTTAATCTTTTTTTATTGATTTTTACACCATAAGGAAATCTTGATGCAAGACAGGCATAAGATGGTTTATTCCATGTTTCTAAACCCATTTCTTTTGAAAGCAATCTTATTTCTTTTTTACCGATTTTAGCATTAATCAATGGACTAATTATTCCAAGTTTTTCTAATGCTTTCATCCCTGGTCTGAAATCTTTTAAATCATCATAGTTGCTTGCATCTATTACATATTTGAAGTTTTCTTGATCTGCGATTTCTTTTATCTTTGAAAATATATGTTTTTTACAAAAATAACATCTATTTTCAGGGTTTTCTTCAAAATGTTTAATTTCTTCGATGTCAACATCAATTACAAGGTAATGTATTTCATATTTTTTAACAAATTTTAGGGAATCCTTTAGCTCTTGTTTTGAAAATAATGCTGAGTTTATTGTTACTGCCAAAACTTTTTCACCAAGAACATCTGATGCAACTTTTAATAAGAATGAGCTATCAACACCTGCTGAAAATCCAACGACAACGCTACCCATTTTTTTAAGATTGGTTTTTAAGTTTTCAAATTTAGTAAATAACTCCCCGTTCACAAATTAAACATAAAAGAACTTGGATATATAGGTTTTCTGGAAGAAATTAATTTTAAATAATTTATATTTAGACTCTTATTAATACTTTTAATGATCTCTTAAAAGAGTTAATAAACTATTAATGACCTATTTTTTAAGATGATTATGCAAAATTATAAATACAAAGAGTTATATAGTAACTATAGTGAATATATAATGAATAATACAACAACTATACAATTAGATAAATCTGTAGTAAAATCACTAAAAAAAGCTAAAGAATACCCCCGGCAAACCTACAATGAATTAATAAATCATATGATCACTATTTTTATAGAAATCAAAAAGAGAAACCAATATGACGAATTTCTACATAAAATACAACAACCAAAAATGAAAGAACTCTGGGGCAACAAAGAAGACGAGGCCTGGGAAGATGCTTAAATCTGGTGATGTAATAATAGCAAAAGTACAGTATACAGATACATTTGAAATAAAAAAAAGACCCGCCCTTGTTCTCTTTGAAGAATTTGATAATGTAGTAGTTGCAGGAATCACAAGCAACTTAGAAATGAAAGGAATTCCCCTTACAAAAGAAGAAGGTGCAGTAAAAGACAGCATCATCAAAACAAACTACATATTTACAATATCAAAAACAATGATAGAAAAAAACCTATTTCATCTAAACAAAGAAAAGAAAACAATGGTATTTGAAGATTTAAAGAAAAAACTAATAGAGTTAAAAAAGAATTAAGAAAAAAATTCGTTTAACTTTTTACCATTTCTATTTTTCCAGCTACCTTTATGATAAACATAACTAGCAAGAAGTGGAAATGTAAGAGTTGCCTCACCATATACCATCTGTTCAAAACCAGAGTCAACCTTTCCCCATGAGTTTGCCTCTTTCAAAGTTGAACCACTAAGAGCACCATCACGCTCATCAGCAACAGTTAACTGTATAGCATATTTATGCATAGGGGCATCAACACCTATTATATCAGCAGCAACAACTGTGTCCTGAACGAAATTTTTTGGAACACCGCCACCAATCATTAATAAACCAGACTCATCAGATTTAACTTTTAATTCAGTTAGCTCTCTAAAATCCTTAACTGAATCAATTGAAATACTTTCTTTCTTTTTTTCTGTTTGATGGAAAACAAGTCCAAAACCTGCACTGCTATCTGAAAATGCTGGACAAAAGATAGGCACCTCTTTCTTATAGGCAGTTTGAACAAATGATTCAGCGTTTTTACAATTGTAATCTAAATATTCGCCCATCAAATAGATAAACTCGCGAGATGAATACGCACCAGTAGGCATTGAATCAGCAATTTTTTTAGTTGTCATATCACAGACACGAAGGTCTTCTTCATCAATGAATGTGTCATAAATTCTATCTATCATAAGTTTTCTAAGCTCTTCATCATCAGCATTTGCAAAACCTCGATAATGATTAAAACCAAGTCCTTCGAAAAAATCCTGGTCAACAACTATTGCACCAGTTGATACAATAACATCAACCATATTATTTTCAATTAAATCAATTATTATTTTTTTCATCCCTGCGCTTACCAAAGAACCTGCTAGACAGAGAATAACTGTGCATTTTTTATTCTTGAGCATTTCATCATATATTTTGCATGCTCGTGCCAGGTTACGTGATTGAAAAGCCATATCATCAAATGAATCAATCAGAGGAATGCTGTTGAATTTTTTAATATCAATATGTTTAATTTTCCTGCTTAGTAATGCTTTTTTATTGTATTTCATAAAAATCGGTAATTAAAACTGGTTTTTTTATTTTTCCTTCAGTTTTTATATTCTTAAAATAAATTAACTAAAATATTATGTCAGAATATATTTAAATATTTTATTTATTACAACTTTGAAATGAAATATTTTGGATTTAAATTTCTATCATTTGTAATAATATTTCTTATTATTTTTTCAAATTTTAGTATTGTAAATGCCATAGAAGATGATGATAGTGATTTATATCCTTTAGTAGACAAAATTGATGATTTTTTAAACTGTGATTTTGAAGATTTAAAAATGAAGCTTATTATGAGACTTGGTAAGTTTCCATCAGTATCTGCTTGTATAATAAAAAATGATAGTATAGTATGGTATGAAGGATATGGAAAAGCAAAACTTTTTCCAAGAAAAGAACCAACTCCTGATACTATTTACCCTGTTGGTTCAATTTCAAAAACAGTAACTGCAACAGCTATTATGCAGTTGTATGAAAAAGGTTATTTTGATCTTGATGATGATATTAACGATTATATAGACTTTGATGTTAGAAATCCAAAATTTCCTGATAATCCTATAACTTTTAGAATGCTTCTTTCTCATCATTCAAGTCTATCCGGTGATCATAATCTTAATTATTATTATCTCACTGTTTTATTTTTCTTACATAAAAATGATTATCCTTTTCCATTAATTAAACAATTACTAACTCCCAATGGTAAGTATTATAGAGATGAAATTTGGAGGGATTTTCCACCTGGCACAATAAAATCTTACTCTAATTTTAATTTTATAGTTTTAGAGCATATCATTGAAAAATTAACTGGGAAAAAATTTAATGATTACTGTAAAGAGTATATATTTGAACCTCTTAAAATGTATAATACTAGTTTTTATTTTGAAGATCTTAAAAACAAGGAATTAGCAGGTGCATATCACAATATCGGTAGCATATATTTTCCAATTCCATATGTTGAAACTGGGTATTCATATGGTAGTTTAAAAACATCAATCAATGATTTATCCCATTATATTTTTGCTTATATTAATGAAGGCGAATATGATGGTTATAGACTGTTTGAAGAATCAACTATTGAGGAAATGTTAGAAGTACAATATAATACTGACCAAAATTATAGCAGATATTGTCTAGGTTGGCAATATTTCCCAGGATTCGGCGGCTCTTCAACTTTTGGACATACCGGTCATACATTAGGTGGGACTGGTGCTGTTTTTATGAATACAACACAGAATTATGCACTGATTTTTTTTATTAACAGATATATTAGTTTTAAAGGACCCTTTAGCCTTATATCCTGGTTTATGATAATGCAATATTTAAATGATTTAATGCAGGATTATTGATATTGATAATTAATATTTGTATTAGTAACATTTAAACCAGTTTCTCTTTTACCTTGTTTTCACATGCATGAATGGGCCCTTGCTGAATCAATACTGGTTGCAGCAGTTGAAGCAGCAGACAAAGAAAATATGGGAAAAATCAAAGAAATCAACATTGAAATAGGTGAGCTTCAGCAGATTTCAATGGATGCTTTTAATTTAGCTTTAGATGAACTAGTAAAAGATCAGGATAGGCTAAAGGATGTAAAAATCAATATTAAAACTGAAAAAAGCACACTTGTTTGTAACAGTTGTGGTCATGAATGGTCTTTTAATGAGATGAAAAAGAAAATAAGTGAAGATGAGGGTGAATCAATTCATTTTATTCCAGAAGTAGCATTTGTTCACAGCCGCTGTCCAAAATGCAACAGTCCGGATTTTGAAATATCAAAAGGTAGAGGCGTCTCCATTACATCAATAAAGGGGGAGAAATAAAACCTATGGAAGTTAGAACCAGCGTAATTGACCGGCGACTTGAAAAAATCAACCGCATAATAGCAGTTGCTAGTGGTAAAGGTGGAGTTGGAAAAAGCCTTGTCGCGTCATCTCTAGCGTTGAATCTTTCTAAAAAAGGATACAAAGTAGGTCTTTTAGATCTTGACTTGTATGGTCCTAGCTCTCATGTAATACTCGGTGTTGAGGATTTTAGTTTTCCAGAAGAAGAAAAAGGAATACTACCACACAAAGTAAATGGTATTAATTTTATGAGTATTGTATATTTTACACAGGATAAACCTGCACCACTACGTGGAATAGATATTACTAATATCATTATTGAACTACTTGCAATTACACAATGGGGTGAACTTGATTATCTAATTATTGATATGCCACCAGGTATTGGTGATGAAACACTTGATGTAATCCATCTAATAAAAAAAGCTGAGTTTTTAGTTGTTACAACTCCATCAAAAGTTGCAATGGGTGCTGTTGGTAAACTTCTTTTACTTCTCAAAGAGCTTAAACTTCCTGTTATTGGAATTGTTGAAAACATGAAAATGACAGATTCAAAATACATCAAAGAAAGTGTGAATAAGCATGGTCTAAAATATCTCAATTCAATTGATTTTGACAAAAACCTAGAGGAATCAATAGGATTGCCAAATAAACTCAACTTATCAAGTTTTATGAAAGATTTTGAAAAAATTGTAAATAAAATTGAATGATTATGAAGGGGAGCTATTTATTAATCATATTATCAGATCAAGACAAAAAAATAAAGATCGGTAAATTAGGTATTGTCTTTTTTAAAAAAGGTTACTACATATATGTTGGCTCTGCACTAAATGGAATTGAACAAAGAGTAAATCGGCATCTAAGAAAAAATAAGAAAATCTTTTGGCATATTGATTATCTTTTAAAACAGGCAAAAATTATAAATGTTTATTACAAAGAAAGCAATCAAAGACAAGAATGTATTATAGCAGGATATTTTACAGATTTAAAATCAATAATTGGTTTTGGCTGTAGCGATTGTAAATGTAAATCTCATCTTTTCTATACAAATGACAAAAATATTTTAATGCAAAAACTTAAAACACTAAAAGTTTATCCAATATCTTAAGGGAGATTATTATGGTTGCAGTTGTCTATACAACAATTGATAATATGCCTGATGCTAGAAAAATGGCTCATAGTCTTATTGAAGAGCAATTAGTAGTATGTGTAAATATCATTCCAAAAGTTGAATCAATTTATAGATGGAAAGGAAAAATCGAAATGGAAGATGAAATTGTTCTTATTTCAAAAACAACTGATGCTAAAGTTAAAAAAACCATTCAAAGAATTAAACAGCTCCACTCTTACGAACTACCAGATATCATTGTTCTTCCAATAATAGGTGGCCTTAAAGAATATCTTGATTATATAAGTATTGAGACATCATGAAACTAGTATCTTTAATATCCAGCGGTATTGACTCCCCGGTAGCAACTTTTTTACTAGCAAAAAAAGCAGATGAAATAATATTAGTTCATGCAGACATCTATCCTTTCTCAGATTTTCGAGAGGTTAATAATTTTTTAAAAATTGCAGAGCATTTGAAAGGCCAAATTAAAACAAAAATAAAAACATATCTGATTCCCCACGGGTCAAGTCTAGAATGTTATAAAAAAAATAGTAATCCTCGTTTTACTTGTGTGTTTTGCAAACGAATGCTACTGCGTTATGCAGAAAAAATTGCAGAGATGGAAAACGCGGATGCAATAATAATGGGGGACTCTCTTGGCCAGGTTGCATCTCAAACACTACAAAACATTAATACTATTGAGCAAGCTGTAAAAATACCAGTTCTCAGGCCACTAATCGGTATGGACAAAGAAGATATTATAAAAATTGCTAAAAAAATTGGAACATATGATTTATCAATCCTTCCATCTGATAGTTGCACTGCAGTTCCTGATAAACCAGCTACAATGGCAAAAATTGAACAAATTTTAAATGAGGAAAATGAAATAGATATTGCTAATTTAGTTGAAAATGCAATTGATAAATTAGAAAAAATTGACATATAAAAATCATTTATTTTTGTTTTACAACATTTTTAACAAAATTTATGTCATATTGAAACAAAAATTATTAATTCTATAATGTGAATAAAAATAAAAATGGTGTTAAATTTTGTATAAAATCAAAAACTTTAAATAACCAATATTTATACAATATAGTGTATAGTATTATTTTTAATATACAATATATTGTATATGGCTCTTATTAGGAGAGGATCAAATGGAATGTCCATATTGTAAGCATCTTGAGACCAAAGTAACCGACTCCCGAGATACCGGAGCGTTTACGATTCGTCGACGTAGAGAGTGTCTCAAATGCAACAAAAGATTCACCACATACGAATACATTGAATTAACCCCCGTATACATTAAAAAGAAAGATGGACGTTTAGAAAAATTTGATAGAAACAAAATCAAAAACGGAATAGTAAAGGCACTGGAAAAAAGGCCAGTAAGCCATGAAAAAATAGAAGAAACAATTGAAAAAATCGAAGAAAAAATCAGAAGAAACGGAAAAGAAGAAATCGAAAGCTCAGTAATAGGTGAATATGTAATGGAACAACTAAAACAAGTAGATCATGTAGCCTATATTAGGTTTGCATCAGTCTACAGACAATTCACAGATGTATCTTCTTTTCAAGATGAGGTTAAAAACTTAATACAACAAACAAAAGGAGAGATAAATAAATGATACGAAAAATAAGAAAAAGGGATGGGAAAGTTTCAGATTTTAATCCAATAAGAATAACAAATGCCATTTGGAAAGCAGCCCAAGCAGTAGGTGGAAAAGACCATAGAAAAGCAGCAGAATTAACAGATAAAGTCTTGGAAATGCTAGAAAAAAACCTAAAAAAAGGCGAAATCCCAACAGTTGAACAAGTCCAGGATTATGTAGAAAAAACCCTAATTGAAGAAGGCCATGCAAGAACAGCAAAAGCCTATATTTTATATAGAAAACAACATAGCGACATCCGGGAAGTAGGAGGACTTCTCAAAGACATTGACGTTGTTGATGGGTACCTAAGTATGATGGACTGGAAGGTAAATGAGAACAGTAACATGAGCTACAGTCTACAAGGGCTTAATGTTTATGCCACAGAAAACATAGTATCAAACTACTGGCTTAACAAAATATTTCCACCGGAAATTGGTCAAGCACATACAGATGGAGATTATCATATTCACGATCTCGGCACACTCGGAAGTTACTGTGTGGGTTGGGATCTTAAAGATATATTATTACTTGGTTTTCAAGGAGTGTCAGGAAAAATTGAAAGTAAACCAGCAAAACACTTTGGAACAGCACTAATGCAGATAGTCAATTATTTGTATACTCTTCAGGGGGAAGCAGCAGGTGCACAAGCTCTATCAAACTTTGATTCACTACTTGCGCCTTTTATTAAATATGATAATCTTAATTATGACCAGGTCAAACAAGAAATGCAGAAGTTTTTATTCAACATGAACGTTCCAACTCGAGTTGGTTTTCAAAGTCCTTTTACAAACATAACAATGGATTTAAATGTACCTAGTTATATGGCGGATGAACCTGTTATTATTGGAGGAGATTTAAAGGATAGCAATTATAGTGACTACATAGATGAAGTGAATATGATTAATCATGCATTTGCTGAAATAATGCATGATGGAGATGCAAAAGGCCGGCCCTTTACCTTTCCAATACCAACATATAACATTACCAAAAATTTTGACTGGGATAATGATGGGCTTTATCCTATCTGGGAAATGACAGCAAAATATGGCACTCCTTATTTTTCAAACTTTATCAATAGTGATATGAACCCCGAAGATGCAAGAAGTATGTGTTGCAGATTACGCTTAAATAATAGAGAACTACGAAAAAGAGGCGGCGGATTATTTGGTGCCAATCCCAAAACTGGTTCGGTGGGCGTAGTTACGATTAATATGCCTAGAATTGGTTATCTAGCAAAAAATGAAAAAGAATATTTTGAACGTCTTGATAAACTAATGGAACTTGCAAAAGAGAGTCTAAAAATAAAAAGAGAAGTAATTGAAAACTTGACTTACAGTGGACTTCACCCCTATTCTAGATTCTATCTCAACGATGTTAAAAAAACATTTGGCGAATACTGGAAAAACCATTTTTCAACGATAGGCCTTACCGGTATGAATGATTCACTTCTAAATTTCATGAACAAAAGCATCGGTGACATGGAAGGTAAAAATTTTGCAGAAAAAGTAATGGACCACATGCGAGAAAAAATGGCTGATTTCCAGGAAGAAACAGGTGATATTTTCAATCTTGAAGCAACTCCTGCAGAGGGCAGTCTTGCACCAAATGAAAAAGTTCTACTTTCACAAAGCGATCCTCGATTTAGTGAGATTGGACCTTTGATAGATAGCTTTTTAGAAAAAAATAAAAACGAAATATACACAGTTGGTAATAGTGAAGTTTTAAAAATTCCATATGGTGCTATGTTTACTTATGGATTTAGTAGAAATACACAAAAAATTAAAAAATACCCTGTAACTGCTCTAGTTAGACATCCTGGTAAATCAATGTATGAAATAACTACTTATTCTGGTAGAAGTGTAAAAGTTACAGGTCAGCATAGTGTTTTTACAATCAACTCTAAATTAACTCCAGAGGAAATATTGGTAAAAGATCTTGAAACTAATGACTCAATTGCTATTCCTAAAAAAATTAAAATGGAAACAATTCACAAAGAATTTAATTTAATTAAACTCTTTAAAAATTCTCCTGTTAATAAATATTTATATGGCATTTTCTCTTCATATTTTGTTGAAAAAATTATTAATAGATCTGATGTTAAAAATTGGTGTATTACAAATTATAGAACTAATTGGAAAGACGTCAAATATATGTGGAGAAAAAAAGGAGTAATGCCTTTAAAACTATTTTATGATCTTGATATTAAATTAAACAAAAATATTTTAAAATCTTTAAAAATATTTTATAGAAAAACAAAAAATACAAAACCAATAAATGCAATAATTAAAATCGATGAAAACCTAGGCTTTGTTCTCGGTAGTCTACTTTCTGAAGGATGGATTAATTATAGAAGTGAGTTTTGCAATACTGATAAAAAATATGCAAAACAATTTTATACTGCCGCAGAAAAAACATTTGGATCAGGATCTGCAAATTTTTCATCTACTAAAAGAAAAAAACCAAGAAAAATCCTTCATAATGTAATTTTGAGTAAAACAATAGGGTTTTTCTTTAAAGAACTTAGTTTCACGGGTAAATCAGATAAAAAGAAAATACCAAATTTTGTTTATTACTCTTCTGATAAATGCATTGCTGGTCTTTTAAAAGGTTATTACTTAGGTGATGGCAGTTTTTATGAGAATAAAGAAAAAAGTGATTATTCTATTAGACTGTATACAAACTCAAAAGAACTATCTGAAGGTTTGAATCTATTACTTCTACGTTTTGGTATTTTAACAAAAATACGTGAAGATAAAAAATCTGAATATAATTCAAACTGGAAGAAAAACTACATAGTTTCAATTAGCGGTGCCGATAGTTTAGAAATATTTTTCCAGATTGTTCAGAGAAACAAAATTGAATTTGGAAATATCCATTCAGGTAGAGAAATCATTCCATTTGCTCCTAAGATTTTAAAACAAATTATGCAGAAGTATTCAATTAAACCAAATGATATAAATATTTCAAAAGATAGTCTTAATAGAAATGTTAGACAAAATACAATCAGTAATCAATTTTTAAAAGAAATTGTTGGTAAATTATCAAAACATATTAAGCTATATGATGAAGATCTTGAAAAAATGAAAAATATTGTAAATTCTGATATTTACTGGGATAAAGTAAAGGAAGTAAAAAAGCTTTCACCAACAAAATATGTTTATGATTTTGAAGTTGATGTAAAAGATGATCCAGTGAATAATTTTATTGGCGGTAGTGGATTAGTTTGCCTTCATAATACTAGTTATCGCCTTGCAAGAATAGATAAAAAGAAATATCCTGACATTAGAACATATAACCAGGAATTCTATGGAAATGGTGGAAAAGTAGAACCCTACTATACCAACTCTACACAGCTTCCAGTTGGTTTTACTAGTGATATTTTTGAGGCACTAGACCTGCAGGACAGCCTGCAATCCAAGTATACCGGTGGAACTGTTTTACATGTTTTCATGGGTGAAAACGAGCCAAACCCGGTTGCAACAAAAAAACTAATAAGAAAAATTGCTGAAAACTATACACTGCCATATTATACAATCACTCCAACATTTAGCATATGTCCAAAACATGGATATATTCCTGGAGAACATCGTTACTGTCCAAAATGTGATGAAGAAATTGGTTATAATAAAAAAGTTGTAATAAAAGCTAGGAGGTAAAAAATATGGATGAAGAACTTGAAAGTAAAAGAACTGAGTGTGAGGTTTACTCGCGAGTTGTAGGTTACATGCGTCCTGTTAAACAATGGAACCGTGGCAAACAACAAGAGTTTTACGATCGTAAATTGTTTGATATGAAAGAAAAAAATAAAAAATAGGATTATTTTAAAAATGAAAATTGGTGGTCTGCAAAAAACCAGTCTTCTGGATTACCCTGAAGAAGTAAGTTCAATTATATGGACAGTTGGATGTAATTTTAATTGTCCTTTCTGTTATAACAAAGGTTTAGTAGAGGGCAATGTCTCCGATATATCTGAAGATGAAATTTTATCTTATCTAAAAAAACGTAAAAAACTCATCGATGCATTGGTAATATCTGGAGGGGAGCCATTTCTACAAAAAGATATTAAAGATTTTTGTAAAAAGGTTAAAAAAATAGGCTACAAGATAAAAATTGATACTAATGGAACATATCCGGATAAATTAAAAGAGCTTATAGATGAAAAACTGGTAGATTATATTGCAATGGACATAAAGGCTCCTTTTAAAAAATATGAACTTCTTGCAGGTAAAAAAATAGATATTAGAAAGATAAAAAAATCAATAAAATTCATTCAAGAAAGCGGTGTTGATTATGAGTTTAAAACAACATTTGTCCCTGATCTTTTAACTAAAGAAGATATCATAGAAATCGGTAAAGCACTCAAAGGCTCAAAAAAATACTATCTACAGCAGTTTAAAAGCGATGTTCCACTGATTTCTGAATCAATTACAGATAAAACACCTTATCATATCGATTATTTAGAAGAAACTTTAAATGAAATAAAACCATATTTTACTTATTGTAAAATAAGGGGCGATTAACAATTTTACTAAACGAAGCAACCCTAAGAGACATAAATACTGCAAGAAACATTATTGCAAAACAGCCTTATACAGTTGCAATTGTTAAGCAGGGAAATATCATTTTTACAAGTAAAGACAACCAGATCGAGTCAATTATTGCAGCTATTGATAAATTCAAAGAAGAGCTTGAGGGTGCTGTTATCGGCTGTAATTTTATTGGAAAAGCAGCAGCTTTTCTATGCCGGTATAAAAAAATCAATGGAGTATATTCAATTCAAGGGACAAAAACAGGTATTGCATTACTTATTATGGGTGGTGTTCCCTGTCAGATTGATGAAATGATACCGACGATGTCAACTGAAAATGAATTTTATCATTTTGAGCAAATGCTAAAAAATGTTGACACGCCGGATGAGGCATATAAAATTTTAAAAAAAGCAACTGGATAAAGGATTGATTTCTATGGATTTTGAACTTGGAATAATTGGTGCAGGACCTGCAGGTTATGCTGCAGCAATATATGCAGTACGAGCAGGAATTAAAACACTTGTTTTTGATAAAGGAATAGGTGGAGGTCTTGCTGCTATTTCACCAAATATTGAAAACTATCCAGGTTTTGAGTCTATTTCAGGGTTTGATCTTGTTGAAAAAATGAAAAACCATGCCAGTAAATATACAAATATTAATTTTAATGAAGAGGTTAAAAATATTAAAAAAAATAAAGATGGTTTTACAATTGAGACTGATAAATCTTACAACGTAAAAGCAGTTGTTCTTTGCCTTGGAACTGAGTATAGAAAACTTAATGCACCTGGTGAAGCAGAGCTTACTGGTAAGGGAGTATCTTATTGTGCAACATGTGATGGGTTCTTTTTTAAAAATAAGATTGTGGCAGTTGTTGGTGGTGGAAATTCTGCTCTCATTGAAGCAATTTATCTTAAACAAATCGGTTGTAAAAAAGTATATTTAATTCATCGTCGTGATCAATTACGTGCTGAAAAAGCATATGAACAAGAAGCAATTGATAAAGGTGTAAAAATCATATTTAACACTCGTGTTGAAAATATTAAAGGAGCAGATAAAGTAGAGTTTTTAGAGCTTCATGATGTAAAATCTGACAAAATTTCAAAGCTTGTTGTTGATGGTGTTTTTATTTCAATTGGTGAAGTTCCTCAGAGCACTCTAGCTAAAGATCTTGGTTGTAAAATTGATGACAAAGGTTTTGTTATAGTTGATAAACAGATGAGGACAAGTGTTAAAGGTGTTTATGCCGCAGGAGATATCACCGGTGGTCTACGACAGGTTGTTACCGCTTGTGCAGAAGGTGCTATTGCTGCTCTTGCAAGTACTGAGTCTGTTGGTAAAAAATATCCGTATTAAAAACGGAAATAAATGAATATTATATTTTTCTTTTTTTCCTTACTAATATTAACACAACCGTTATGGCTATAAAAAATATAAAAATCAAATGAATCGCTCCAAATCCAGATGGATTATTTTGTTGTGAGTTTATATCAGAACCACCGTGTCCTTCGTTTACTAATTTTATTGTTACATATTGTGATTCTCCTAACAAATGTTTTTCATCAATATCTAGATTTGTTGTAGCTTTTGGGGTAATTTTTACTTTAACAATTTCTGTAAGATCTTGAGAATGTGGAATGTTTTTAGTTTTTATTTTAACATAATATGTTACTTTTTCTTGTGCAGGAATCTTTTGGGTTTTTTCTGAGTCTAGTGATATATCCCAATATTCTGGTTGATTTTCAATCTCGACATCAGTAAATAAATCAATTGTCTCTTGATTGTAGATGTCTATCTTAGCTTTTCTTTCTTCACCTTCGGTAATAAGATTTGATCCACTACTCCAAATATTGATATTAAAACTACAACCAGATATTACGTCTAGATCCATTTCAGAATAAGCATGTTTTATTTTCCAATCATTTTCTACTGTGTCTGCTCTAATATTTATTTTTGCAGTATCATAAGGATCAAGATATTGATCAGCAGATACTACCAAGGTTGCTTTTTCTTGGCAAAACTTGTTGCTGATATCTACATAAATATCACGATTTTTTAGCTTGGGATAACACCATGAACTTGAATCTTCAGTTTGAATGCTTATTTTCATTTTTGAATCAAATTTATGATCATCAAAAAGAATTATTTTACCAATTCTTGTGTTTAATAAAAAATTGCTGAATAATGTCCCTAAATTTAATTTGTATTCTACTGTTAAATTAAATTCTTTTGAGGAACCTGGATATATTACTAAATCATCAGGTGTAATGTTTTCATCAAGTTTGACTTCTAAAGTTGAACCAACTTTAAATAAATCGTCTAAACCTGATGCAGATGTTATCTCAGTAAATGTTAGAAGATTTATTGATATTATAAGTAATGTTATTGCTGCTCTAATATTTTTATTCATATTAATCTATAAATTTATTTTATTATGTATATATATTTTATAGTCCAGTTTTGAAATATTAATAAAAAGAAAAAAAGAAATTAAAAATAAAAAAAAAAGAATTTTTTTATAGTATTTTTAATAATTGATTTAGCAATGGAAATTTTTCGAATAAATAGCTAAATAAATTATATAATATTGGCTGACGGGATCTAGATTTTCCATCTACTTTGACAGTTAAAGGCTCTGACCATTCTGTTTCTAAACCAAATTCATCTTTTGCTTTTACTCTAATTTCATATGAATCTTCATTATCCCAGCTATGTTTTGCACGTATTGTTTTGCCTGATTTATATGGTCCTAACCAATCGCTAAAGTTACCATTTCCCCAATCAAACATGTAATATATTTTATGTTCATACTCATCAGTTGTTGAAGTTGAGAAAAATTGCTCTTTACCTGGTTTTATATTTGTAAGTCCTTGTGGTTTAGATGGTATTTCTGGCGGTGTATTTTCAATTGCGGATTTTTTTAGATATCCGTTAATTCCAAACCATGAAAATTTTATAGAATGTTGTTCAAGATCATCTGGCCAGTCTTTAGACCACGATACAAAACCTTTTACTTCTCCAACTTCTAATAAAAAATTACCATTCACAATACGAACTGGTGTTAGTCTATTGCCATCAAAATATACATGACCTAGAGAATAACCACCTCTTCTGCATAGATCTTTATTTCCAAAATTTCCAAAATTTGAACACAATCCAACCTCAGGAGTATTTGGAATAAATTTATCAGGGACAGTATATGTATCTGTTACTTGTAGGTCTAACTCTCCACCATTAACAATTACTTGTTTATATGATACACTACTTTTTACTCCATCAAAATCTTCTGCTTGAACACCTATGGAATAATCTCCACCTATTTCAAATGTGTATGAAATATATGCAGTTTCACCTGGGCTATACGGCCCATAAAACATTTGATCAGGATTGAATTCTTGTCCAAAATCCGGATATATCTTCCAATCAATATTGTAAAAAATGTTATCATTGGAACCATCGTCATATTCTGAACAAAAATATATAACTACTTCCTCGCCAATATTAATCTCATCAGGAACAGTAATTACTGGTGGTGTCAGACCCATAGACGATGCTATAGCATCATCTTGATTTTTATCTGCTTTTTCAAAATTATTAGCTGCTTGCGTAACTATTGAGATCTGTGAAAATATTATTAGAAAAACTAAAAATATCATCATACCTATTTTTTTTACATTATAACTTTCCATCTTTTATCACATCATTTCAATTATTTTTATAAAAATATGCGAATTTTTAGTATTTATATTTTATAGTCCACTTAGAAAATATAATGAGAAAAAAAGAAAAGAAAAATGCAAAAAGAAGAAATTAAAAATAAAGAAAATATTATTTTTAGTTAGGTGCGGTAATTTGTGTTTTTATTGTTTTTATGCAAGAGTTACAAAGTTTATTGGTTAACCCAAACAGTAAAAACACATAGTTCATTCTACATTTATATACGTCGCTCCAAGGCCAAAAGATATATCCATGATCTGGAGCACCAAAACAATGCCCTAATTCATGCATTGCTAATTCGTCTTTATCAATAAGAAAAGTAAATGAATTTCTAGCTGTAGCAAAATGACCAGTTCTTTGAGCCATTCCAGTATGATCTCCGCCTTTCGCAGTCCATCCAAAGACAATTCTATTATCAATTCTATTACCGTTAGAATCTATTAATAAATAATCAAACTCATCAGCAAGATGTCTTAAAATTGTTCTTGAACTTGAATATTTATCAAGGTCATTTTGTGTATTCCATACTAACTCATCACGTTTATCAATGACTTCGATGGAATCCAAAGGGATCCCAATCTCTTTACAAATATATTCGCATCCTTTTTCTGTACTGGTTTTTAGCTGATCCATCTTATCCGTATCAGTGATTCCAAGGTCACCACCCCATGCATATACTACATATACATACAATTTACCGTCTATCAAATGAGGTCCATGCGGTTGAATTTTTATATAAAGCCCATCAGACCATTCACTTTTAAGACCATGTTCATCTTTTACTTGGACTTTGATGCATATTGGCATAATAAAATCATCATCATCGTCTTCAAAGACCCATATATTATCCATAGTTACATCCCAATTATAAATAATATTTATCCAATCGCTATATTTATGGGATCCTTCAGCATCCCAATCGAATCTTAAAGAAATTTTATCATTATCTGGGTCACTTGATGAATGCCCTGTATATTGATAATTTGTTTCTGCTATTATTCTTTCTGGCCCTTTAGGTTTATTTGGTTTTTCTGGTGGGTCGTTTACTAGTTTCATGGTTACTGTCAGTCTTTCTGACCATCCGCTTTCTGCATTGTTTGTATCTTTTGCTTTTGCTTGAATTTGATATGTTCCTGGTGTATTCCATGCATGTGTTGCACTTCCTTCTTGTCCTGAGTTGTATGGTCCTACCCATCCACTATTTGTTCCATCGTCCCAATCAAACCAGTAATAAACTTGATTTCCTTCTGGATCTGTTGTTGATGTTTTGTAGGAGTAGCTTGCTCCAGCGCTTCCTGATGTTGGCCCATTTGGTTTTGATGGAATATTTGGCGCCTCATTACTTCCTTGAGTAAGTACTATAGTTAATTCGTCTGACCATCCGCTTTCTGCATTGTTTGTATCTTTTGCTTTTGCTTTTATATTATATGTTCCTGGTGTATTCCATGCATGTGTTGCACTTCCTTCTTGTCCTGAGTTGTATGGTCCTACCCATCCACTATTTGTTCCATCGTCCCAATCAAACCAGTAATAAACTTGATCTCCAT
>Ga0272442_10004989_pt1 | contig 17917 bp, 15 predicted proteins | sample SSMForm2O_FD_200262 | JGI IMG/M metagenome (GOLD analysis project Ga0272442, IMG submission 200262) | Marine sediment archaeal communities from Little Sippewissett salt marsh, Falmouth, MA, United States - SSM-Form-2O | ecosystem: Environmental > Aquatic > Marine > Wetlands > Sediment ... | reverse complement strand
ACAAGATCCTCATCTCCGGCAGTGCCGAGGAGATTCAGGAGGTCGAGGACGTCGTCAGGACGCTCGATACCGTCGAGGCCGACGGCCAGCGAGGCATGCGCGTCATGCGCCTGGCCAATCTTTCGCCATCTGAGGCCGACGAGATTCTGCGCGACTACCTGCGCAAGGGCGACCGCGGCAACGAGCTGATCGGCGACGTGCGCATCACCCAGTCGTCCAGCATGAGCGCGCTGATTGTCTCGGGTGGCGAACTCCAGCTCGAACAGATCGCCGCCCTGGTCGAGAAGATCGATCAACCGTTCGAGGACGGCGGCTCGGCGCCGCGAATCCTGCCGCTTGCCAATGCGCGGGCCAGCCAGATGGCGCAGACCCTGACCCGGATGTTCACCGAACCGGCTCAGCGGCAATCGCGCGGCCGGCGCGGTGGGGAAGAACTCGTGCCGATCATCGTGGCCGACGAGGCCAGCAATACGCTGATCGTCCGGGCGACGGCGGCCGATTTCGCGAGGATCCGGGAGACGACCGAGCAGATCGACAGCCAGCAGGAGCCTGACTCCGGTGCCGTCCAAATCGTCCAGGTGGCCGAGGGCGTCGACGTGGCCCAGCTTGCCCGCGAGATCGAGCGCGTCATCAACACGGGTGAGCAATACAAGGTTCGCAAGAGCCCGGGCACCGTGCCGTCGCTGGTCAGCATCGGTGTCGACGAGCGGACCGGCTCGCTGCTGGTCTCGGGCTCGCCCGAGCAATACGACGAGGTCGAGCGGCTCGTGCGTCAGTTGGAGGAACTCAAGCCCACGGGTAAGCTCACCCTGAAGATCATCGACCTGAAGAACATCGACTCGGCCCGCGTCCAGCAGGTGCTCGATCAGATCCTCGAGAAGCAGGGCAGTGGTCGCTCAACCCAGCGGCGCTCCACTCCGCGGCGCTCGGCACCGGTGCGGCGGGCGCCAACCCGGCGGCCGTCGAGAGGTCGGCGCGGCGAACTTCCGATCGATACGCTAAAGTCTCCCTCACCTGTATTCGGGATGAGGAACAATACGATGCTTGCAAGTTGTCTGGCTCTTGCCGTGTTGGCCCAGGCGCCGGCACAAGCGATCAGCGCGCCCACGACTCAACCGTCGGGCGTGGCTACCAAACCGACCACCCAGCCGTCCGAAGCACGAGCGGCTCAGACCCAGCCGGTTACGGTCAAGGAAGCGCAGATTGAGGGCGAAGTCGACTACGCCCTCCTGGATGAGCGCACGGTCGTCCTGCGCGGCGACGAACAGGATCTGGCCATCCTGGAGGCGATCATCTCGCAGCTCGACGAGGCCGGCCCGCAGCAGAAGATAAAACTCTTCAGCCTGAAAAACGCACAGGCGGCCGACATGGGCCCCATGCTTCAAAACGTCTATCAGAAGATCATAGCGGCCCAGCCGTACGCGCGCCCCGAGGACACCATCACCATCGTCGCCGAGCCTCACAGCAATTCGCTGCTGGTGTCTGCATTGGAGGAGCGTTTCGATGAGATCGACATGCTGATCAAGCAACTCGACGCCAAGCCGCAGTTGCCGCCGGTGACGCTAAAAACGTTCAACCTGAAGCATATTCAGGCCGAGGAGGCCAAGACCACGTTGGAGAGCCTGCTCCAGAAGATCCGGGCCAAGAGCAAGGCTTCCACCGAGCAGATCACCATCGAAGCCGACGACAGGACGAACTCGTTGCTGATTACCGCGTCGGAGCAGGACTTCGCCCAGATCGAAAAGTTCATCAACACGATTGACGTGCCGCCGGCGTTTGGCACGGCCGAGATGGTCATCATCAGCCTGACCAACGCCGACGCCGACGCCATGGCCAAGGTGATCGACGAGATGCTCAAGGTCGCCCCGGCCGGAGGCAAGGCGGCACGCTCGCTGGCCGAGCAAATCCGACGCCTGCGCCTGCGGGCCAAAACCGATGAGGAGTTAGCCGATCTGCCCGAACTCGATCTGGAAAAACCCATCAAGGTCATTCCCGAGCCGGGCACCAACTCGCTGATCGTCAGTTCCAACGCCGAAAACCTCAAGGCCATGGAAAAGGTCATCGAGTTGCTCGACCGCGTGCCGATCTGGCACGAGGTAATGGTTCGCATCTTCATGCTCGAGCACGCCGACGCCGACGAGCTCGCCAAGATGCTCACCGACATGTTCAAGCAGGGCCAGGGCCTGCCCAGCCGCCCCGGCGGCAAGGCTCGCGATGGTGCGGTGGCCAAGAGCCTCATCGGCGAGGCGTGGGCCTACAACGTCAGCATCTCGGCCGATGCCCGCACCAACGCACTGGTGATCAGCGGACGCGAGGAGGCGCTGGCGCTGGCCGAAACGCTGGTGGGCAAGCTCGATCAGCCGGGCATTGGTTTGAAGTTCCCGATCCGCCTTTTCGAGTTGGAGAACGCCGACGCCCAGCGCATCGCCACCGTCATCCAGCAGATGATGGACCGCCGGCTCGACGCCATCAAGAAGCTCGGGCAGGGTACGTTGGAGCGCGAGCGGGTGTTCATCGAGGCCGACATCCGAAGCAACATGCTGATCGTCTCGGCCAAGGACGATAACTATCAGGAGATCGTCGAGCTGGCGCAGAAGCTCGACTCGGCCCCCGACGCCCTCATCGATCAGATCCGCATCATCAATCTGGAGAAGACGCAGGCCAACTCACTCAAGCCCAAGATTGAAGCGCTCTGGCAGCGCCGGGCGTCGTTGCGCAAAGCGACGGGCGGTCTGCCCGAGGATCAACCCGTCATCGAGGCCGACGAGCGGAGCAACTCGCTGGTCATCGCTGCCAACGTCGAGGACTTCCAGATGATAGAGCGTCTGGTGGCCATGTTGGAGGCCCAGCCGCTCGCTCCCATCGCCGACATACGGATGATCCCGCTGGAGAATAACGACGCCAGCGTGGTCGCTCCCATGGTCAAGAAGCTCTTCGACGAGCGGGTGAAAATGCGTCAGGTCCCGGGCGCGCAGCCCTTGCCGTCCGATCAGATCGCCGTCGAGTTCGACCAGGCCACCAACTCCCTGATTGTGGCTTCGAGCATCGAGAACTACGAAGCCATCGTCGAACTGGTCCGCAAAGTCGATGTCGAGGTGCCCATCGGCGGTGTGATTCAGTTCTTCACGCTTCAATACGCCGACGCCAATCGCGTGGCTGACATCGTCACGAATCTATTCAAGGACGGACTCTGGAAACCCGGCAGCCTGGGGGCCGACACACCCATCTCCGAGGCCCGCGACAAGGTGGTCATACAGATCGACGAACGGACCAACACCATCATCGTGTCGGCCAGCAAGGAGAACTACTCGATCATCGAGGCCCTGATCCAGCAAGTGGACGTCGAGGAGGATTTCCTGGTCGGCAACCTACAGCTCTTCACGCTAGAGTACGCCGACGCGATCAAGATGGCCGCTTTGCTGGAGGATCTGTTCGACAAGATGTCGTCGGCCAAGAAGTCGGTCGTCCAAACCGTCGAGCTGCCGATGACCATCATCCCCGAGGCGAACACCAACACCCTGATTATCGCTGGCTCGCGCGACGGGCTGACCCGCGCCGCGAATCTGATCGATCGCTTCGACCGGCGGGCCGGGGCGCCAACCTCGGAATTCGTCGTCTATCAGCTTCAGCAGGCCGACGCCATCCGGATTCAGCCGGTGGTCGAGAACCTGTTCAAGGAACGACAACCTGAAGGGCAGAAGTCGGCCCCCTTCGTGGTCGAGGCCGACGCGGGCTCCAACAGCCTGATCGTCAGCGCGTCGCGTGAAGATCACGATCTGGTCTCCTCGCTCGTGGCCATGCTCGATCGACCGAGCAGCACTTCCGAGCAGGTCCGCATCTTCCCGCTGAGCAAGGGCAAGGCCGACGACATGCGGCAAATCCTCGACGATCTGTACGCCAAGCGCAAGGGCTCGGGGCAGGAGCAAACGCTCGTGTTCGGCGTCGATGAGCGAACCAACTCGCTGCTGGCTTCGGGCGGGCCCGGCGATCTGGCCGACGTCGAGACGGTCATCCAACGTTTGGATACCACCGAGCCGGTCGACAAGCAGACCGTTCGCATCTTCCGGCTCAAGCAGGCCGACGCCGAGAAGATGGCCGAGCTTTTGGGCCAGATTATGGAGGGCAAGGCAGGCGGCTCCGCCGGCGGGGCGAGCACGGAGACCCAGTCGGTGCTCGTATCGTTCGTCGACGTGGACGAGAGCGGACAGGAACAAGTGAACAACCTGCTGCGCGAGCGGGTGCAGATCATCCCCGACATCCGGATCAACTCTCTGATTGTGATCGCCCCGTCAGACAGCATGAGCATGCTGGAGAGCCTGATCAAGAAGCTCGACGGCATCGACGCCGAACTGGCCGAGCTTCGCGTCTTCCGTCTGCTTAACGCCGACGCCTCCGAGACGGTCAAGACGCTCGAAAAGCTCTTCCAGGTCGGGTCGGAGGCCCCTCGGGGAGAAGGCGAAGAGGAGCGGCGGCTCGTGCTCGGCGGCGCGCTGGGCGGCGAGGGGGCTACGGTGGGCGGCCGGGCGTGGCTGACCTTCACCGAAGACGTGCGCACCAACTCGGTGATTGCCGCCGGCAGCAAGGAGTATCTCCAACTTGCCGAGGACCTGATTCTGCGGCTGGACAACGAGGCGATGGAGGAGCGGCTGACAAAAGTGGTCGAGCTCCGCAATGCCAACGCCGAGTTGGTGCAGTCGGCCCTAAGCGACTTTGTGGATAGAGAGGCTGAGCGATACTCGGAGTTGGGCGAGGAGGCGGCACTGCGGAAGATCGAGCGCGAGGTATCGGTGGTGGCGTACGAGGACACCAACCAGTTGATGTTGTCGGTCAGCCCGCGCTACGAGTCGCAGATCATGCAGTTGGTGAACGACCTCGATCAGGCGCCGCCGCAGGTGATGATCCAGGCCATGCTGGCCGAGGTGACGCTCAACGACCGGATGGAGATGGGCTTTGAGTTTGCCTTGCAGGACCTGTTGTTCAGCAGCACAGCTCGCGTCGGCAACAACAACATGCTGGAGAGCAACAACTTCGACGTGGTGTTCGGTAGCGACTTGGGCGCCGCCGGCACGGGACTGGGTGGCTTCAGCTTCACCGTCACCGGCGAGGATATGGCTCTGCTGATGCGGATGCTCGAAGCCGAAGGGCAGTTGGAGGTCATCTCGGCCCCACGCATCATGGCCATGCATAAGAAAGAGGCCAACATCACCATCGGCCAGGAGGTGCCGTTCGTCAACAGTGTCAACTTCACGGAGAGCGGTCAGACACAGTCCAGCGTGCAATACGAGAAGGTGGGCGTCATCCTCACCGTCACGCCGCAGATCAACCCGGACGGGTTCGTGATCATGGAGGTCGAGCCGGAGATCTCTTCGCTCACCAGCAGCAGTGTGACCATCAGCGAGGGTTTGCAGGTCCCCATCTTTAGCGAACGCAGCGCGTCGACCACGATCACGGTCAGAGACGGTGAGTCGGCCGTCATTGGCGGCCTGATGACCACCAGCGAGGACAGGTCGGTCAACAAGGTGCCCATACTGGGTGATATCCCGATCGTCGGAAACCTTTTCCGGGCGACAACCAATCAAAAGACCAAAACCGAACTGCTGATCGTCCTCACGCCGCGCGTCATCCGCACGGCAGAGGACTTGCGGGCGTTGTCCGTTCAAGAGCGCGACAAGGGGCACATGCCTGACACCGTGCTGACCAGTCCGCTTATGGAGGAACTGCGCGTTACACCCGAGGAGGAACTCTCGGCACCTCCCGAGGCCGAACCCGCAGAGCAGGCTCAGGAGCCCAAGCCGGTACGATATGAGATTCCAGTGCCAGGAACCTACGGGCCTTCGAAGGCCCAGATCGGCGCGGCGGTGGCCACGCCGGACGCACAGCGGGTCAGCGCCACCGATGAGTTGAGCAGAGACTATGAATACTATCTCCGCCAGCGCAGGTAGGTTGCTCGTCCCGCCGACGATCGCAGCCATTGTGGCCGGTGTCGTCCTCGCGGGCTGCGCGGCCTTTCCCGGCGACGATGCAAGTCCGGCCCAGATCGCCAGAGCGCCAACCCAATCGGATATTGTCGAAGTGGTCGCCATCTACGACTCCTACCCCTGGCTGTTCGACCCGGATGACGACACGGGTAAGGCGGTGGGAATCCGCATCCGCTCGCTGTTCCTGATCTCCGCGAAGACAAAGAAGGGCGTCTTCGGTGATGGCACGTTGCGCATGACGCTCTTCGAGGTGCAGCATCCTCCCGGGTCACGCCCGGTGCGCGAAAAACTTCACGAGTGGCAGTTCGACAAGGTTCAGGCGGTAAACTCGCGCGTGACCAAGAAGACATTGATGGGCTACGGCTACATGTTCTATCTTGCCTGGCCGGAGGAGATGGACCTGGCCGGGCGGGAGATCGCTTTGGGCATCGACTACATACGGACGGATGGCAAGCTCGTCCGTGAAAGGCCCAAGTACTTCCAGGTGATGGCCGGCGGCTGACTCGGCCTGTTCATCGGTTGGGGGTCCCATTACAATCCGGGGGCATCGCCGACGGCGCGGGGTGGACTGTGTCCTGCTCCGGGTGCGTCGCGATCAGTGTGTAGGAGATTTCCGAATGCAGAAAACGCTCGAAAAGTACCGCCAGCCGATTCAGTCCGGGCGCGTGAACCCCCTGGTACACTGGGACGGCCTGACCAGCGGCGTGGTATTCGATCCGTCGCGTGACGACGTGCCTCTGGAAATGATGGCTTTCCACGCCTACCGCCTTCAGGACGGGCCCTTTACGATCCAGACAGGCGCGAATGAGTATGCATTCGTTCCCGTCGACGCCCGCTACGAAGTCGAGGTAGGCAAACAGGTCTTCCGCGGCCATCGGCAGGGCGGGCCGTTCGCCGCACTGCCCGAATCTAGCAGCGCCGAAGCGGTCTATGTTCCCCGCGATGCGACGTGCCGGCTTTCGGGCACGGGAGAACTGGTGGCCTTCGCCGCACCGGCCAACGGCGACAAGCCGCCGGCGCGGGTGGCGCCCGGCGAGCGCCCCAATCTGCGTCGGGGCACGGGCACCTGGCACCGCGACGTGATCACCCTGTTCACACCCGACGACGTAACGACCAATCTGGTCGGCGGCGAAACCTACAGCCCGCCGTCGTTGTGGTCGGGTACACCGATCCACGTGCACGACCTCGACGATCCCGGTCGCAGCCAGTCCGATCACGAAGAGGTCTACTATCACCTCGCGCGGCTGACCGAGGGCAAGTGGGGGCCCTACGGTGTGCAGCTACTGTTCGACGATCAGGGGCTCGACCAGGCGTATATGATTCACCATCGCAGTGCATTCGCCATACCCGGCGCGGCGCACCCGGTTGTCGCCGGACCGGTCAGCGACATGCTCTACGTCTGGGCGCTGGCCGGAACCAGCTCGGCCCTGGCCATGATGGACATCCCCGAATTCGGGTATCTTCAGAAGGTGGCCAAGGTCATCGACCAGTTCGAGGCCGATCGCGGCCCGGCCGTGCTCTCCGCAGCACAGTTCGCCCAGGCCGTACGCGAACACGACCTCACCGACTTTCAGGCAAAAGTCTGCCGACTGCACCTGGCCGAACGAGGCTTCGTGATCGGCTAGCGGTGGGAAGCTTGGTTCCGCGGCCGTCTGAGGGAGGCCGATCTGATGGCGAACCGAAACTTCTCGATGATCGAGTATTTCAACCGGCGCTGCGCCGAGGTCCGTCCGCGTCTCGCCTTCGGCGGCCGCACCAAAACCGACTGGCAGCGCTGGCGACGCAGCCTGCTGGCCGAACTGAAGCGGCTGCTGGGCGAGATGCCTCGCCCCGTACCGCTGCGCGCGGAGGTGGTGTGGGACACCGAGGAAGACGGCCTGATCAAGCGGCGCATCGTGTTTGACAGCGAGCGCCACATGTCGGTCCCCGGCTTGCTTTATGTGCCCGCCGATCGACCCCCCGGCAAGCGACTTCCTGCCATCCTGTGCTGTCACGGTCACGGCGTAGACGGCAAGAATAACGTCATGGGCGTGGGCCTGGGCAAAGCCGAGCGCGAGACCTCGATACGCCAGGCGAATTACGATTACGGGCTGCAAATGGCCCGGCAGGGATTCGTTACCTTCGCCGTCGATTGGCGGGTCTTCGGCGAGCGTCGCGACGGGCGCGACCCGTATCCCGGACGTGACCCGTGCAACGTGCACTTCGTCCGCGGGCAGGTGCTGGGAATCAATCTGCTGACCCTGAACATCTGGGACGGTATGCGGGCGATCGACTTCCTTCAGACGCGCAAGGAGGTCGATCCGAAGCGCATCGGGTGCATGGGCCTGAGCTTCGGCGGGACGATGACGACGTGGCTGTCGCTGATGGATCGGCGTATCCGGGCCACGGATATCATCTGCTACGCCGATACGTTACCTCGCTTCGGTGTCGCTCGCGCCAATTTCTGCGGCAGTCAGATTCTGCCCGGTCTGTACCGACTGTGCGATGTGGGCGACCTCGCCGGCCTGACCGCGCCGCGCCCCCTCCTGATGGAGATCGGGCTTTACGATAGCTGCTTCCTGTACGAGGACGCCGTGGTGGCGCGCGATCGGGCCCGCAAGATCTACCGTGCCGCCGGCGTTGAGGACCGCTTCGAGGTCGACGAGTTCCCCGGAGAACACGGCTTCGGTGGGCGCAAGGCCTTTGCGTTCTTCGATCGCTGGTTGCGGCGCTAGCTCGAAGGTGTCGTGGCATTTATACCTTTCGGACCTCTGGCATGTACCGTTCGATCGGACTGTGGCCGGGCGCCCTGCTCCTGGCTGTCTTGGCGCTTGGTTGCGAGCACAAGTCGCAGGATAGGACGTCGCAGCAGCCGGCAGCGCCTCCGGATCCGGTGGCTGTTCTCCACGACTTGCGCCGATGTCACCAAGCTCGCCAGTATCGCGAGATGGAAGGGCTTGTGGTCGAGGATCGCTGCGACGAACTGATCGACGCGCTCATGGGGGTCGATCAGCTTTTGGCTGCCAATCGACGGCTCAAGGAACTGGTCGAAGAGCGGATCGGCGCCGAGGCGGCGCCGTGGTGGGACCTGTCGCTGATCGAAAATGGGCTGGGCCCTTTCTCGCGCGATGTCGACGTCGTGACCGTCGAGGTGGACGAATCTCACGCGAGCCTGGCGATTCAGGTGACCAAGAGAGTGCCGCTCCTGGAGGTGGCGTTCGTTCGCGACCCGCCGGGCCCGTGGCGCTATCTGCCCGACCCGCCCATTCCCGGTATGGCTGAGCAACTGCGCGAACTGGCCCGCAACCTCGACTCACTTGCCGAGCAGTTGACCGACAGCGCCATGACGCCCGAGCAGTTCGACCGAGGTTTCCGCCGGCAGGTCCTGCCTCTGTTGCAGTCGCTCGGACGGATGGCCGACGAATAGCCGCACCCCGAAGGCGATGCCGGCACCGGCAAGTCATGCATCGCCGGATCCCGTAGCTTCGCGATACTCCTCGAGCCAAGCCATCTGAATGGCTTCGAGGCGGCCCTCACTCGACGTAGCGGGGTCGTCCCCAAAGTCGGCCAACTCGCACACCCAGCGGTGCAGGTCTGTGAAGCGAACCGTCAACGGATCGACGTCGGGCCGGGCCTCGTGCAACGCGATGCCGATATCTTCCGCATCTGTCCACCTAAGACTCACAGCCATACGTGCCTCCCTGTAGCAATCGTCTGTGGGCTTACCGCTCCTCCGAGGCGATATTGCGATTCCACGCCGGGATTTCGACCACCACGTCCGACGATCCGTCGGGAACGCACAAACAGCCGATACGTGACTGCGGTTTGACCCCGTAGGCGTGGTCGAGGGCGTCGAGCTCCTCTTCCGTCGCATCGCCGCAGGAATCTGCACCTTCGCGAATGATGACGTGGCACGTGCCGCAGACGCCGAACCCGCCGCAAGCGTGTTCGATGTGGATGTCGTGTCCCTGCGCTATGTCGAGGATGCTGCCCGGCAGCCCGTGATCGCCGTACGGCAGCCGATCCGGATCGACCTCGATCTCGGTGTTTCCGGGAACAAACGTCACGCGATACTTGCGCTTGGGCAGTCCGTTCGTCGGATCGGCGCTTCGCTCAAACATCCTCATTCAGGCTGCTCCTTCAACGTCTGGGCAACAGCCAATTCGGCCAGACGCACCGTCAGTTTGCCGAACGCCTCCAGCTCCTGGTGCAGACGCTCGGGATCGCGGGTCTGTGCGGCCAAAGTCCGCAACTCCTGCATCGCCCCGACGATCGAGTCACGTTGCCCGGCGTCGATGTGGTTGCCTACCTTGGTGAGCATCTGCTGGGTCTTGGTCGTGTCGAACTCCACCTGGTTGCGCAGATCGACAAGCCGATGGGCCAGCATGTCCTCGCGGGCGTGCTCGTAACTGGCCAGCTCCATCTGGTCGACTTCGTCCGGCGTCAGGCCGTGTGCAGGGATGATCTGGATGCTCGCCTCGGTGCTGCTGCGCTGTTCGATGGCCGACACGTTCAGGATGCCGTTGGCGTCGATCAGGAACGTTACCTCGATCTTGGCCATGCCCGCCGGCATCGGCGGGATGCCGCGCAGCTCGAACTGTCCAAGCGAACGGCAGTCCGCAGCCAACTCTCGCTCTCCCTGAACGACGTGAATCTTCACGTTCGTTTGCCCGTCGACGAAGGTGGTGAACATCTCGCCAGACTCACATGGAACAGTCGTATTCCGCAGGATCAGCTTGCTGACCGCACCGCCCATGGTTTCGATACCCAGCGACAGCGGCGTCACGTCGAGCAGCAGCAGGTCGCGCCGGTTGCCCGCCAGAATCGAAGCCTGAACCGCCGCCCCGAGGGCAACCACCTCTTCAGGATTCAGCGCCGTGTATGGAGCCCTCCCGAACAACTGCTCGACTCGCCGCCGAACCAGAGGCACGCGTGTCGACCCGCCCACCAAAACCACCTGGTCGAGGTCCTTGGGCTCGAGCTTGGCGTCGGCCAACGCACGGCAGCAGCACACCACCGTCTCCTGCACCCAGGGCTCGATGCGATCCTCGAACTCCTCTCGCGTGATGGTGCGGTGATACAGACGGCCCCCGCCCAAATCGATCTCGACGGTGGCCTGTGCGTCCGTGCTCAGCTTGATCTTGGCAGCCTCGGCAAAACTGCGAAACGCCTGCTGCGTGCTCGGCGGGAAGTGAATCTGCTGCCCGTGCTGCTGGCGGATTTCGGTCTGGAGCAGCTTGATCAGCTCGCGGTCGAAATCGTCGCCGCCCAACTGCGTGTTGCCTCGCGTGCTGAGCACCTCGAATACCCCGTCACGCAGTTGCAGAATGGAAACGTCGAACGTCCCGCCTCCCAGGTCGTACACGGCGATCCGCGCGCGCTCGGCCAAGTCCAGGCCGTAGGCCAACGCCGCCGCCGTCGGCTCGTTGACGATGCGGACGACCTCGAGTCCGGCGATCCGGCCCGCGTCGCGTGTCGCCTGCCGCTGGGCGTCGTCGAAGTAGGCGGGCGCCGTGATCACCGCACGCCGTACGGGTCGGCCTAGTTGTTCCTCAGCCTGTTGCTTCAGCTCGCGCAGAATCATCGCCGACAGTTCCGGGGGCGTATACACCCGACCGTGCACCTCGACGGCCGCGATGTCCCGTTGCCCGTCGTCGCTGCGCCGCCGTACGAGGCGGTAGGGCAGCCACGGGACCTCCTCCGCCACGTCCGCCAAGCCGCGGCCCATCAAGCGTTTCACCGAGAAAACCGTGGTCTCGGGCTTCTCCACGGCGTGTGCGCGAGCCTCCGCTCCCACCACGATCCGACCGTCGCCCGGCTCAAACCCTATCACCGATGGCAGAACGCCATCCGTATCCTCGCCGCGCACGATTCGCGGACCGCGATCGTCGGCCCACGCGATCAGCGAGTTGGTCGTGCCCAGATCGATGCCCAGAATGACGTCATCCGATTCGCTCATGCCGATTATTGGTAGACGGTTAGCCGAGGGTCCTCGCACCGCCGATTACAGTTGCTCGAGTAGGTTGGCGAAGTATTTGAAGGCGTTCAGTTGCTTGCGCAGATCGCGCAGCACGTCGGGCGAAACGTTCGCGCCGGCGGCTCGCCGTGCCAGCGCGCGGATCTGATCCTCGGTGTGAGCTCGCCGGGCCAACAGCTCCGCGCGAATGTCTGCAAGAGTCGCATCGTCCGCCTGGCTCTTGGCCTCCTCAATTTGCTCGCGCAGGTGCATGGCCTCGTCCAGCAGGTTCCCGGGCACCGATCGATCCTCGGCACTGCACGGGCCGCCGACCAGTTCCAGCAGATACTCGGCACGCGTAAAGGGATCGCGAAGCGTCCGATACGCCTGGTTCAGCCGTGCGCTGTTGCGCATGGCCAGCCGCTGTTGGCCGCCGGATCGCTCTGAGAAATAGTCCGGATGCACCTGCCGTGAGAGCGAGACAAAACGCTCTGAAAGCGCCTCTGCACTGAGATCGTAATCACGGTCGATCCCCAGCAGCGCGAAGTGATCGGTTGCTCCGACGTCCACGAGGCGACGGCAGTGCTGGCATAGCAGCGGCGAGGCGAGCGGACGGCTGCATTCTTTGCACTTGGATGGCGCGGCAATGTCCATTGGGTCCTGAGACATCGAACGTACGGTCCCTCCGCTCAGGCCGAAAAACTCGCCCCGCAACCGCACGAGCGCGTCGCGTTGGGGTTGCTGAACACGAAGCCCCGGCCCATCAGTTCGTCCTGAAAATCGATCGTCGTACCGTTCAGGTACAGATAGCTTTTCGGGTCGCAGAGGATGCGAATGCCGTGGCTCTCCGACTGGTTGTCGTGGGGGCCGGCCTGTTGCGCCAGATCGAGCACGTAGCTGAATCCGCTGCAACCGCCGCCCTTGACGGCCACGCGCAGGAACGTGCTTTCGACGGACAGATTCTGCTTCTCGAGAATCGATCGTACCTCTTCGGCCGCACGCTCTGTCAGGTGGATGCCGAACGCCTCCTGCGGTCCTGCCTCGGCCCCGTCGGTCGCACTCGTCTGCCTGGAAGAATCCATTGGTAACTCCTATCGCGGGCGTCTACGACCCGCCGCCTGCGGCGCGAAGCACGTCGGCCTCCGGCTGGTCCGCCTGCGATCGCTGCCTTTTCCGTCGGTAATCGGCGATGGCGGCCTTGATGGCGTCCTCGGCCAGCACACTGCAATGGATTTTCACCGGCGGCAGCGACAGCTCCCTGACGATGTCAACGTTCTTGATCTCCTGCGCTTCGTCAATGCGCCTGCCCTTGATCCACTCGGTGGCCAGCGAACTGCTCGCGATCGCGCTGCCGCAGCCGAAGGTCTTGAACTTGGCGTCCACGATGCGGTCGTTCTCGTCGCATAAGATCTGAAGCTTCATCACGTCGCCGCACTCGGGCGCACCGACAATGCCCGTACCGACGCTGTCGTCCTCCTTGTCAAGCGATCCCATGTTACGAGGATTGTGAAAATGGTCGATTACCTTCTCGTCATACGCCATACAGCAACACTCCTAACCGGTGCCCGCGTGCCAGTCTACCTTGCTCAGGTCGACGCCTTCTTTGGCCATCTCGTACAGCGGGCTCATCTCGCGCAGGCGCCGAACGGCTGAAACCACTCGCCCGGTTGTATGGTCGACTTCCTCCGTCGTCGTGAGGCGCCCCAGCGAGAAGCGTATCGAGCCGTGCGCCAAGTCGTCGCTCACACCCAAGGCCCTCAGTACGAAACTGGGCTCCAACGACGCGCTCGTGCAGGCCGACCCGCTCGACACCGCTACGTCGTTCATCTCCATCATCAAAGACTCGCCTTCCACGTAGGCGAAGCTCAGATTCACCGTGTTGGGCAAGCGATGAACCGGATGCCCGTTAAGCGTTACATCCTCCAACTGCCCCATGATGCTTTCGCTGAGGCGGTCGCGCAGCGCGGTCAGACGCCGCGATTCCTCTTCCATGCTCTCGACCGACAACTCAGCCGCCTTGCCCAGCCCGACGATGCCCGGCACGTTTAGCGTGCCGCTGCGCATGTTGCGCTCGTGCCCGCCGCCGTGCATCTGAATGGCCAGGCGGACACGTGGATTGCGTCGTCGAACGTAAAGGCACCCGATCCCCTTCGGCCCGTAGATCTTGTGGGCCGACAGCGAGAGAAGATCGATGCCCATCTCTTCCACGTCGATCGGCACCTTGCCGAAGCTTTGCGTGGCGTCGGTGTGGAACAGGACGCCACGCCGCTTGCACAGCCGCCCGATACCGGCAATCGGCTGAAGCGTGCCGATCTCGTTGTTGCCGTGCATGATTGTGACCAGGAGGGTGCGGTCTGTTATCGCCTGCGACAGCTCCTCCAGGTCGATCATCCCGGTTCGATCAACCGGCAAAAAGGTCACGTCCCACCCCTGCTGCTGGAGGTACGTGCACGTGTCGATCACCGCCTTATGCTCGGTCACCTGCGTGATGATGTGATCCTTGCGGTCGGCTCCGTCACGCCGGCCATACATCTCCACTACGCCCTTGATCGCGACGTTGTCCGACTCGGTCGCGCCGCTGGTGAACACAATCTCCTTGGTCCCGGCGTTGATCACCGTCGCGACCTTTCGACGCGCTCGCTCCACCGCCTCCTCGGCCTCCCAGCCATACACGTGATTCCGGCTCGCGGCGTTGCCGAACTTGTCGGTCAGGTACGGCAGCATCGCGTCCAGCACACGGGGGTCGAGCGGTGTCGTGGCGTTGTAGTCCAAATACACCGGCAACTTCATAGGGCGTCTCCGTGGGCCGAGGCGGCTTGCTCGTAGACCGGTGCAGCCTCGGGCAGGGCTTCATCGCTATCGGCTGGCTGGGCATGCTGCTCATCTTCTTCCAGCATGTCGGCCAGCGTGACCTGTTGTAGAAAGGCCTGAAGCTTCCTGTGCACCTTCCTGGCCGGTTGGCGAATAGGGCAGTTCTCGCCAACGCGGCACACGGCCCGCCCATTGGCTAGGGGGCGCTCCAAAGCACATTGCACCAGACCGATCGGGCCCTCCATCGCCTCAATCAGCATGGCCAGCGTCAACTCGTCAGGAGGCACGGCCAGCCGGTACCCTCCTCTGGCGCCGCGAACCGACGTGATCAGGTCACGTCGAGCAAGACGCTTGAGCACGTTCATCAGCAAGGGCTGAGGCATCGAGTACCGCTCGGCGATCTGTCGCGCGCTGACCGGCCCGTCGTCTGCTCGGGCTAGGTGACTCAGTGCGATCAACGCGTAGTCCGTTTTCTTCGTTAGCGCCAGCATTCTGTATCCCTCATTCTCAGGCCCGTCCCTCACTGTTGATATAGCACTGCTTTGGTGCGATAGCAACTACGAGACCAACTTATTTCTAAGAGAGCCGTAAGGCCTGCAAATACAATACCTTACGGGTGATACGAGAAGCGAAATCCGCACGCCGGGACCTAATTCTCTGGGTCGATCGTCGTCTCGCTTGCGCAGTCTTCCTCGTCGGCACGCCTGCCACGGGGATCGGCGCTCTTGCGGCGGCGATGTGTCGGCGGTGCGGCAAAGCCCCTGCGGCTCTCGGACTGAACGAACTGGAGGATCCGCCGTCCCACGTCCGTCGTGACCGCATCCTTCAACTCCGCGACCGCCTTTCTGAACGTGGTCCCCGATCCATAGAGTATTCGGTATGCTCGTTTGGCATCGCCGATCTGTTCCGGCGAGAAGCCGGCCCGCCGCATGCCCACCAAATTCACACCCACGCACTCGGTGTCGTGCACGCAGGTGAAGAACGGGGGCACGTCCGTCAGCACGCGCGACAGACCACCGACCATAACGTACGAACCGATCCGGACGAACTGATGCACCACGCAATAGGCGCTGATGGTGGCGTGGTCTGCGACCTCCACGTGACCGCCGCATGCCGTCATGTTCAGGAGCGTCACGCCGTCGCCCAACACACAATTGTGGCCGATGTGAGAATTCGCCAGGAGGAAGCACCCCTTGCCCACGATCGTTGCCGATTCGGGCTGCGTCCCGCGGTGGATGCTGGCGCCCTCGCGGACGATCGTGCCGTCGCCGATGCGGCAGTAACTGCGGCACGGTTCGTAGTGGAAGTCCTGAGGCAGGTGTCCGACCACCGCGTTAGGGTGGATCTCGCAGTCGCAGCCGATTTCCGTCCAGCCGGCGATGTACGCGTTAGGGTACACCCGCGTCCCCGCACCGATGGTCACCTCGCCCTCGATCACGGTGTAGGGGCCGATCTTTGCATCCGGATCGATCCGAGCTTGCTTGTCCACAACCGCGGTCGGATGGATCGCCATGCAGCCGAACTCCCAGCCCCCAAAGCAATCGCCGCCATTCTAAGGCCTCACCGACCCACTGCAACTGCACCGCCGCATGGCCTCGGTGCGTTCAGCTTCCCGCCACATCGGCAGGATCGACAGCCTCGAGTGTGCTGGCGAATTCCTGCACCACTCTTTCCGGCGTGGACGCGCCGGCCGTCACCCCCGCTACCAACTTGCCCGATACCATGTGCGGCTGGAACTGTTGCCACCCCTCCAGATGATACGTGTCCACACCGGTCTGACGACACAACTGGGCGAGCTGGCGAGTGTTGGCCGAGTGCATGCCGCCCAGAACGAACATGACGTCCACGTGCCGGCACAACTCCAGCGCGGCCTGCTGGCGGCGGGTCACCTCGGGGCACAGCGTGTTGACAATCTTGATCTCGCGGAACGGCTGCGAACAGATGGCGGCGATCATGTTCGCCACGTGCTCCGGCGCGTGCGTCGTCTGGGCCACAACGCCCAGTTTCGCGTTCTTCGGCAGCGCCTCAGCCACGTCCGCCTCGCGCTCGACCACGATCACATCGGGCGCGTAACCGATCACGCCGCGAACCTCGGGATGATCGCGGTCGCCGATCATCACCACGCGGTAGCCCTCTTCGTGAAGTTGCCGCACCGTGTTCTGGGCTCGCTTGACGAGCACGCAGGAGGCGTCCACGACCTTCAGCCCCCGTTGCTGGGCCTGTTCGAGCAACTCGGGGCCCACCCCGTGCGATCGAATCAACACCGTGCCGCCGACCGGGATCTGGTCCAGACTCGATACCTGCTTCAGCCCGGCCTGTCCCAACCGCTCCACCACCTGCCGGTTGTGAATGATCGGCCCGAGCACGTAGACGCCGCCTTCGATCCGGCTGGCGAGCAACTGCTCAGCCAGCTCGATCGCTCGCTCGACGCCGAAACAGAAACCACGTTTCTCGGCAAGCTTCACTTGCATAGGCCGACTATCCCAAGTCGCCGACGAAGATCCGTCTGCGCCTGCACGAGACGGCCGCGCACACGCTGCACCAGGTCATCGGGCGGCATACCCGCCGCCGCTTCCGGCGCGATCGGCTCACCATATACCACCACGATCCTATGCGGGGCCGGCAGGCGCCGCCACCGCGGCCACGACTCGAATGCGCCCTCGATTACCACCGGCACCACCCATGCCCCCGCTCGCTTGGCCACCGAAGCAAACCCGCCGTGCAGGCGCCCGATGTGCCCGTCGCGCGTCCGCGTCGCCTCGGGAAAGGTCACCACCACCTTGCCGTCACGCAGGCGGCGCATGGTCTCCTTGATCGCACCTATGTCTGCACTGCCCCGTCGCACGGGAAACGCATTGAGCGATTCGATCAACACCCGAAACAGCCGGTTGGCAAACAGGGTGTCGCGAGCCATGTAGTTGCCTTCCCGGTGCAAGGCCAGCGTCGCAAGCACCGGGTCGAGATAACTCTGATGGTTGCATACTAACAGCACGCCCCCACGGTCGGGCACGTGCCCCAGCCCGAAGATGCGCCCGCGGAAGTACAGCAGGAACCCCATCTGGCAGATAAAGCGGCAGAAGCGATAGTAGAGTCTCATAGGCTGTGTGACATCCGACGTCGGGCGCTAGCCGCTTCCGGGCGGGCGGGCGTGCGGGACGCGCTGCTTCACCTCGTGTTCGAGTAGATCGACCAT
>Ga0272442_10004988_pt1 | contig 17919 bp, 15 predicted proteins | sample SSMForm2O_FD_200262 | JGI IMG/M metagenome (GOLD analysis project Ga0272442, IMG submission 200262) | Marine sediment archaeal communities from Little Sippewissett salt marsh, Falmouth, MA, United States - SSM-Form-2O | ecosystem: Environmental > Aquatic > Marine > Wetlands > Sediment ... | reverse complement strand
GAAAGTCCACGTCAATCAGGTCTTCCAGGGTGCGGTCGACAGCGTTGCCCAGATCGAAGGGCTCTGGCTCATAGACTACGCAAACGCAATGACCATCGAATCCGATGATGAATTCGGGAAGCTCGACGATGTTTCAATCCAGGGCGACACCCTTACCATAAGCAATGAAAACACCTTCACCCTGTCCCTGGACTCCGAAGAAGAAATCACTGAAGGCATGTTCTTCAAAATAGGGGACACCCCTGTCGAGGAACTCAGGTACTTCCCATTCGTTGTGAGGATTCTCGGGGAAATAAACGAAACCACAGGGCTTCCTGAAGTGAATGAAACCGGAATGGAAGAGAACGAAACCCAGGAGAACGTAACCGAAACTCCGGGCGAAAACGAAACTGAAGAACAGGCTGAGGAAGAAACTGAGGAAGAAATTGAAGAAGAAACTGCAGGCAACGACACCGCTGGTGGAGAAACTGAAGAAGAAGGGGAAGGAACTCCCGGATTCAGAATTGTCCCTGCCCTTGCCGGACTCCTTGCAGTCGGCTACCTCTTCAGAAGGAAGAGCTAAATTCTTTGAGTGAAGGGGTTTCTTTACTCTTCTCTCTTCCAAATTATTTTTATTTTACCTGCTTTTCTTTATTCTTATTTCCAGCATTTTTTGATCTTACGTGTATTTTTATATGTGCTCAATTTTATATAACTAAAATTTATATATAAATTGTTAATTCTGCTGAAACTGTTTTTCGGATACCGGGTTCCGGATCAGGGGAAGAGGGAAAATAGTTGCCGGAAATGCGAAAAGATTTCACGGCTTATCTGGATAGCCCTTGCACCCCCGGGAAGGGACAGGGAAACTGAGAAAATAAACGGAGAGCGGGGCAGCAGAAGGAAAGAGAAGAAAATAAAGGAAAGAAGATAAAAGAAAAAAAATTCCATTGGGGGAAATGAACAAATGGCTGAAGTAATGTACGGACCGATGCAGCTTTTAGTAATCGTATTCGATGACCCGGACTTCCACGGGCAGATTCGCCGTGAACTCGAATCAGTAATGGAGAAAGGGCTTATCCGGCTAATTGACCTGGTATTCCTGTGGAAAGACGCAGAGGGAAATGTCGCCGCTATGGAAGCCACGCAGCTGGACGAGGAGGAGAGGATGCGTTTCGGCGCCGTCGTGGGTGGAATCATGGGGTTCGGAGCCGGCGGTGAAAAAGGAGCAATTGAAGGCATGGAAGCAGGAGCCCTGGCAGCTGCCCAGGAAAACTACGGGATCACCGATGAAGACATCATGGACATAACCGAAGCCATCCCGGAAGATAGCGCTGCAGGACTTCTTATCATCGAGCACCTCTGGGCAAAGAAGCTCAAGCAGGCGATCGCCGATGCCGGAGGGGTACTGGTCACCCAGGGTATGATCACACCCGAACTGCTCGCCCTGGTAGGAGCAGAACTGGCAGAAGCGGTTGAAGCCGCCGAAAAGAAGGAACAGGAACCTGCGGCAGCAACTGCGTGATGAAGTTTAGCGAAACTAAAATCCCATATTAATGAAAGCCTGATCCCGGATACCCGACCGTCGTCAAGCAATGCGAAATCATGAACCAAAGCAGGGCAGTTTAGCAGCATGCCTACCTATCCATACCCTGCAACCGGATGTCCGGGGCAGGCCACATAAGAATCGGAAGAGCTGAATGTGCAGGAGGGGACAGCACTTCAATCTTCCGTATTTGCAGGGCAGCAAGCACACAATTTTACAGGGCTCATTGGAGGGTACGGAGCTTATCATGTTCTTAATCCGGGATACTGCGGGCCGGCACGGGAGGTATATAAGTGGCTGACATTGAAGACGTGCTGCCTTTCAGTGGAATCTTTTTAAAAATACTCCTTATTCTCGGGCTCACTTTCGCTGTCATAAGAGTGAGCCGATATATTCTGAAGCGCTGGTTCTGGCCGATTGTTGAGAAGACAGAGACGAAAGCCGACGACAGGATCCTCCACCTTTTCGAAAGTCTCCTGCTGTTTTTTATCATCCTGCGGGGTATGCAGGCTATAATCAAATTGCTCCAGGAATCCACTGAACTCAATATAGAATTCATGGATGACGTCTTCTACCTGCTATACTGGAGTATCGGGGTCTATGTCGTTTTTCGTTTTATAAGCATTATTTCGAACTGGTACCTTTCCAGGATTCCCCTGCGTGACAGGGAAGAAATCGATCAGCGGGCGGTCCGGACCGTAAAATACATGCTCATGCTTATATTCGCCGTCCTGGCAGTAAGCGTGCTCCTTCAACACTTCGATGTAAGCAAGGCCGCACTTACTGCATCATTTGCCGCTATTGGCATAGGGGGGATCATAGTTGGCCTGGCAGCCCAGTCGGTTCTCACCGATATCATCACAGGTATGGTGATTATTATCGACCGGCCTTTCAGGATAGGGGACAGGATCCGGATCGAGAAGCTTGACACCTGGGGGGATGTGATAGAAATCGGCTGGCGGTCAACCCGGATTCTTACCAGGGACCACCGGCTGGTAGCAATCCCGAATTCTGTCATCGGCACGGACCTCATTACGAATTATTCCATACCCGATAAGATATACCGGGTAGATACCGAGGTCGTCGTATCCTACGGCCCGGACATCGAGTACGTACGAAACCTTATCATAGAGGCCCTTAAGCGCGAGGAATGGATAATGCATGATAAACCGATAGAGGCACTCCTGGTCTAGTTCACGGATTCGGGAGTGAAGTTCAAAGCCAGGTGCTGGATAGAAAACTATGTGGAAACCCGGGTTTCCGAGGACCAGCTCAATACGGCAATCTACAAAGCCCTGATAAATGCAAATATTGCAATGCCGTCTTCCGACATCATCATCCACTATGCAGACCGGCAAGGAGGATAAAAGGTTTCCGGAAAAGCCCTGTGATTTCAGGAAGGAAGAAGATTCTAAAAAAGGGGATTGCAGGAAGGAAGATGATTCCAAAAAAAGAAAGGGATTGCAGGAAGGAAGAAGATTTCAAAAAAGGGGATTTCAGGAAAGAAAAAGGTTCCAGAATAAAGAGATTCGGGGAAGGAAGGGAAACACCTTATATTTTTCGAGAAAATCCCTATCGAGAGACACGGTAAAATAAACAAGTATGCATAAAGCAATATACATAAAAGTCGAATTATATAAAAATTAATGAACCGCAAGCCCGGGGGGTAGTCTTGCAGGTTCCGCGAATTGGGGATTAATTGGATCAAAATTGATAAGGTACGGAGCTGGCACCCTAAATTTGAGATTTCCTGGTCCTTGCAACTTCACTTACTGCCGGATTCCAGGTTTTTGAGTGCCTTGTGACGGAATCTGGAAAACGTCACAAAATCGACGTCCCGGTCTTATTATTACTATTCCTCAACTCCGGTAAAAAAGGCTACATGCCCTGATAAGGGCTTTTTCCCGGAGAAAATCTGCTACATTCCGAGCCGTTTCGCCGTTGGCAGACTCGGGATCTCGAAGCTGCAGATAATGCGGAAACCAGGGCTCAGGCCATCGCTGCCACAGCCACGGTAGAAGATTTGCAAAAAAAGTGAAGCTTACGGTTTCGCCTCGACTGGCGGGCTGGTACAAAAATAAAGTAAGTAAGAAAATCTCCGGAAATAGAGTTCCGGATAAAGTAGGAGGTTTGAATATAGCAACACTAACAGTTTTAAAATTTGACACTCCAGGTGGTGCACAGCATACGCTTGAAGTGATCCAGAATTTGAGCCGGATGCAGCTGATAACCCTGCAGGACTCAGCCGTTGTCTCCTGGCCGGTGGGCAAAAAGAAGCCGAAAACAGAACAAAGTAAAGTGACCGGGTTAGGGGCAATGAGCGGGGCATTCTGGGGCATACTTTTCGGGCTTCTCTTCACGGTCCCGATCTTTGGTCTGGTAGCCGGAACTGCGCTGGGAGCGCTTGCTGGCTCCCTTGTTGACGTGGGTATAAACGATGACTTCATCAAGTCGGTCCGAACCCAGGTCACCGAAGGTACCTCAGCCCTCTTCCTTCTGACCAGCGATGCCGTGGAGGATAAGGTTAAGGAAGCCCTGAAAGACATCGATTTCGAAATTATTGCCACCAACCTGTCCAAGGAAGAAGAGGACAAGCTGCGCGAGATGTTTGCCGAAGAAGAGGAAGAAGTGGCTCCCGTAACCTAACTGCAGAAAATACGGCAAGCATTGAAGCAGCAAAAAATTTCTGGAAATAAGAGTTCCAGACCGAAAAGGAGGTTAGAATATAGCAACACTAACAGTTTTAAAATTTGACACTCCAGGCGGTGCACAGCATACACTCGAAGTGATCCAGAACTTAAGCAAGAGGCAGCTGATCACCCTTCAGGACGCAGCCATTGTCTCCTGGCCGATGGGCAAAAAGAAGCCTAAAACACAGCAGTTAACCAGCATGACAGGGGCAGGTGCACTGAGCGGGGCATTCTGGGGAATGCTCTTCGGCCTGATCTTCCTGGTCCCGATCTTCGGAATGGTTGTCGGAGCCGCTTTTGGAGCGCTTGCAGGCTCTTTTGCCGACGTGGGCATTAGTGATGATTTCATCAAGTCGGTCCGCAGCAAAGTGACCGAAGGCACCTCAGCCCTCTTCCTGCTGACCAGCGACGCAGTGCAGGATAAGGTTCAGGAAGCCCTGAAAAGCATCGATTTTGAACTTATCGCTTCCAACCTGTCCAAGGAAGAAGAAGACAAGCTGCGTGAGATGTTTATCGAAGAAGAGGAAGAAGTAGCTCCGGCAGCCTGAATCCCTGACTGAAAACCACTTTACAGGAAATGCCTGGATCTGAAACCACTTTACGGGGAATGCCTGAATCCCCGAAAATCGGGAGTAAGGAAAAAACGGTGGTTCCTGAATAGGATGTATAAGATAGCAAGAGAAGGGGAGAGGAGCGAAAAATCAGTTCCTTTCCTCTTTTTTTATTTTTTCCATATATATTTTCAGGCTTTTTACGGAAAATCCCAAGCAGTAGATAGGAGGAGAAATGCCATTAAAAGAATACAGGTCCGGCACCGCCTTTCCCGGAGTTATCGGGCGCACTGCGGACCAGTCGGAACCCGCCTGGCCGGAGCCCAGCCGGGCTGAAGAAGGCACTCCAAATGTGCTATTTATCGTGCTGGACGATACCGGCTTTGGACAACTCGGCTGCTACGGCTCACCCATTAATACACCAAACCTGAACAGCCTGGCGGAGGGGGGTCTTGTTTACAATAATATGCACACCACGGCGCTGTGTTCGCCCACCCGCACCTGTATCCTGACAGGCCGGAACCACCATTCGAACAACATGGCCTGCATTACCGAGGGCTCGACCGGCTATCCCGGCTACAACGGCTACATACCTTTTGAAAACGGGTTTTTGTCGGAGATGCTTATGGAGCACGGCTACAACACCTATGCCGTGGGCAAATGGCACCTGACACCAGCAGACCAGATCTCGGCAGCAGGGCCCTATGACCGCTGGCCCCTGGGCAGGGGTTTCGAGCGCTTCTACGGCTTTTTAGGAGGAGAGACCCACCAGTATTATCCTGAGCTGGTTTACGACAACCACCCGGTACATCCACCCGGGACGCCGGAAGAAGGCTATACCCTGAATGAGGATCTTGCGGACAAAGCTATCCAGTTCATTGCCGACGCCAAACAGGTCGCACCCAACAAGCCCTTTTTCATGTACTTCTGCACCGGAGCCATGCATGCCCCTCACCACGTCCCCAAAGAATGGGCGGACAAATACAAAGGCAAGTTCGATGACGGCTGGGAGGCTTACCGGGAAAAGACCTTTGCCCGGCAGAAGGAAATCGGGATCGTCCCGAAAGACGCCGAGCTATCCCGCCATGACCCGGATGTCAAACCCTGGGACGAATGCTCGCCCGAGGAGAAAAAGCTCTACGCCCGCATGATGGAGGTCTTTGCCGGCTTCCTGGAACATACCGATTACCATATCGGCAGGCTGCTGCAGTTCCTGAAAGATATCGGGGAGTTTGAGAATACTTTAATCATGGTGATTTCCGACAACGGTGCAAGTTCCGAAGGCGGTCCAACGGGCTCGGTCAACGAGAACCTTTTCTTTAACAATGTGCCCGAATCACTGGAGGAGAACCTCGCAGCCCTGGATAAGCTAGGGGGCCCTGAAACTTTCAACCACTATGCCTGGGGCTGGACCTGGGCGGGAGATACGCCCTTCCGCCGCTGGAAGCGCGAAACATACCGCGGCGGCATCAGCGACCCCTTCATCGTCCACTGGCCCCGGGGAGTAATGAGCAGGGGTGAGGTCCGCACCCAGTACGCCCACGCTATCGACATGGTGCCCACAGTCCTGGACTGCCTGGGAATCGAGCCCCCGACGGTTATCAAAGGGGTGACCCAGGCGCCCATAGAAGGTTTCAGTTTTGCAGACAGCTTCGACAATGCCAGCGCGCCTTCAAAGCACCACACCCAGTACTTCGAGATGATGGGGCACCGCTCCCTGTATCATGACGGCTGGCGTGCAGTATGCCCATGGCCAGGCCCTTCGTTTACGGAAGCCGGAAAATCCTTCGGGGAACCTATTTCGGCAGAGAAATTGACCGAACTGGATGCAAAAGGCTGGGAACTTTACCACATAGAGAAGGACTGGACAGAGAGCCATAATGTGGCTGCAGAAAACCGGCCGAAGTTAATCGAGATGATTGCCACCTGGTACGTGGAGGCAGGAAAATACAACGTGCTGCCTATCGATGCCCGCGGAGTGCTGCGCCTCGCTGACGAAAGGCCGCAGATTACCGCCGACCGGACACACTACACCTATTACCCCGGGACCCAGGGGGTGCCCTCAAATGCAGCGGTCAGGGTCCTTAACCGCCCGCACAGCATCAGTGCAGACGTCGAGATCCCCGCCGGCGGGGCTGAAGGAGTCCTGCTTGCACACGGAGGCATTGACTCCGGCTATTCATTCTATATGAAAAGCGGAAAGCTGCACTGGGTGCACAACTACGTATCCAGAGCTCTCTATCATGTAGAATCCAGGGAGAAGGTGCCTGAGGGACGGCATCAACTCCGCTTCGAGTTCGAAGTGACCGGAAAGCCGGATATTGCCAGCGGGAAGGGTGTACCTGGAAGGGCTCAACTGTATATCGACGGAAAGCTGGTCGCCCAGGCTGAGGTGCCTGTGACGACTCCGCTTGCACTCGGGCTGACCAGCGGGGTTACCTGTGGCTTGGCTCCCGGGGCTCCGGTCACACCTGACTACCAGCCTCCCTTTGAGTTCACCGGAAAAATCTACAGCGTGACTGTGGATGTGAGCGGAGAGCTTATCGAAGACAGGGAAGCTGAGACTCGCATGGTCATGGCAAGGCAGTGAAGATAGGAGAAGACCGGATCGGACAGGGGACTGGCAGGCAATTCGGCTAGCAGACAGCCCGGGAACTGCCAGTCCTACCCTGGGGGGAGAATCATTACGGACAAACAACTTCGAAGCGACTTTGCCCGGAGCGCACCGTACTGGCTGCGCCGCGCAGGTGTGGCTAGCTGGCTCTTCCTGGGCATTGCGCTCGCAGCCGGCACCGTCCTCAGCCTTATTGCAACCGTTAGCAGTATCACAGTCCCGCTGCTCGTTGCGATAGTCATCGGAATCGTCTTTCGGCCGCTGGTGGACATGCTGGAGCGGCGGCGGGTTCCCCGCATTGCCGGCACGGCACTTACCATGCTGTTCATATTTCTGGGTGCCTTCGCCCTTTTCTTTATCCTTGTAAGGGGTTTCATCGACCAGGGAACCGAGATAGTACTCCAGCTCAGAGCCGGATGGGCAAGCCTGGAAGCCTGGCTGCTGCAGTTCCAGATCAAAGAGGAGGCTCTCGATTCCATCAGCGCCGCAGTTGCAAATGGTCTGCCTGCGCTGGGCCAGGGAATTATCGGGCTCTTCAGCAGCACATTTTCGAGTGTTGTAGCACTTCTGATCGGGACATATTTCAGTATATTTATCCTCTTTTTCATCCTGCGGGACGGACCTCAAATAGAGACCTGGATGGCCCGGCAGTTCAACCTGAAACCCGGGACCGGTGCGGCTATCGTTGCCGACATCAGCCGTTCCATACGCCTCTATTTCCGGGGAACCGCGATCACTGCGGCGATTACGTCAATCGTGGTGGCCATTCCCCTTATTGTACTCAAGGTGCCCCTTGTGGGCTCAATTCTCATTCTCTACTTTTTTACTTCATTCATCCCCTACATAGGCGCCTTCATTGGCGGCGCTTTTGCCGTAATTATCGCCTTTGGTTCAGGGGGACCGGAAACCGCACTAATTGTTGCAGTGGCTGTGACCATATCCAACGGGGCGCTGCAGAATGCCATAAATACCTGGGCTCTGGGGACAACTCTCAAAGTGCACCCACTGCTCGTGTTCCTGGTTACGATCGCATCCGGAGTTGTCGGCGGGTTCCTGGCTATGATACTGGCAGTGCCGCTGACCGCAGTCGTGATACAGACGGTGCGCCGCCTGCGCGAGGAAGGGGTTTTCGCGGAGGACTAAAAAGCCGGATGCACAGGACAGAAGGAGAATTCCAAATGACAGAAAATACAGGCAGACCTTACGAAATCCGGAGCATGAGCCGAAGTGGGGGTAGAATCATGAGCCAAATCATGAACCTAATAATGAGCCGAATCGCGGTGATCAGAAACATAGCCCGAATCATAAGACCAAAATTCGAAAAAGGCAATCCCGGCGCAGGGAGGGGGGAATAAATGACACAAAAGTTCCTGCCTCCCCGCATCCATGTGCTTGCCAAGCCCACCGGCGCAGTCTGCAACCTTGCCTGTTCTTACTGCTTCTACCTGCCTAAAGAACTGCTCTATCCCGGAAGCAGTTTCCGCATGTCTGACGAGGTGCTGGAAAATTACATCCGGCAGCTCATCGAAGCCCACAGCAGCCCGCAGGTAACCGTTGCCTGGCAGGGAGGAGAACCCACCCTGATGGGAATTGACTTTTACCGGCGCGCAATCGAACTGCAGGAAAAGTACAGGAAGCCGGGGATGACGTTTGAAAATACGATGCAGACCAACGGCACGCTGCTGGACGACGAATGGTGCCGTTTCTTCAAGGAAAACAACTTTCTCATAGGGATCAGCATCGACGGCCCACGCGAACTGCACGACGCCTGCCGGGTGGACAGGGGAGGTAAAGGGTCCTTCGACCGGGTCATGCGGGGGCTTCGCCTGCTGCAAAAACATGGGGTGGAATACAACGTCCTGGCCACGGTCAACCGCAAGAACGCCGATTATCCGCTGGAGGTCTACCGCTTCTTCCGGGACGAGGCAAAGACAGACTGGGTCCAGTTCATCCCGATCGTGGAGCGCATTAACGAGGACGGAGGCACCCTCTACCAGGAGGGAAACACGGTCTCGGACCTTTCGGTGCAGCCTGAACAGTTTGGAAATTTCCTGATCCGCATTTTCGACGAATGGGCACGAAACGACGTTGGTAATGTCTTTGTGCAGACCTTTGAAGCCGCAGCCCGCCGCTGGCTGGGCATGCCTTCGGGAATGTGCGTCTTTGAAGAGACCTGCGGCATGGGGCTTGCCCTGGAGCACAACGGCGACCTCTACTCCTGCGACCACTTTGTGGAACCTGCCTGCAGGCTGGGAAATATCCTGGAAAAAGAAATCGCAGAACTTGCCTTTTCGGAAAAGCAACAAAAGTTCGGGCAGGACAAACGAGACACGCTTCCGCGGGCATGCCTGGAATGCGACTTTCTCTTCGCCTGCAGGGGGGAATGTCCCAAAAACCGCTTCCTTACAACCCCGGAAGGGGAACCTGGTTTGAACTACCTCTGCGAAGGCTGGAAAACTTTCTTCAGGCACATCGACCACCCCCTGAAGATCCTTGCATGGCTGATACAGCGGGGCTACCCGGCCCCGGAACTGATGAAAGTTCTGGCTATGGAAGATGCTTTTGAAAAAGCCGGACGCAACGACCCCTGTCCCTGCGGCAGCGGGCTCAAGTTCAAAAACTGTCACGGACGCAAGGGTAAGGGACCGGATCAATCAAAAAACAGGGCGAAAAATCGGGCAAAAAATCAGGTGAAAAATTAAACAAAAAGTTGAGTAAAAATTAAGCAAAAAAGCAGACAGGAAATTAAAATTGAGGAAACGGCAGGAAACAGGAATTGAAAAATAGGCGGAAGAGGGGAATGAACTTGTGAATAATCAAGATGCCGATGCAAAAGGTCGGGCTTTCGAGCTCTGGATGGCCTCCAACCTGGCCATAGGTGCAGGTTTCTCGGCTTTTGTCTCTCTGCTCGTCCCACCCTATGTGACCGAAGTTACGGGCAATGCAGCGGATGCGGGTATCGTCATGGCTGTTATCAGCCTGGCAGCGGTACTGGGGCCGGTACTTGGTACCTTTGCGGATAAATACCACGCCCACAGGCTTGTGATGAGCCTGGGCGTGCTCGGGATGAGCGTGGCCTTTGCCATGTATGCCTTCTCTGCTGAGGTAACCGGGCTTTACGCCCTGGACGCAATCGCCATGGGCGTATCCATCGCTGCAATAAGCGCAGTATCCCCTGTTTTTATCGTCGGGGCCAGGCTGCCAAAACCACTGGAGGCAAAAAGGCTGACAGCCTTCAATTTGATGTCGCCGATAGGACAGGTGATCGGCGGTGCAATAATAGGTGCGGCAACAGCTGCCGGCTGGTCATACAACCTGCGTTTTCTGCTCGCTGCAGGCATCATATTCCTCTGTTTCCTGGCTACCTGGTTTGGGAGCTCAAAACCTGCGGCAAGGATACGGGTCGAAACGAAGGAGCCGGAGCAGGAAGGAGGGGGAGAAAAAAAGTCCACAGGCCTCGGAGGGGTCCTTATCTCGGTATTCGGCGCCTATCTGCTGGTCCTGGCCCTGAGTTCTGTCTGCAGCAACGGCATAAACAACCAGATCTCAAACATCCTGCCGCAGGTCTACGGAATTGACGCTGTAACCACCTCCGGCCTGATCTCCCTTGCAGGCCTGCTCAACATCGGCCTCTTCATCGCTGCAGGCTGGCTTATGGGACGCTACAGTGCGCTGTCCGTCCTGACATTGGGACACCTGATGCGCATTATTGGGTCCCTGGGCATGGCCCTGCTCGGCACTGTCACCGAGTCTTCCGTCCTGCTGGCAGCAGCCTCAATGCAGCTCCTGTACCAGGGAGCTCCCCTGGTGCGCCTGACCCAGCCCGTGGTCGCGGTGCGTTTTGCAACGGTGGCTGCCGGAGCTGCCAGCGGCTGGGTCATAGCCGCATCTGCCGTCGGGTCCTTCATCGGAAGTTTGATAGGGGGTTTCCTGGCTGATGCCGTGGGTTTCAATGCTATCAACTGGATGGCTGCGGTAGCTGCGGTTGTGGGTGCAGCAGTGCTGTTTCTGGTGGTATGGCCTGCCAAACGCAGGAAACAGGCTGATGAGGCATCGAAAACAGGCGGGCAGTAAGTTGAAAACCCCGAGACAAATGGCGAACATCCCTGATGCGGTGTACGGGAACTAAACATCAACGGAACCGGAGGAGAACTCCATGGCAGAAGAAATTACGACCTTTATCATTATCTTCGGGACTTTACTCTTTGCTTTCGGTCTAGTCTCCAGGAAAATCTCGGAAACCGTTATTACTGCCCCGATGATATTTGTGGCGGCGGGAATACTTTTAAGTCCTGCCGGACTTGGCCTGATAGAACTCTCCCCGGAAAGCAGTCTTGTTCTCGCGATAGCGGAGGTGGCACTGGCACTTACTTTTTTTTCCGATGCGTCCAGAATCGGGCTACGGTCACTGCGGCAGGAAGGATGGCTTGCCAGGCGCCTCCTTCTACTGGGACTTCCGCTTACCATAGGCGCAGGGGCTGCAGCTGCCGCATTTCTTTTTACGGACCTGACCCTTGCCGAAGCTGCTCTCCTTGGCGCCATCCTTGCCCCTACCGATGCCGGGCTGGGACAGAAAGTGGTGGACAACCGGAAAGTGCCGGTCCTGATCCGGCAGGGCCTGAACATCGAGAGTGGGCTTAACGATGGAGGAGTGATGCCGTTCTTCATTTTCTTCCTGTTGCTGGGGACCGGGGAGGAACTTAACCAGCCAATAGGCTCTCTCTTCGTCCTCGCTCTTGAACAGGTAGGGCTGGGAATACTTGTAGGTATATTCCTCGGCCTGCTGGGGGGATGGCTTTCCGGCAAAGCTGTCAGGGAAAAATGGATGTCAGGGCTTTACCACAGGACAGGATTTGTTGTCCTGGCAATTATCTCCTGGCTTGTGGCGGATGAACTGGGAGGGAGCGGATTCGTGGCGGCCTTTGTGGCGGGCCTCGTCTCCGGAACAGTAAGCAGAGAGGTCACTGACGAAGAAGTCATCATTGCCAGAGCCGAAGGAAATGCCCTGAGCCTTGCGGTTTTGTTTATCCTAGGAGTAGTGGTAGCAGATAACCTTTCCTCCATCGGGTGGCCCGTGCTGGCATATGCTGCGCTCAGCCTCACGGTCATCCGCGTGGTCCCGGTGGCGCTCTCACTAATCGGTTCCGGGCTAAATTCCAGAACCGTCCTCTTCATGGGGCTTTTCGGCCCGAGGGGTCTGGCGTCCATTGTCCTTCTGCTCATCGCCATGGAAGAACTGGGTGAGATCGGAGTAGCTCAAACAATAAGCTTAACCGTGTTTACCACGGTCCTTATCAGCATCTTCGTCCACGGGATCACTGCAGGTCCCGCAGGTGAATGGTATTCAAGGACAGCAGACGTACTGCCACAGGGTGCACAGGAGCTGGAAAAAGTAAAGGAATTGCCGACTCACCAGGGTTTTAGCCCCACCGAAGACGGGCACGAGAATTCACAGGGAAAATAAGTTCTGGAGAAGTGCCAGGAGCATTACACTGAAGAGCCACTGTTTTGAATGCCGAAAGGGTGGCACTCTGAAGAAGTACGACTTCCCTTATTTGCCCTCATCTTAAATGTCCGGTCCGGAACTTGAGGCGCTCATAGCCTGTTGCTGCAGGATCCTCTGGCGGAGCCGCATGGCATCACTGAAAAGGACCATGCTACCGAAAAGAGCCCAGAGGCAGCTACCGTATAGACGGTGAATTCATTTTCGATACGAACGACACCTATCAGCAAAACACCAAACACCACCTCGAAAAAGCCAAGGAACAGAATGGACTTTGACCGGTGCAGAATATCTTTTTCCTGCATGGTGAAGCCGCCGAGGATACGTAAGAAGCCGGTCAGCGTAATCACTGTCCCCAGGATAAGCAAACCCAGGTCATCGGAAAAGGGCCTGCCGATCAGAACCAGAAAACCGGTCAAAATGCCGATGATGCCAGCCAGGAGAGGGACGGGCTTTTCCCTTTCACCGGCCATCCAGAGGCGCAGGGTAAAAATGCCGCCCACGAACCAGTAAAGCCCCATAAAATTGGGCAGTAGTGGCAGCCGTTCTCCGGGCAGAAGGATGAACAGGACTGCAAACCCCAGGATGAAGGCCAGGCATGCTCTTACGAGTGTAATCCAGTAGAGGATTTTAGTCTTTTTCTTCTGTGATCCGGCAGTCATTGTACCCCTGGCCTTCTCTTTCTAACTATCAATTCATTTTCCGCACCTGCAGCCGGGTAAAAGTCATTTCAGGCACTGGCCGGAAATGCGGGGACACAACCCGGCAGGTCCAGGTCCAGCCCGGGATTTAACGCATCCCTCCACCTGTGGCATCCTCCATTTTATCCAGAATGCGGTCGAGGTTGAAGGCAGCTGGTTTCTGACGCGGAGGGAACTCTTTAAAGCTTTGCAACTGCTCCGCAGCCAGTGCCTGTGCCGGGTAGAGGGCGAAGACATGCTCAAGAACCCAATCCCAGTAGCCATTGGAGTTCTCATCCGCCCGTTCGAAAGGATCACGGCGCAGGTTGAAAACCTTTGGCAGGCGCAGCTCAACAAAAGGCTCAGCCCAGAGCATCATGGTTTTGGCGCGCTGCTCGTAGAAGACAATCTTCCAATCAGCAATGCGCACAGCGACTATCTTGCCGTCATCGTTTGTGTAGAAAAACCAGTTGCGTGGGCTTTCATCGGTCTCGCCGAGCAGGTAGGGCAGCGTGTTGTAGCCGTCGATATGTACCTTGAAGTGTTTATCCCCTGCCTGGTGCCCCTTTTTCAGTTTCTCAACGATGTCCGGCTCCCCGGCAGCTGCAAGCAAGGTAGGTAGCCATTCCTGGTGGGTGACAATGCCGTTCAGCGTCTTGCCTGCTTCGAATTTACCCGGCCAGCGCACGAAACAGGGTACACGGAAAGCCCCTTCCCAGTTGGTATTTTTCTCGCTGCGCCAGGGGGTGATGCCGCCGTCCGGCCAGGTGTTATAGTGAGGGCCGTTGTCAGTGGAGTACTGCACGATGGTATCTTCGGCAATGCCCAGCTCGTCAAGCAGAGCAAGCAGTTTTCCAACCGCCCTGTCGTGCAGCACCATGGCGTCATTGTAGAAGCCCTGGCCACTGATCCCCTTTGCTTCTTCGGGGATGCGCGTCCATAAGTGCATGTGGGTGGAGTTCCACCACACAAAGAAGGGCTTGCCCTCGGCGTGGGCTTTCCTGATGAACTCGATGGTACGCTCGGTAACGTCGTTGTCAATGGTTTCCATGCGCTTCTTGGTCAGCGGGCCTGTGTCTTCGATGCGCCCGTCAGCAAAGGAATGGATTACTCCCCGCGGCCCGAAACGCTCCCGGAACTTCGGGTCTTTCGGATAGTCCGGGTGCTCGGGTTCGTCTTCGGCGTTCAGGTGATAGAGATTGCCGTAGAATTCATCAAAACCGTGGTTTGTAGGCAGGAACTTGTCCAGGTCGCCCAGGTGGTTCTTGCCGAACTGCCCGCAGACATAGCCGAGAGGTTTGAGCAAATCGGCGATGGTGGGGTCTTCGGGCTGTAAACCAAGCGTCGAACCCGGCATTCCCACCTTGGTAAGGCCTGTACGCAGCGGGTTCTGGCCGGTGATAAAGGCCGCCCTTCCGGCTGTGCAGCTCTGCTGGGCATAGTAATCCGTAAATTCGATTCCTTCGCGAGCAACGCGGTCGATATTTGGCGTCCTGTACCCCATTGCGCCGCGATTGTTATGACTGATGTTGTACCAGCCAATATCATCCCCCCAGAGGATAAGGATATTTGGTTTTCCATCTGGCATAATAATTCTCCTTTTGTTTGATTCCCGTTCACCGCACATGCCGGGAGGCACGGACGGTCGGTGGTTTTTCCCCACTTTCTTCTGCCGGAGCCGGAGCGCTTCTGGCTTCGACATCCATGATCAGTTAAACCGCTACCTCAGGGGCAGGGACATTCAGGTTTCTCTCCCTGATTCCGGAACAGGATCACTTTCATAGCAGGCTTGCGAAAAAGCTGTGTGCCTTAAAATTTGAAACCCCGGTTTATCCTCTACATCTGCAATCTACCCCTGAAACTCCGGCAGCGTATCCTATATTTGAAAGGCTTGAACCGACCATTCCCTAGTGCCTTTATATATTTTATTTTATAAAAATCAATTTTTGTAATATTCGCCGGATGTAGCGGAGATCGCCCCTTTTTTACTCACAGCGCGATTAAGGGAGTAAAGTATTGATTTAATAACAAGTTCTTCTGCAAATACAGCCCATAAACCGAAAATAGATCATGGATCAAAACAAAAAACGAAACAGGAATACAAATCAAAGGCACAAAACAAAGGCACAAAATCCCCGGATTTCAGGTTTGAGTTAGCTTACCAGCAATTTATATATAAACAAATATATATAACTCGTCGTGGGGTAGTGGGTCCCGGCGGATGAGAGCAGGGAAACCAGGTCCGGGGTGACATAAGTTGCGTTCGGAAATTGACAGGCTGCTGGTGTATGGGAAAAAGAAAAAGTACTCGCTTTTACTAATGTTTTTATTAATTTTAATAGTAGCCACGCCGTTTTTTCCACCCGGAATGCCGGGGCACGTGCTCGTGGACATTCTCCTGGCCGTCATATTCTTTTCAGCCCTGTACGGGGTAAGTGATGACCGGAGACAATTTGCTACCGCCCTGTTCCTGATCGTCACCGCATACCTTCTGGAGTCCATCTACCTCAGTTCAGGAAAAGAGACGTACCTGGTTCTTGCCAACCTTTTCTTTTCCCTCTTTCTCTTTTTCCTCGGGACGATTTTCAGCATTTCACTGCTGAAATCCCGCCAGATTAATGTAGATACCCTTGACAGGGCAATTGTCATTTACCTCCTGGCAGGGCTGCTCTGGGCGATACTATATTTCGTACTCAGTGTCCTCGATAACGGCGCATTTCAGGTCAGTCAGAATATTGCAGGGAAAAGCACTTTTTCATCCATGGATTTTCTGTATTTCAGCTACTTTACCCTTGCAGGAATCACATTCGGAGACATTGTGCCGTTGTCGAAGCCTGCATTTTCCCTGGTGCTGTTTGAAGTATTCATCGGAACTTTTTACATTGCCATTATTATCGCCAAGTTGATCGGAGGGCTGCGCTGGGGCAGTGAATGAGCTGGCAGCGGGAACGGGCTTTTTACCTCCCCGCAGACGGAAACATCCGCCTGGGTTTTGACCCGAAACTGCCGCCGTGCAAAGAAACTAAAGCGAACCCTGACGTGAAGGCTTATTCTTCCACATTCTCCTGCATGACCGGTCAGAGCTTTTCCTCAAGCTCTCTTGCAGCGAAGAAATCGGCTGAAAACGGGCTCAAGTACACTTAACAAAAGAAGATGATATGAATAATGCGACATGCATAAAGCAATATACATAAAAATCATTATATTTAAATGAGATGATTGAACCGTGAGTCAGGGGAATAACTTCACGGATTCTTCAGGAGTGGGAGGGCTAATAAAATCCGATTAATTAAACATGAGACCCGAAAGCCGTTTTCAGGCGCAACTTACCGGGCTTGTGAGAAAAACTTGCCCATCCTTTATGAAGCTTTCTACAATTAAAGGAGGAAAGGAGAGAACAGAAATGGATCTTGAGAGCCTTGATTTTTATGTTGTTTTTGACCTTTTTATTTTGCTCCTGATCGGCATGGGCCCGAAAATTGCACTTGTGCCCTTTCTGGACCTGACCGCAGGAATGGAAAAAGATATGCAAAAGAAAGTGGCGGGACAGATGGTAAAAACAGCCGTTGGCGTTGCCCTTATCCTGGTCTTTCTGGGCTCGCTACTGATGAGGCTCCTGCACTTTAGCCCGGGAGCGGTATCTATTGCCGGAGGTATCATCCTGATGCTGCTTGCCCTTCACATGCTTATAGGAGCCGGAGGATCGGAGGAACACAAAGAAAAAGCGGCTTCCCGGGATCCGATGCAGATGGCACTCTACCCGCTGGCAGTGCCCTACCTGCTAAACCCGGCTGGAATTGCCGTGCTTGTCACCGTTTCCGACCAGCTGGACTCAGTGCTTATGTTTGCTCTTGTGGCAGGGCTTGTCCTTCTTATGGGTGTAATCGACATGGCAGTTTTCAAAAACATGGACAAACTGGCAAAGCAACTGGACCCTTCCCGTTTGATGGTTACAGAGGCTGTTTTTGGCGTTCTGCTGGCGGCACTGGCGGTGCAGCTGGTACTGGACGGCCTGGAAACGTTAGGCATCATTTCCGGGCTTCCGGGGCATTAAAAGCTTCTAATTTCAACACCAGGGGAAATAAACTGAAATGTATAAAATGATATACATAAAAGTAGATTTATATTTACAGGTAAGTAAATGAGTTAAAGATCGAAATAAGGATCAAAGCAAGGATCAAAGCAAGGATCAAAGCAAGGATCAAAGCAAGGATCGAAACGAAGGTCGAAGATCGAAACGAAGGTCGAAGATCGAAACAAGGATAGAAGTAAAGATCGGAGCAGAGATCAAAATACTGAACCGCAAGCCAGGGGGTGGCTTGCAGGTTCCGAAAGAATGGGGGAATAATAATACCT
>Ga0272442_10004986_pt1 | contig 17922 bp, 9 predicted proteins | sample SSMForm2O_FD_200262 | JGI IMG/M metagenome (GOLD analysis project Ga0272442, IMG submission 200262) | Marine sediment archaeal communities from Little Sippewissett salt marsh, Falmouth, MA, United States - SSM-Form-2O | ecosystem: Environmental > Aquatic > Marine > Wetlands > Sediment ... | reverse complement strand
TGTGGCGATGATGAAGATGGTACTTGGTATATTCAACAATCAAGGGATGGGTTTATAAAAAAGCAGTTTGGATGGAGTGGAACAATACCTATTCCAGCTGATTATGATGGTGATAATAAAGCTGATTATGCTGTTTATTGTAGGGAGAATTGTGGCGATGATGAAGATGGTACTTGGTATATTCAACAATCAAGGGATGGGTTTATAAAAAAGCAGTTTGGATGGAGTGGAACAATACCTATTCCAGCTGATTATGATGGTGATAATAAAGCTGATTTTGCTGTTTATTGTAGGGAGAATTGTGGGAATGATGAAGATGGTACTTGGTATATCTCTCAGAGTAAAGAGGGGTTTATAAAAAAGCAGTTTGGTTGGAGTGGAACAATACCTATTCCAGCTGATTATGATGGTGATTGTGAGGTGATTGAAGGATGTATAGAGGGGGAAAAACAATGCATAGATGAGCATAGTTTTAAAATATGTAGCAATAATAAGTGGAGTTTTGCATCAAAATCTTGTGGAGGGGGTTTATTTTGTTTTGATGGAGAATGTATAGGGGAAAAGCAATTTTTAGCAAAAAAAATAGCTAAGCAATTAGAAAAAGAAATTTCTGAGCAAAAAGTAGATATAGACTTGCCTTCTCAAACAATTAATATAAGAACATCAATAATTCCTAATAAAAAAATATTGAAAATAGAATCAGAACAGTTAGTTGATAATGATCTAGAAAAAAGTTATAGATATGTGTGGGAGACCTCATTAGTTTATCCGGATCGATCAACTAGGACTATTAAAAATATAACTAATATATATGGAATTGATTTATCTGAGACATGGCAATATGAATTTTATACAGATTTAAATAATCTTGCTGGAAAACCCTTTGGTTTTGGTTGTCAATTAAATGCAGATTGTAGTCAACAAGATATTAAATGTGATGGTAATTCTAAAACTGCTTATAGACCTTTTTTTGGAATATGTAATCCCCTAGATGATTGGTGTTATCCTACTAGTTTTTCAGATTTTCAATGTATAAGAGATTCATGTGGAGCCGAGTGTAGTAGAGATAAAGATTGTTTAAATGGAACATGTGATTTAGATAATTGCCAATGTATAGATTTAAACTCTAAGAGATGTCAAGGATACGATGATCCTTCAAAGGGGCAATGTAATTTTGAGGATAAATTTGATCTAAGACTTGGAGAGAATTATGTATGTGATGACAGATGTTGTAAAGTTAAGAAAACCTGGTGTGGGGATGGAATTGTTCAATCCTCTGATGCAAATAGTTATGGTCAGATAGAATCTTGTGATCCTTTAGCATTAGGAAGTTTAGGAAGCTGTTCTTTTGATATAGGGGTATGTGAATCAGGTATATTAATTTGTAATAATAATTGTACAGGGGCCTTGGTATTTGAAAATAATATTATTGCATGTGAAGATGCAGTTCTTCCTGAATATGAAGAATGTGATGGATTGGATAATGATTGTGATGGTTTGATTGATGAAACATGTTCTTGTGTTGATGGAGACACACAAGAATGTGGAATAAATATAGGAATTTGTAAAAAAGGGGTTCAAACTTGTGTTAATGGAACATGGACCCACTGTGTAAATCAAATTAAAAAACAAACAGAGATATGTGATGGATTGGATAATGATTGTGATGGTTTGATTGATGAATATGTTAAAAATGCCTGTGGAACATGTGGAAGGCTTCCTATTGAAATTTTGGATGGAGAAGATAATGATTGTGATGGTTTGATTGATGAAGGGGTTTTGCCTAAAGGAGTATGTAAATATGAATAAAAAAATATTGATTATATTATCTGTAGTTTTCTTATTTGGAATTACATTTATATCAGGTGTTAATGAACCATGTTCTATAAAAAAATGTGAGGACAATCAAAAATGTATCTCTGAGTTAGGAGTTGGAAAATGTATTAACTTTACAACTGATGATCAAGGGAATATACTTCTCTATGGATATTGTATCCCTAATTCTCCTGGAAGACTTTTAGATGAGACAGGAGAGATAATGGAGAATCAGTGTTATGGAAGAGATAAACAAGTAGGAACATGGGATGATTGTGGGTGTCTAATAGGTCAGATATGTAGTCAAAATGGTTCATGTATAGGGAAAGTTGATGAGGATATTTTATTAGGTTATTATTTTTATGATGAAAATATTGAAGATTTTGAATATAAAGATGCTTCAAGTTATAAAATAGTTCCTAATTCATATGTTGTTGGAGGAAAGTTTCCTCAGAATTCTGAAATTTTAATAAAAAATCCTGGAAATCTTATTAATGAGTTATATGATAATAGGCCAGGTAAAGATTTAGTTAAATCTAGTACAGATAGCTCTAGTAAAGATAATATTATTTCAGGGAGTATTGGAGATTTTTATGGAAAATCTAAAAGAAATACTCATTTTTATACTTACATTAATAAATCAGAAGATATGTGGTGGGAGATTAATTTTAGAGAGCAGGATGGTAATGGAGAGTATTATGAAGTTAAAAGAACATTTAATAAAATTGCATTTCAATTAAAAAATTCTGGAAAAGTTGGAAGATATTTAATAGAATATTGGGATGAGGATACAAATTCTTGGGAGGAATTATATAGGGGAGTTTCAAGAATAGGCCTTGAAAATTCATATAAGCCTGATAAGTATTTTAGTAAATTTACAGCAAATCAAGATTTTATGCAGGCTAGTTTTTATGATAAAGATATGAAAGAAGCATATCATATAAAGATTTTTGATGATGGAACTCTTTTTAGGAGTTTAGTAGATGAAGCTCCTTTTGATAGAGTAACAACTTCTAAAATTAGATTAAAAATCATAGATGCTTATCATCCTTGGATAGGATTACATCAATTACAGGTTTATGATACAGATGCTGGTATTAGAATATGGAGAAAAAGTAGTTACGATTCTTCACAGAAAAAATATGTTTATGGTGATTTTAGGGATAAAGCAACTTATGAATCAAGAAGATTCTATTTAAACGCAGAAAAAGGCTCTACTGAATTTTATAATATTTATTTTGATGCTAATAAATCAGATATTCATGGTAATCTAGTTCCTATTGATAATAATGTTGATGTTAAATTCCAATTAAGATCAGGTGTTATGGAAAGAGTAGGAAGAACAGATTGGATTGGTCCAGATGGAACTACAGATAGTTATTATACTTACTCAGGTCAAGAAATAAATGATAAACATGATGGTCATACCTGGATGCAATATAAATTATATTTGGAGTCAAAGAATAAGAATTATTCTCCCTTTTTGGAAAACATTAGAATAAGTTATTATAAGATACATGATAATCCTCCTAAGGTAATTATGTCTGATTCTTTAGATAAGATCTATGATGAAGAAGATTATAATGAGAATTATACTGTAGTCCCTGGATATACTGCTAATTATAAAAGTTATGGCTTTAATGTTATTAAGCAAACATTAACAGTTTATGATGAAAACGGAAATAAGAATGTTTCTTCTAGATTTATATATGATGATGGGAATTGTTTGGATTATAAGAGAACAGATGGTAAATATTCTGATTTTTTTGCTATTAATAGTCCTGAAATACAAAGTGCAGCTATTGCTGCTTTAAGAGAGTATGCAGAAAAAAATAATATAGAAGATATAAGTGAGATTAATTCTATGTATGATTATGTTTCAGCTGTTATGGATTATTTGAAGAATCATATGGGATATGCTTCTGATGCAGAATTATATAAAAGCTTAGTTGAAGGAAATAAGCTTAATGCAGAAGAATTAGAGAGGTGTATGAGAGTTAAAAGTACAGATCTTCAATTACCTCCTGATATTATAATAAAGAAAACTAAAGGGATTAACCCTGATTATGATTTTGTTGGAGATTGTGAAGATTATAGCCATATGATGACTGCTATGTTAAGAGCATTAGAAGTAAGTCCTGATTGTGTATATAGTGCTTATAGTCCTAAACATGCCTCAAATATAATTTTATTTAATGGGAAATATAGGATATTTGAACCCCAAGTTTCATCATCAAGAATTTTCCATGTTTATAGTTCAACTTCTTTAACTTGGGAAGGAGAAGGAGAATTTCCTAATTATTTGATATATAATGTTTATAATGATAAAAATGGGAGATCTGCGTATAAGGAGAATAATGTAGATGCTTCTGAATCAGCTAGTTTAATTAAAAATAATTGTAATACTCATGATAATAGGAATAAATGGGTTTCAAAAAAGTTTCCTAATTTGTTTAAAGATTCTCCTTCAATTGTAGGTAAATGGGGGGATTGGGATCCAAGAATATTATTTGAAGATGTATGTCAATAATGAGAATATAAGGAAAAAGGAAGTAATATTAGTTGTAACTTTGATTATGAGTTTTATACTTTTTAGTAGTTTTGCTTTATCATTGGATTTTTATAAGGAGGATATAGAAATAAAGTCTATAACAACGAATATAGATGTTGGAGAGTCAAGAGCCTTTGTTCATAGTGTTATTAATTTAGAAGGAGAGGGAACTGTTGTATTAAGATATAATGATATAGGAGAAGAAGTAGAGATTGTGGTTGATGGAGAAGAAAGTGTTAGTATTAATAGATATGTCAGTTTGGAAAGAATAAGTATGCCTTCCTTAAGTTTTAATCCTCTTCCATTAGTTGATGATAAATATTATTCTAAATCAATAGAGAATATTAAGATTTATGTTTTACTTCCTGAAAATATTGAAGAAGCAAGTTCTAGTGGAGACTTTTCATATTATATGGATGATAATAGAACAGGAGTTTATTTTGAGTTTATTGATTCCTACAATCCAGAGATAGTTCTTTCATGGATAAGTAAGACAGATCTTGACTTTAATATAGAATTAGATAAAGAAGAATATAAGATTGGAGAGGATATAGAGATTAAGATTAATATAATAAATAATGGAGATAATGTAGAAAATCTTAATCTAGAGAGTTATATGCCTTCAGAAGATTTGGAAGGGGTGAGTCCAGCAGAGGAATTTGAGATTATTGAAGAAGAAGGCAGTAATGATCCTAGTCTCTATTGGAGCCATATTGAAAGTATAGCTAATCAAGAAACAAAACAAGTTATTTTTAAAGTTAAATCAAAAAATCAAAATGCTCAGTTAGGTGAGATAAAGATTTCTTCAGATAATGAATTGATTGAGGTTTTAGAATTAGATTCAATTATTGTTCTCGAAGAAGAAGTTACAGAAGAACAAACAATAACTGCAAATATTGTAAAACAATACAAACAAGAAAATCCTACTCAGGAAACAATAAGTCTTCCAGATCAAAATGAGGTTGGTGAAGGAGGAGAACTACCTCTTCCTAAAATAAGAGGAATTAGATGGAACATCATTATCTGGGTAATAGTTATATTGATATTCATTGTAAGTATTGTATTGATTATAGCATTTAGAAAGCAGATTTCTGATAAGGTAACTAGGTCAAAGAAAGAAAAAGAAATAAAACAGGTTAAAAAAACTAAAGAAAAAAAACTTGAGCCTAAACAGAAGATTGATGCAGTTAAAGAATCGCCTGAACCTAGGACTATAAAAAAAGAAGATGAAAAAGTTTCTCAGATAAACGAGTTAATAGCTCAAGGAGGAGAGGCTATTGCTAATGATAATATTGCAGAGGCTCGAGCTATTTATAATCAGATACAAGAGGTATATGCCCAGATAAAAGATGGAGACGAGGTAATCTATAATGAAATAATGGAGTTTTATAAAAAATTATCAGAGAAAAAATGAGGTTAAAATTTATAGGTATAATAATTGTACTAATTTTTATAATTAGTATTTTTAGTAGTTTAGCTTTAGCTAGTAAGGCTTATGATTTAGACGATATAAAAAGGATTGAGCAAGCAGCTGAAAGACAAGAACAAGAAAGAATAGAAAGGGATTGGGGAGATTTTGGAAAAAGAGATCTTAGTACAAAGATAGATAATGAGGCATGGATGATAAATAAGGGATATAAAAAAGTAGGAAATAACTTGGTTCCTACAAAAGAATTATTAGAAAAAGCAGAGAAAGAGGGATGGAAGTGGTGGGGCACTCATTTTGAACCTCAAAAAGGTGTAACTCCTACAACTCCTGAACCAATGCTTGATGACCCAAGTCTTAGGGAAATGCAAACAATTTATTATAATTATGATATGGCAGGATTTGATTGGGATTGGGATCTTGATGTTGAAGAGGGAAATGAGGGCATGGATAGGGGTGGAAGTTTTGATTATGATAGGTATCAACTTAGACAGGATGTTGATGATAAAGGAGAAGTAACTAATACAGAGGCTTTTAAGAATACTGAGACTCAGGAAACTCTAATGGTTACTACTAAATCTATAAATAATCCAGATGGTTCTACAACAGTTGTAAGAACAGAACAAATAGTAGTATGGGAGCCTCAAGAGGGTAATAATTATGGATGGGAATCTAGAGGATTTCCTTCTGTTTCATCTACTAATATAGATAGTGAGGGAAATGATGTTCTTAAACAAATTGGAGTAATAACTCCTGAAGGCATAGAGACTCTTGGCATTTTTGTTAAAGGAGAATATGTTTCTATGGAGGAGATTGAGGAGGCTCTAGGGCCAGAGCCAGAAGAACCTTCTTTTGCAGAATCTTCTTATGATGAAGATGATCCTGATGTTTTAGATGATTTTGAAATTGATGAAGAAGAGAGTGAGGCTGGAAAAGGTGCTAAAGAAGTTTTAGGTAAAGGAAAAGATGTTAAAGTAACTAATGTGGAAAAATTTGCAGGAGATTTAGGAGAATTAGGAGTATTAAGTCCAGAAGATAAACCAGAATCAGAATTAACAGATGAAGAATATGAAGAAGCATTAAAGGGTTTTGATGCTAATATCTGGACTCCTGTTGGTGAAGGTGTTCCAGATGCAAGTCATGAATTTACTATTTCTGCTGCCCCTGCTTTTTCTCAGGAAGATTTAGAATTTATGGAAAAAGAAAATCAAGATACTATAGATAGAGCAGATGAATTAGGTTTAAGTGATAAAGAGGTATCTAATCTTTGGAAAGATAAAGCAAATATTAAAATTGAACAAAGAGATTTAAAAAATGCACGGCTTGCCTTAGGAAATAGTTTAAAATTTGATCCAAATAATCAAGAAGCTCTTAATCTAAGACAACTTGTTGAAGTAAATTGTCTGAAAAATGGCAGGGCTATGCTAACTAATGACCTATCTTCTCATTTGAGAGGTCTTGATAATAAAATGAGTGTTGGAGAGGGAGGTAATCTCTTAAAAGATTTTGGAGTTCTTGTTGAAGATTCTGGGGATATAATCCTTAATTTTAATATAGGTTCATTAGGAAGAGATGTAGAAACATCTGCAGCAAAGATATCAGATATGCAATTAGGCTTAACAGTAATAGGTCAAGTTATAACAAATGAAAAGATAAGTGTAGAAGAATTTTCTCAACTTGATGAAACTGAAAGATCATTAGCTATTGCAAGGACATTTGGTGTAGAAATGAATGAATTTGGAAAGCAAATGAGTCCAGAACATTTAGCAGATAATCCACTTGATCCTGCTGCATGGGATTTAGAAGATTTGCAAAAGATTCAAATTTTTAGTGATGCTACTTTTAGTGCTGAGGATCATCCTGATGTTCAATTATTAATTGCAGGAGGGAATACGGGTTTTTCTCCTGAGACTCCAAAAGATTTCACATGGAAAACAGGAGAAGGAATTGATCCTGATTTACAAAAAAAATTAGAAACAAATGTATGGGATAATGTAAGAAATGAGCTTAATCTAAAGAACCTTGGTGCTATAGCTTTAGGTCATGGTGTTGGAAATTATGTTGTTAAGCCCCTTATGAGTAATGTTGCAGCTAGTACTACAATGCACACAGTGACTTCAACTCTTAAAACTAGTAAGGTTACTGCATGGGCATTTAAATCAAGAACAGTATATCGTTGGTTGGGTGGAAAGACAACAGAGAAGATTGTTTTTCCTATTCTCAAGGGTGTTGGAGAAGAGGCTGGAGAAGAAGTTATGGCATTCTTAACTGGAGTTGGAATTGAAGGAGAACTTTTCTTTGGTGCAGCAGGAGTAGCAGATGTAGGAGGTGCTTTAATAGATATACCTACTACTCCTAATGCTGGATCATTTGTAGTATTAGAAGGAGGAGATATCCTTCAAGAAATCACACTTAAATCAGATATAGATGTAGTAAATTTTGAGGGTTCATTTGCAACTAAAGAAGGTGTTAAGGAATTAGGAGATCATGTTTTTGAATTACCGAATGGTCAAAAATTTGTAACTAATATTGAAGGAGCAGATCTTCCTACAGAGATTGGAGGGCAAAAAGTGTTAGGTTCTTCTACTCCTGAAGAAGTGTTTAGTACTGTAGAAATAACTCCTGAACAAGCTACATTTAACCCTGCTGTACAAAGAGAACTTTGGAAGGGAGATCAATTAGAATTAACATTTAATGAACCAGGAGGGGTTAATGGTCCATCTCAGATTGGGCTTAGAAAAGGAGAGCTAGTAGATGCAATTGATGTAAAGCATACAATATATGATGCTAATGGTCATCCTGTAAAAACAGTGGTAGGTAAGGGAGATAAATTAACAATATCAAGGACCCTGAAAGTTGATTCAGATACAGCAAAGCATATAATTGAGAATAGAGAAGTTATAGCCCAGGGACTTCATGATGCAGGAGGAGATTTTGATATTTATAAAAATCAGTTACTTTCAGAAGGATATAATCTTGAATCAGCTCTTCAGAGTACATGGGAGGATGGTTATCATGCTATGCCTACTTCTTATTCTACACATTTCCAACTTAGGCCATCAGAAAGCACAGAGTTTGTTACATTAAGAGTAACTGCTGAAGTTCCTGCTGAAAAAGTTATAAAAGTTGGAGGAGATTTTGATAATCCAATTATACCTGAAGGAATTGATTTAGAAAGCGGAAATGCATTTGAATATGGCTATGTTAATCCTGAATCACTTGAAGCTGAAGTAACTTTTTTTAAGATTGATCCTGATCAAATTAAAAATATAGAGGTTATGCCTTTGGCTGATGGAACTCCTGTTGATCTTGGAGTTAGTTTTACACCAGTAGAAGAGCTTTCAAGTACTAAAGTACTTGTTCAAGTTAGTGATACTCAGACTTCTCCAGGAATACTTACAAGAGTTAAAAATGTGTTTAAAGAAGAAACCCATAGGTTATTTACAGATAATGGTGGATGGATAACTAATCCTTTTGATTCAAAAACTCCAGATATTGATGTGGATATTTCAACAAATTTAGATAATCTAGATTATGATAGGCATTTTACTGAAACATTTAGAACTAAACCTGCTACTAATCCTCATATGAATCCTTCTGAACTTCAGGATTGGAAGGCGCATGTTGCTTTAAAAAATCCTGGCAAGGCTAATGAGGTTATAAAAGTTATAGATGATATAGCTGTTAAAAAATATGGTATGCAAGTTGATTTTGTTGGAGATATGCAGATATATGGAAAGAATTCCCTTGGAGCTGGAAACCAATTAGAAGTAGGTAAATTTGGAACTATTCATAAAGGATCTGGACAATCTGTTGAAGAGTTTACTCAGATATTAAAGGAAGTTGATCAAGGACTTACTGCTCAAGGCATAGTTAATTTAGAAGATGGAGGAAGTGTGATTAATGGAAGAGGGATTGGAAGCAGTGGAAATCTTTATTATAGATTTGAGGGAGATGTTGATGGATTGTATACTCCTTCTGGAGAAACTGTTAAACTAGCTCATAAAGGCCAGATGGTAGATATGAATATCGATGAAATTGTACAAATAGCAGATACAAAAATGCCTGGAAAATATGCTCCTGAATGGAAACTTGGAAATGATGAAATAGAATTAGCTGCTAAAAATCTAGAAATGAACATAGAACCATTCTCAGATATGGAAGTAAGAGTTGATCATCAACTAGATGAGTTAGCTGATGTTGCACCTTCCACTTATAAACCTTTAGTTACAAAATCAAAAGCTAATTTTGATAATTTAAAAAAAGCTTATCATTCAGATCCTGAGATAAATAAGCTAATTGGACAATCAACACCTGAAACAGGTCCATTTTCAGATTTTGAGGAAGACCTTTATACTGGAGAGATACCTGTTGATAGAGATTTAAGTTTTGAAGGAGCATATGAAGAAATGGACATAATCTCTTCTAGAAATAATGGATTTATAGGAGAATATAGGGCTGAAGATCAAAAAGCATTAGTTCAGATTATTGAGTCCAAAGCTAATGCAGGAGAAAGCTTTAATTATAAATTTGCACTTTCTCATTTAGATGAAGATAGTGGATTAAAACTTTATGTTAAAGATGTTTTAGAATCTAAAGGACTCTTATAAAATGAATAAAAATAAAATAAAAAATATAAAGAAAATCTTAATAATAGCAATGATTCTAGTTTTAGGTTTAACTAGTTTTATGATTGCTCAGGAGTATGATCCTGAATATATATGGGATGAAGAAGGAAACTTAATTATGATTAATAATTTTGGTACTGCTAATGATATTGCTTATATATACTGGCCAAATGGGGCTATAAAAATAGCTAACAAAGGATTTGGAAGAGAAGTATATTTTTATGATGAAAATGGAAATATCCTTGGAGAGAAATATGGAGAAGATCTTAGTATTGTTTATACTTATGATGATTTTGGAAGGATTATATCAGAGGTAAGCTATTCTTATGGAGAATATAATTATACTAATTATACCTATGATTCAAAAAACAGGGTTTTAACTCAAGATGATGATGGTAGGAGGGTTATTGAATATGTTTATGATGAAGCAAGTGGAAATATTATTAATATAAATTCTATAATTGGAAATGCTGAATATGAATATTCTGGAGATAAATTAGTTTATGAGAAATTTGGAGAGATCATAATTAATTATGCCTATGATGAATATGAAAGATTAACTGATATTTCATATTTGAATGATGTGAATTCAAATATTCATTATGAATATGATGAGTATCACACTTTAATTAAGTCTTCAAATAAATATGTTGATAAAGAATATCTATATAGTATTAATGGAAGACTGATGTTTGAAAAGATAACAATAAAACCTGATAATTTTGTTATGGTTAGAGAACATTATATAGATGCAAAAGAAAAGATAGTTAGAAGTTATGTACCTCAATTAAATCTTGGTAAAGAAACTAAATTTGATTCTTCTGGAGAGATATTAATCAATGTTAAAGAGGAAAACAGAGATATGATTAATGAATGTAATTTTATAGAGGGATTATGCTCTTATGAAAATAAAATATTGGAATCTTCTCCAAGTGCTGAACTTATTGCTGATTCTGAAACTTCAGATCAATTTATTATGGGGGATTATCTAATATATGAATATAATGATCTTGGAGAGATAAAAAAGATTTCTTTAGATAAATCCCATAATGTTGTTCAGGGATTAATTGAAAATGCAGATGCATTAGATATAGAGATTTTTGAATGGATTGAATATGAATATAATGATAGAGGTAAGGTTGTATTAGAGAATTTTGAGAATAAGAAAAATAAAAAATATTTTTATGATTCAGATGATAACCTAGTTAAGGTTATCGATAAGTATGATGATGTTCATTATATTTTAGACGGTATTGAGATTGCTAATTCATTTGAAAAATATTTATATGTGTGTAGAGATTTTGATGAAAATAAAGGAGAATTTGAACATATAGTTAGATCTTTTGTTTTTGATGATGAAGAATTTTATAATGATGAATGTATAAATGATAATCAATTAAGAGAGTATTATTGTGATCAAACAGTTCTAAATATAGGGGATAAAGAAGTACAAGAAAAAATAGTAGATTGTGATTATGGTTGTTTTTTGGGAAAGTGTTTGACTGAGGAAGAGGCTTCTCTTTAGAAAAATTTAAAAATTTGTTCTTTTATGAATAATAGATGACAAGACAGAAATTTATTAGTTCTATGTTAGGGTTAGCAATAGGAGATGCACTAGGATATCCTGTTGAATTTATGAAATCTCATGAGATTGTTAAAAGATTTGGGTCAAAAGGTTTAAGTGATCTTGTTGATGGAAGATACTCAGATGATACTCAAATGACTATTGCTATTGCAAAAGCACTTATTGATTCTGGAAAAAAAGATGATGTTGAGAGTGTTATGAAAAATGTTAAAAAAAGGTTTGTTGAATGGTTACATGATCCTGAAAATAATAGGGCTCCAGGTAAGACATGTCTTTTTGGATGTAATAATCTTGAGGAAGGTATGAATTGGAAACTATCAGGAGATAGATGGTCTAAAGGATGTGGAGCTGCTATGAGAACTGCTCCAATTGGATTGTTTTATGATAATGAAGATAAAATTGCAGAAATAGCTTATGCATCTAGTATATGTACTCATGCTCATGATACTGGTGTTGCATCTGGTATGGCTACTGCTTATCTTACACATCTTGCATTAAAAGGAGTAGATCCCAAGGAGTATGTAAATAGATTAGTTAGTTTTACAGAGAGACAAGGGAAGAGATTTAAGATAAATGTTTCTGAATTTAATAATAAAATAAGAGAAATAGATAAAATCAAGGATTTAGTTCCAGGTCATGCAATTCCTAGATTGGGAGAGGGATGGACAGGAGAAGAAGCTGTTGCTATTGGTTTGTATTGTTTTTTACAATCTCCTAAAGATTATGCAAACTCTGTTTTACTTGCAGCTAATACAAATGGAGATTCTGATTCAAATGCATGTATATGTGGGGCTATATCCGGTGCTTATAATGGTATTAGCAAGATTCCAGAAAGATGGGTAAAAAGAGTAGAAAATACAGGTATGTTAAGAGAATTAGCTGAGGATTTGTATAAAGCTAAGAGAAGCTAATGCTATTTTTTAGTAGTTACAATAGAAAAGTTTAAAAACATTCTATTATACATATTATTAAGATGGCAGATTTAGAACAAAAAGCTGCAGAACATTATTTCTTAGAAGGATCTATGGATGAATTTGAAGAGAATCCTACTGATTATTCTACTATTGCTAATTATGCAAAAATGAGAGGGATGCCTGAACAGGCAGTTGCAAAGTTATCCCCTGCAGTAGCTATGCAGGCTATGGGTCTCTCTTTGGGAATGGTTGATAGAGAAATTATAGAGGAGGTTAGTAAGGATCTCCCAGGTATTGTCGAAAGATATAATGGAGATCATCTTGAACAAATGGCACTTGGTGTAACAGGTGCTTCAGCAGCTATGGAAGGTATTCAAAAAGCACTTAAAAAAAAGGATTATGATATTGCAAGAGGTGCTTTTAAGCAATCTTTTATGGATGAAGGACTAGCAGATTGTGCTTTTGTAGCAGATAATGTTGATTCAGATGATTTAAAATATTTTATGAATGCTTATTTGACTAGAAAAGCAGAGAGAGTATTAGGACCATACAAAGACAAAGATGGAAATGTAGATCAAGGAAAGTTATCAGGATTTATTATAGATTATGTTAATGGCCTTAAGGATGATGAACAGAAAATGGCTTATCTAGAAGTTGGAAAAGCTATTCATAGAGGAAATGCTATAAAAAAGGCAAAAGAAGAAGCAGCAAAAAAGAAAAAGAAAAAATAACTAGATTATTTTATTAGTTAATTCTGCCATAATTCTTACAAATTCTTCAGCTTTGTCCTGCCATTGATCTATATCCTGGCCTTTTACATCACTTAATCTGCCATGTGCTATCTGCTTATGCAAAGACAGGACTTTTGCATACCAATTAACATATTTTGAATCAAGTAATTTTCTTTTTACAAAATTATCATTTAGTAATTTTGGAATGTGTTCAGGACTTGGAGGTGTTATTTTTCCAGCCATAAGAAGAGCATGAGAAGAATCAACCATTGCCCAGTATATTCCTTCTATTGCAGACATCTCTGCCTGTTTGCTATTTACAATATGCATAGGCGCCCTTTGCAGAGCAGTATATACTGCCTCAGGAGTAGATCTTATTCTTCCTTCTTGCAATAATATTCTTAAAGGTCTAAAAAAACCTCCAAAATCTAATAAGGGTTCTCCATATCTTATGACATTTGTAACAACTGGATCTCCCCTTAATAAATCCTGCCACCAAGTTGTTAATCTTACTGTATTTATATGTAATTCTTTTTTATATGGATTTTGCTGTATTATATTTCCTAATTCTTCCCTATACCATGCTGTTAATTTCTGATCAAATTTAACAGAAGCGTCATCAACTATAATTATGATGTCTATATCACTTCCTGTTGTTCTTGTTTGTTTTGTTGTAGAACCAAACAATATAATAGATTTGATCATCTTGTCAAATCTCTCATAAGCTTTTTGAGCAAAATCCATTGCTATATCTTGTTCTCTAACTAATTTTAAAGTGGGATAGTTCTTTTTTACTATTTTTTTAGAATTTTTTTTAGTTGAATTCTTAGTTACCATTTTTGCCTCTTTTTTATAGTTATATAATAATTTTATTATTTAAAAGCTTATGCCATAGGTGTTCCAGATAGTTTTTGTCTGTCTTGTCCAGGCATCTGTCCTCCTAATTCAGGAGGAAGAGCTGAAAATCCTGCTCCATATAATGAATGGTGTACTTCTGGATTTATTGTTCCATATCCTGCAAAGTATCCTCCCATTGTTCCGTATGGGGCTGCTCCTAATGGAGATCCAGGAGTCCCTATACCTGCCATTGTTGGAATCAAAGGAGAATTGCTTTTTCCACCTGGAGAAAAATGCTGCCACCAGTTTCCAGCTTCTATGACTTTTTTACCTTCAAAACCTTCTTTTCCAAGTCTTTTTAATATCTCTTTTATAGGTACATTTCCCATACCCATTGGTAGTTCTGTATGTTCAAAACCAAAATTATCAGATAGATGCACATGTTTGACATAAGGAGCTATTGTTTCTGTTTGTTGTACAATATCGTCTTTATCATAACCATATTTTCTTAGCATATTTATATGACCCACATCCCATGTAGCTCCAATAAGCTTTTCAGCTTGTTTTTGTGCATCTCCTTTAGACATCCCTTTTTTCTCCATTGCTGTTTTGACAAAATTGTCTCTTGCTTTCTCGATTACTAGTTTTAAATCATCTGCTGTTGTTAAAGTAGATGTTCCTGCTGGATGATTTTCAAGAGATATGACAGGAGCTGTTGTCCCATATTTATCATATGCTTTGAATGCAAGATTTGCTACTGTTTCAGCTGATTTTTCAGCTGCAAAATCTTTTAATGGTTTAAGAGTTTGAGGATGTACTTGATCAAGAACAGATACTCCTGTCTCTATTATATTTGCAAAATCCTTAGGATCTACTTCACCTCCTCCCTCGATCTTTTTCACGATTGGAGTGATTGACTTTGCATAAGAATCTAGTTTTGCTTTTTCAGCATCAGATAAATCACTTTTATAAGCTTTGTCATATAATTCTCTTAGATTCCTGTAAGCATCTTTTAGATATATCATTCCATGACCTGAATTTCTCTCTGCTTCTCTCATTAATCTCTCTGCATCACCTATCATTTTATCTGCTGCTTCTGGAGTGTATTTTTCTGCTAATTCTTCTTTGTTCTCAATGAGGTTTTTTGCTTTTTCATATTTCTCTTTTATTGCATAAGATTGATCTATCAGCTCTTCTCCTCTATGTGCATAAAAATTTAGTTGTCCAAGCTCTTGAGCCCATCTTTCTTTGTTTAATATTTTTACTTCTTGTTTTGGGTCAAAAGGTATTTTTTTACCAAAACCTTCTTTTCCTGGAAAGAATTTTTCTTTATCTTTTATTTGAGCTAGATTGCCATCTGGATCTACAAGAAGCATGGATTTTATTTTTGGTTCTTTTTCACCTTTTTCTTTTACTGCAAACTCGGCTGGAGGTAATGGAACAGTAGAAGCATGCATTGTTACAGGCATATTGCCTTTGAAATTGAGTTTTTTTGCTCTTTCTACTGCAGACCATAATTGATGTTCTGCTCCTTGTTGAGCTGTTTTATCCCATCCTCTTTCTGTTATTCCACCAGGATCCACCATTGGAGCGTGCATACTTAGTTCTGCTCCTGCAAGTTTTGCTAATCTCCTTATTTCATCAAAATGTTGTTCTGGAATAGATTCAAGTACTTGTGCGAATGTTCCTTGCACCTCTATATTTTTAACTCCTGTATTCAAATGTTCAGAAACTTCTTTAATCTGATTAGCTGTTCTTGGATCTACAGCTGCTGATAATTCCGCAAAATTAGTATTCCCATAGCCTGCTGGTTGCGCATATACTGGGTCAAATGTATTTGCTGTTCCTTGATAAAAATATTCTGAAGCCATGATCTGATATACTCTCTTTTTTATAATAAAGAGAGGTATTTTTTATTTAAAAAATCTCTCTTTTACGCCTTCCTCTTTGAAAAGGCAGTTTTTCTTCTATTTGAGTTTCATAGTCTTCTTGTTTTCTTGCAAATTCCTGTGTGTTTTCAGGAAGAGCATTCATATTTGTAGCCATTCTTCCTGCATCTCTTGCAAATGGATTCTGGATAGGTTGTACAGATGTTGATTCTTCAAATCTTACTGGATTAAATCTTCTTTCTTCTTGCCTAGTTACTTCTTCTTGTCTTTGATCTTGTTCATATTGTGAAAATTGGTAAGAGGATTCTCCTTGTTGGGAAGAGGCTACATAATTTACTCCTTGATCTGAAGTTTTTGAAGGAGTTGCTTCTGCTACTTCTTCTATATCTACTTGCGGAGTTTCAGATGCTTCTAAGACAGGAGCTGATAACCTACCTGAAGAAGCTAATTCAATAACTGGTTCTTCCTCTATAAATCTTTGTTCTATTCCTTCTTCAATAGGTTCTTCATCTTCTTCTTGTTCTTCTGATTCTTCTTCTTGTTCTTCTGATTCTTCTTGTTTTGTCATAAAAAAATTAAGAACTAGGGGATTATAAATTTTTAGTATATAGCTTTTGTATCTGGTTCAAATTCTGGGCCTGGATAAGAAGCCATCCTGTGTCCTTTTTTGAATATATCATATACCTTGTATGTAGAATTCTTTGCTTCTGCTTCTGCAAAAGCTCTTATTACTTTTTCAGGATATGTGTCTTTTTTTATTCCCTGATCTTTTATTTTTTCACCTTTTTCTTTGATTATCTCTTCTTCTGTTTTTGCTTTTTCTTCTTTATCTTCTTTTTTCTTTTTTTTCTTGAGTTTGTCTAGACCTAACAAAGCTGTGAAAGGATTTACATCAGAAGAGGCTGCTTCTTGCTTCATTTCTTCTTCTCTTTCCTCCTGAGGTTTAAGAAAATGTTCGATATCTTCTCTTAATTCATCCAAGGATTCTGTTGTTGCTCCTTCTACTAGTGTTAAAGCATCTGCAAGATCAGATTGAGATAATTTGTATTTAAAGAAATCGTATTCTTCTTCATTTAAAGTATATGCTTCAAATTTGAGATCTGCTCTTCCCCCCATTACATAGTGTTGACCTGCTTTTTGAGGTATTCCTCTAAACTTAAGATTAACTAATACACATGAATACATTGGTCTTATTTTTGCTTTTCCAAATTCCTTTGGAAGAGCCTTATCTACTATTGCTTGCTCAACATCAAATTTGCTTTTTTTAAATAAAGTTAGTTCTAACGTTATGGTATTAAATGCCTTTACTATAGCAGATGATTTTGAATCAGACATTGTAAGTTCTTCTGCTGCTTTAAGATAGGGTTTTGCCCATCTTGAGTAAAGCTTTAGAGAATTAACTTGAGATTTAAGCCATGCCCTCTCTACATTGTATCTTTTTCTTAATTCATCCTCTGAGTACTTAAGCCAGTCATAAAACTCTGGGATTCTTTGTTTTAATAATCTTTTAACTATGTCATTTAAATCTTGAGGTATGCTATCTACA
>Ga0272442_10004985_pt1 | contig 17924 bp, 20 predicted proteins | sample SSMForm2O_FD_200262 | JGI IMG/M metagenome (GOLD analysis project Ga0272442, IMG submission 200262) | Marine sediment archaeal communities from Little Sippewissett salt marsh, Falmouth, MA, United States - SSM-Form-2O | ecosystem: Environmental > Aquatic > Marine > Wetlands > Sediment ... | reverse complement strand
ACTTTGTCTTCTTTGCATTGGCTATTGTTTTTTTCTTGTTGGCCGCATTTTTTGACTTGGTAAGACTAGCTAAAAACTCTCTAGTTTGCTTTTGATTTAGCTCGATTATGCTTTTAATTTGCCTTGCCATACTCTTCGCCTACCCATTTAAACTGACGTATCCCCACTATATATTCCTATCGTTTTATGTAATCTAAAACTACACTGGAAATTTACTCCCTTTCAACAGCTTAATTAATGCGGACAGAGAATTACTATTGTGTGTTTATGCCATTCGCACATCCTTTTGTAAAATGGGCTGGTGGAAAACGCCAGCTCTTACCTTCCTTGACTAAACTACTCCCTAAGTTCAATGCATATCATGAGCCATTCTTGGGGGGTGGGGCGCTTTACCTTAAACTCTACAACGACGAGTTGATCAAAAAAGCCTATCTCACTGACTACAACAAGCATTTGGTCCTAGCGTGTGACATAGTCAAAAACAATCTAGACGAACTGCTAAATGAACTTTCTTCCCCTCGATACAAAAACGACAAAGAAACATATTATGAAATACGGAGAAGCATCCCGAAAGACAGGGTAAAGCAAGTAGCTCGGTTCGTTTACCTAAACAAAACGGCCTTTAATGGCTTGTATCGCGTAAACTCCAAAGGAGATTTTAACGTCCCATTTGGCAAATACAAAAACCCAAAAATAATCGACAAACTAAACCTCAGACTTGTAAGCAAAGCCCTTCAAAAAGCAGAACTCAACACAGGCGATTTTTCCATTGTATTAAAACAAGCAAAAAAAGATGACCTTGTCTACTTTGATCCCCCGTACTTACCTGTATCAAAAACCTCTAACTTTACTAGTTACACGAAGAACGCTTTCGGAAAGAAGGACCAGCTCAGGTTAAAAGAAACTTTTGATAAACTAAGCCAACGGGGTTGTTATCTCATGCTAAGCAACTCGTATCACCCATACATCGAGGAGCTTTATGAGGACTATAACCAAGAGATAGTCTATGCTGGCAGAGCGATAAACTGCAAAGGAAGCGGAAGAGGAAAAATACGGGAACTCGTAATCCGAAACTGGTGACTTATTCTCGGAACCCCTTTCTCGGTGGGTGCCTAGTAGAACTCCAGATTAGCTTATCAATCTCCTCAGCATCTTGTTGTATCATGCGGATATATCCCATCAAATAAGCTCTGGGCGGCTGAACCTTTCCGAAACTATAGTTAATGTCTTGTTCCAGCATAAAGAGTTGCGCCATACACAGATTGGTGAATGGAGTTTCTATCTGTCTCTTGAATCGAACTTGTTTTAGCTTTGCGCGGTAGTTCTTAGGATTCTTTCCGTTGTAGATTTCTTCTATCGCATCAAATAGGGCTTTTGCTTTTCTAGGGGATTCGTCCCGTTTTAAGTACAGGTCCATGAGCAAACGGATATGATTCGGAAGGAATTCCTTTTTCCCTTTTTTCACAAAGCTTATCTGAAAATTCCTCTCAGGGTCATAACGTTTGCTATTCTTCAATTGCGCAGTAACCTTTGAGGGTTTTGTAACCTTTATTTTGGTGCCGTCGTCTGAGCGGTACACTAATTTGCTCTTTCCAATCTTCATTGCAATAATGCGTTTCTTAAGCGCATTGTATGCTCCACCGATGTCCACCATGTTTGAATAAATGTGCAGGATTCTTTAATAAATGTGCAACTTCTCGAATTAATGTGCAGAACCCTATTTTTGTGCAAAGCCCTGGCTGCCGTAATGTATTTAAAGGTTGTATGCACATATATCCATGCTTCTTGCATGGATGCGGGGAGCGGGTTTTTTAGTTGATTTTTGTTAGATGAGGTGAAACTATATGAGTGGACAGCAAGGATTGGGGGGACAGCAGGTCCTCGTATTGCCCGAAGGGGCTAGCAGGCTATTGGGCAGGGACGCGCAGCGCACCAACATCATGGTCGCGTACGCGGTAGCAAGCGCAATCCGGTCAACCCTGGGGCCGAAGGGAATGGACAAGATGCTCGTAAGCGAGCTAGGCGACATCGTCATCACAAACGACGGCGCAACCATCCTGGACGAGATAAACGTCGAGCACCCCGCGGCAAAGATAATGGTCGAGATAGCGAAAACACAGGACAAGGAAGTAGGCGACGGAACCACTACATCAGTAATGCTCGCGGGAGAAATGCTCAAGAAAGCAGGTGAATTACTAGACCAGAACATTCACGCGAGCACCATAACAAAAGGCTACAACATGGCCGCGAGGAAAGCAAGCGACTTCCTCTCAGAAATCTCCACGAAAGTGAGCTTGAATGACACTGACACGCTAAAGAAAATCGCGGAAATCTCCATGGGCTCAAAAAGCGTTGGAGTAGGCGACAGCAAGTCAATGCTAGCAGACCTCGTGGTAAAAGCAGTCACGCAAGTAGCAGAAACCAAGGACGGGAAAGTAGAGATAGACCACGACTACATAAAAGTAGAAAAGAAAGAAGGAAGCGGAATAAGCGACACAAAGTTCATTAACGGCGTAGTAATTGACAAGGAAGTAGTGCACTCCGGAATGCCCAAGAAAATAAAAGAAGCAAAAATCGCTTTAGTAGACTCCGCCCTAGAAGTCTCCAAAACAGAGACTGACGCGAAGATAGAGATTACATCGCCAGAGCAAATGCAAGCCTTCCTAGACCAGGAAGAGGGAATGCTCAAGAAAATGGTTGAAAACGTTGCAAAGAGCGGTGCAAACGTCCTCTTCTGCCAAAAAGGCATTGATGATGTTGCACAGCACTTCCTCGCAAAAAAAGGAATCCTAACAGTGAGGAGAGTGAAGAAGAGCGACATGGAAAAGCTCGCAAAAGCAACCGGGGCAAAGATTGCGAGCAGCCTAGAGGACTTGAACGAGTCAGAGCTCGGCTACGCAGGAGTAGTCCAAGAGAAAAAGGTTGCCGGAGAATCAATGGTTTTTGTTGAGGACTGCAAGGACCCGAAGAGCGTAACCATTTTCGTGAGGGCTTCCACAGAGCACGTTGTAAGCGAGGCAGAGAGAGCCATAAGGGACGCGATTGGCGCGGTCTCATCCGCAATAGAAGAAGGCCACTATGTCACTGGCGGGGGCTCTACTGAGATGCAGCTCGCGAGCCGCCTGCAAAAGTACGCTACAGAGGTTGGCGGAAGAGAACAGCTCGCGATCCAAGCGTTCGCGGACTCGTTGGAGTCAGTCCCCAGGACCCTGGCGGAGAGCGCTGGAATGGATGCGATTGATGCGCTCGTGCTCTTGAGGTCAAAGCACAAGAAAGAGGAGAACGCGAACCTCGGAGTGAACGTGTACAAGGGCAAGGTAGAGGACATGGCGGCCATCGGGGTCATCGAGCCTTTGATGGTGAAAAAGCAGGCTATTGCCTCTGCCTCCGAGGCCGCTGAAATGCTTTTGAGGATTGATGACATGATTTCCTCGAAGGGCAAGGGCGGCGCAGGAATGCCCGGCGGAATGCCCCCAGGCGGAATGGGCGGCATGGGCGGAATGCCAATGGACATGTAATCCCCCTAACCCCCTTTTTTTTCCTTTTTTTTAACGCTGTTTTTTTAAACCACTCCAACTAATCTTTTCTCATGTTCCGTGATTCTGTTTTGCTAAGGCTATCTGTTATTCTTGTTGTTGTAGCAGCCGTGTTGTTTGCCGGGTGCTGTTGCTGCACCCCGGGCCCCACTGACTACTGTGGTGACGGGGTTTGTGACTCCTGGGAGGACTCCTCCTCATGCCCAGAAGACTGTGGGACAGTAATATTCCCCACGCCCACGCCGCTTCCGCAGTATACCCCCTCAACAACCCCGCTTAACCTAACCGAGGCCAAGTGGACTGTCATGGTTTACTTGGACGGGGACAACAATCTAGAGGGCTATGGGCTGGATGACTTTAACGAGATGGAGGCCGTTGGCTCTACTAGTGACGTGAACATAATAGTGCAAATGGATAGGACGGAGTACATGGACTGGCTTTTTGGAGGGGACTGGAGCGAGACGAGGAGGTTCAGGGTCGAGAAGGATTATGACACTGACACTATCACCACGCTGCACGTGCAGAGCCTTGGCGAGAAGAACATGGGAGACCCCGAGACACTGATTGACTTCGCGGACTGGACAATGACTAATTACCCCGCAGAGCACTACGCGCTAATCATCTGGGACCACGGCGCTGGGTGGCCGATTGTAGCGATTGACGATGACAATGGCGAGGACGGGATTACTATGGACGAGCTCTCCTACGCATTGGGGGAGATTAAGGAGAAGAACAATGACGAGAAGCTGGATATTATTGGGTTTGACGCGTGCCTCATGGCAATGCTTGAGGTAGCGTACCAGGTGCAGCCTTACGCGGACGTGATGGTCTCGAGCGAGGAGTCAGAGCCAGCGGATGGGTGGGATTACACGCCGTTCCTCCAAGCCTTATCAGCTGACCCGGACATGGGCTCGCACGAGCTCGCTACAAGAATAACAGAGTCTTACTTGGATTATTACCAAGTGGTGAACAAGGACGAGTCAGTCACGCTTTCAGCAGTGGACTTGAACAAGCTGGACAAGCTTACAACGAGCGTTGACGCTTTCTCGTTAGCGTTGGTTGACGCGATGCCTGAGGAGGGTAACTGGAGGCAGATGGCGCAGGCGACCACGTACAGCGAGAAGTACGGCGGGGATTATTATGGTTACTTGGACTTGAAGGACTTCGCGAACATGGTTTCCTATTTTACTAACGAGTCGAGCGTGAAGCAAGCGGCGTTGAATGTTTCAATGGCAGTGGACGAGGTCGTTATTTCTAACGTGCACGGGACTGAGCACAAGTACTCGCACGGCCTCTCAATTGATGCGACGGAGTACGCTGCGGTGCAGAGCTCGGACTACCCCGACCTCGAGTTCTCGAGGGCTAACAGTTGGTCGAGCTTCCTACGCCAGTACTATGGGGTGAAGGAGGAGAGGCAGGAAGAGATTGCGATGGGTGCTCCTGGGGGAATAGAGAAAGTTGAGATGGATGTCTCGGACGAGATTGTTTCCTATGATTACCCCATAGAAATCGCTGCTAATGTTTCTGGAACGGATATTAAGGAAGTGGACTTGATGGTGTTCCAGGAGGTAATGGACTCGAGCGGCGAGCCGTGGTACTTGCTGATTGATTACGCGGAGTTCGACGCCCCGGTGTACCAGCTTGAGGACGGGAGCACTGTTGATTACTGGGTTGACGGGAACAACGAGTTTTACGCTGACTGGGATGCAACCGGTTTGGCGACGGTGGATGACGAGGGCTATGTTTTCACTCCTCTCTTGCCAGAGGGCAGGGGAAGTGACTTGTACTTTGTTGACGGCACTTACACGGTGAACGCGACTGGCGAGCAGTTCGAGGGCTCGCTCGTGTTCAGCGGTGACTCGGGAGAGCTCAAGTACATCTGGAATTATGATGAGGTGAGCGAGGTAATCCCTGAGAAGGGGGACACGTTCTCTGCCTTAACGCTTGGGTTTGACTTGGAGGAGGACAGCGACATTTTTGACGTTGAGTACGAGGAACTCGTTTACGGTGAGGAGGGATGGTACATTGACTGGTACCTCCTAGAGGACGGTTACTACATCCTAGCGATTTACGCTGAGGACTTCTACGACAACTCTGAAGTGGACTTCGAGTACGTTTACGTTGCGAACGAGGAGCCGTGGTGAGGGATTGCAAAAATTTGTTCTCGCTTCTTCCTCTAAGCCGAGGAAGGAGTTCCTGAAAAAGCTTGGGTTCGAGTTCATGGTGCTGCCTGTTGAGGTGGACGAGCAGGCGGACGCGCGCTTGCCTCCTGAAAAGGCGGTCAAGCGGTTGGCTTTGCGCAAAGCCCGGTTAGCCGCCCGGAAAGCCAGTGGCATAGTAGTTGGGTTTGACTCCGTGGCTGCAATGGGCCAGAGGGTTTACGGCAAGCCGAGGACCAAGGAGCGGGCCAGGGTTTTCTTGAGTGAGCTGCAGGGGAAAGAGCACTCTTTTTACACTGGGGTAGCGGCGATTAACACCGAGACCGGGAAGAGCGTTGTCAGAGTCAGCAAAACCAGGGTGAGGATGAGGCCCATGAGCAAAAAAGAAATAGGGGAGTACCTCGAGAAAGACGAGCCCCTTCAGGCGGCTGGGGCTTACAAGATTCAAGGCGAGGGAATAGGCTTAATCGAGTCTCTTAGGGGAGAGTACTCTAATGTTTTAGGCGTTCCAGTGGCAATGCTGATCAGGGTGCTTAACGAAGTAAAAGAATGAGAGCATGAGCCCGAAGGGATTCGAACCCTCGACCTGCTGGTCCGAAGCCAGCCGCTCTATCCAAGCTGAGCTACGGGCCCATAAGAGAATTATTTTGCGTAGTGCATTATAACTAGCTTTGCTTTTTCCCGACCACGTTCAAGTAAATCACTTGCTCGGAATCGCCTTTTATTCCCAAGAGCGAGGCAACGTTCTTGTCATAGAAAGCGCCTACTGGGCATGACGCGAGGTCCAGCGCGGTTGCAGCCAGCAAAAGGTTTTGTGAAGCGTGCCCGGCTTCAGTGTAAATGTACCTGTACGCCCTTTGCCCGTACTTTGAAGTCGTTCTCTCTGGGAACGCGGTGAAGACTATCACGCAGCCCGAGCCACTAATCCAGGTCTGTGAGAGCGCGGCAGCGCTTACCTCGCTAGAGTAATCCCCGGAGCTTATTTTTTCTAGCGCGTGCTCGCCAATGTTGTAGTGGTACGCTCCTGAGAGGCCTTCAATGTTAAGGGCTATAACGTATACCTCGAGCGGGTACAGGGCGCCCGCGCTGGGCGCTGTGCGAAGCCCGCTCTCACTAGTTGTCCCTTGTGCTGCGAAGAGCAGTGCTGAGAGCTCTTCCAGTGATAGCGGGTCTTGTGAGAAAGAGCGCTCTGAGCGCCTGTTCTCAAGCGATTCGCCTAAGCCTGTGCTACCAAAACTTGGTTCTGGAAGCGAGGTTTTCTCGGCTCCCGGGTATTCTTTTGCACTTGCCACCATGCCAATCCCCTCCCCCTTGCCTGGGCTGCTGGTTAATTCCTGGAATGTTTTTCCGACTAGCGCGGGCGAGCACGCTGAAGAGTTGCCGTAGTATGAGGCGCAGAACTCGTCACGCAAAAAAGTCTGCAGTGTTATCGCGATTACTGTGAGCAGGAAGACTAGCAAGACCGCGAAAGCGATTTGGCGTATGCTGTCATCTTTCTTCTTCATTCTCTCACTTCGTGAGAATCCTGCAAGAGTCTTTTTCGATTAAAACGGTTACTTCCTTTTGGCTCACGAGCCCCGAGTCACGCAGGACAGGGTATTGGCGGAAGCACCCGCTTAGCACGAGCTCTTTCATCGCGCTGTCTAGCATGAGCTTGGAACGCGCTTGCTTTGCAATCCACCTCTCTGCAAACGGGAGCATGTTGTACTCGCGGAGCACGAAGTCGCGTATTCTCCGGGCTTCGCGCATCCTAACCGGCTTTTTGGAGATCAGTGAAAAAATTTCTGCGACTGGCCCGTCATTCACTTTCCCTGAGCCCGCGGAAGCGAAGGGCTCTATCGCTATGACATCGCCTTCTGAAAGCTTTTTGGAGTAGGGCACGCTGATGCTGGGTATGGAGAGGCCCGCGTGCAGCCTGAATTTTTTTAGCGAGTGGCCCGTCAGGTTTTCAATGGGCTTAAAGCCATGCGCTTTAATCGCTTTCTCCACCGCGGAGCCAACGTCCTTCAAGTCTGCTCCAGCGCGCACTACCGAGAGCGCGGCTTCCAAGCCGTCAGCGGAAGCGGCTACGAGCTCGCTGTTTTCGCCGGACAAGTCAACGGTTAACGCGGTGTCGCCTATGAACCCGTTAACGTGCGCGCCAACATCAATTTTCACGACATCTGATTCAGTGAAAACGCGCTCGTCACCCACTCCCGGGGTGTAGTGCGCGGCTTCTTCATTAACGGAGAGGTTTACTGGGAACGCGGGCTTCGCGCCCAAGTCAAAAATCATTTTCTCGAGCTTTTCCGCTACTTCTAAAGCGCTGGCGCCAGGCTTCACTAGCCTCTTCCCCTCCATTTTGGCCTTGTGGGATATCTCGCCTGCTTTCTCGTAATACTTTAACTCGTCTTCATTCACTTTCGCTTCCCCCCCATTTTCTTTAAAACCGCTTGTAATCCCACCAGGTTCTCCACCCTGTAGTCCGCGCGGTAGTCTTTTTCCTCTGCAGCGTACTTTCCCCGCATTACCCTAACGGTTTTCATGCCCGCTTCCCTAGCGGGCTTAATGTCTTTTTCCAGCCTGTCCCCGACCATCACGCAGGAGGAGGGCTTGAGCTTTAGCTTCCCCAGCACTTTTGAGTACTCACTGCTTTTTTTCTCGCTGCAAACGAAAACGTCGTCCAACAGAAAAGAAATCCCGAGCCGGATTATCTTGTCCCACTGCTTTATCGGGGTTCCCTCTGAGAAAGCGTAAATCTTGTACCCGTTTTCCTTAAGTGAAACGAGCACGCGCGGGACTTCTGGGTAGGGCAATAGGCTCGCTTTGGTGTTATGGTATGCAACGATTCCGGCTGCTATGGCCCTGGGGTTCTCGGGCTCGCCCAGCGTTTCCAGCAAGCGGTTGAAGTGCGCGTTGTAGTTCGCGCCGTAATCGTGTACAACCCGGTTTAGCTTGCTGAACAAGAGCCCTTCCTCGTAGTTCAAGCCTGCTTCTACCATTGCGCGGACAGCGTTCCTCCTAGCGAGTGCAGCGAACTTGCTCGTGGGAAAGAGCGTGTTGTCAACGTCAAAGAAAACGGCTTTCACGCGGGGCATCCAATCACGTTTAAAAGTTAATCTCAACTATATTAAAACGATTCGTATGAGCGAGCCTATTCTGGGCATTGAGCCAAAGCAAAAGATTACGGGCGGTGTTGTAGGCGTCTTAGTCTGCGCCATAATATTCTTCGTAGGCTGGTTTGTCCCCTGCTTGGGGTGCTTTATTGACTTGCTAGCGGGGCTTGGCGTTATAGCTTGCCTCGTGTTCATTGTCATCGGCGTGGTAGAGATGAACCAGTCAGGGGAAAGCGGCGCGGTTAAGGCTAAGAGCAAGACGGTTTCCGTTAAGGAAAAGAAAAAGAAGTAAGCTCAAAACCCGAAAAGCGTTGCCTGCTTCCCGCCGGTTTTCAAGTCCTCTTCGCTGTAGCCTAGTTCCTTCAGTATTTTCATTACTGAGGGGAGGACTTGGTTGTTAATGTAATAGTCCGCGTCGTAATCACCAGCCATTTCGCGTACGAGCGCCTTGTCCGAGATGCTGTTCCCTTTTCTTGTTATCACGTAGCCGACCATGGCGCCCGCGTCAACCTGGGTGCCCGCCTTAACCGCCTTGCGGGCGGCGGAGACGCCGGGAGAGATAATGTCGTAGCTGTTCAGCTTTTTTCTTATTTGAGTGTAAATCACTAGGTCATCAAGAGGGGCTTCACCGCTCTTAAGCAATTTGATTGCATCGCGGACTATTGAGACCGCTTTCTCCTCGCTTCCTTCCTTGAGTATTGCTTCCAGCACGCGGCGTTGTGTCTCTTTTGCTATTTTGGACCAGTCGCGCCTAACGAGCTCGAACCCGCGAATCTTAATCCGCCCGTCCTCTCCAATCAAAGCATACTTTTTCTTAGCCCCGGTTGCCTTGCCTGTCTTCTTGCTGACAAAGACTCCGCGGGGGTAGAAGCCCTCGAGCTCTAACTCCATTTTCTCGGGCAAGCCCTTGTTAATTGACTTGAGGAACGCGATTGCCTCCTCATGCGTTTTGCCGTTAAGCTGCAAGAAGCAGGAGTCCGTGTCACCGTATAATGCCTTGAACCCGGCGCCCTCTGCCTTTTTGATAGTGTCTTTTATGTAGTGGCGGCCGTAAGCGGTAACGCTCTCTCCCCCGTCTCGCGTGTACCAGCGCGAGCGCGAGTAAAGAAGGTACCCGTAAAAGGAGTTGGCAATGATTTTGAGGGCTTGGGAGCGCGCGAACAATTTCTTGTACTCTTCAGAGTCCTTGTCGTGCTTTTTCAGCTCTTTCTTAATCTTGCTCCTGCGCTGGATGAGCTCGTCAAGAACGCTGGGAATCAGGCCTTTTTTCTTGGAGCAGAACCTATGCCCGCTTGGGGCGGTGTGTGACTCTTCCAAGCTGCAGCAGCTGCAGTTTAGGGTGTCCATGTCAATGTTGTGGGAGATTATTATTGAGGGGTACAGGCTCCTGAAATCGAAGACGGCGATGTCATCGTAAATCCCTGCCTCGGGCAGCTTGACGTACGCGCCTTGCACGGGGTTCTTTGACCTCTTTTTAGCTTCTTCTGCGCTGGGCTTGTTTGGTATCACCCTGCCTTGCGCGAACGCCTCGCGCATTAAGAGCATTTCAACCAATTGCCCTGTTGTGGCGCCGCATACTTCTTGCAAGGGCGCGCCCACGAGCTTTGCTAGCTCTGTTTCAAGCGGGAGCACTTCGTCAGCTATTTTTTTTGTTGCCTCCGCGTCGCTTAAAGAGTACTCGGCGAGCGTTTTCCTTTGCTTGTTGTTTTCCCAGTACTCCCAAATCCTCATTTTTTCCACGTCTTCCTTTTTCTCTCCGAAAAATTCCTCGTAAACTTTTTCCAGGGTGAGGCGCTTGCTTTTCACCGCGCCAATCAACGCGAGGAATTTTACTACTGGGTAGACGTCAACGTGCAGCCTCCCGTTTATCCTGGCTTGCTTGAAAAGGCCTCTTGACCTGAGCGAAAACCCTGTCTTGCCATCCCTCCCAAGGGTGAAGTCGGTTTTTAATGCGGTGCTCCTGTCACGCAGGTAGGGGAGGTCGAACTCCGCGTCATTATAGCCAACGAGTAACTCCACGTCCTTTTCTTTAACCAGCTCGCAGAAGCGCTTAATCATCTCCTCCTCGCTTCCCAGCACTTCCGTGAACCCGGTGCCGTTTTCCTTGAAGGAGAGCACCCCGCTTTCCTCTCCCGTGGAATAACTAATCATTATCACGGGGTCTTTTGAGGGCCGGGGCATTCCCTGCGGGTTATAGGTTTCAATGTCAAACGCCATCGTGTTGAGCTGGACGTCGTCCTCTTTCTTGCCGGTTATTTTCTTGATTCTCTTTTCATCATCCGCGTCAAAATCGAGCTTGTAGAACGGGCGCAGGCGCTTGTTTATCATGTACCTGCGGGCGAAGGGAATGTCCGCCTCGTAGACAACGCCGAACTTGCCTAGCTTGTCGCGGAACATGCGCACGTGCGTGGGGTGCTTGCAAAAGACTTTCAGGAGCTCGCGCTCCCTCCCGAAAAGCAGTTTTTTTTCTGAGTCAACGCGCAGGACATTGACTGGCTTTCCCTCAGAGTCTTTTGCAGTGAACTCTTCCAGCGCGCGCGCCGCCTGCTTTACCTCTCCCTGGTTTTCTTCTCCTATGTCAACGTAGAAGTATGGCTCGAAGGAGGGGTCGTAAAAGCGCTTGAAGCGGTTCTTTTTTAGTGTGAGCCTGATGACTGCCTTCTCATCCTCTGTCACGTAGTCAACGTCGATTAGGTTTGCTTGCATTGGTTTAGTTTGCGCGCTGCACAATTAAAAGCATTACAAAAAGAGGAGGGGGGGTTATTCAACCCTGTAAGCGAGGTCGCCGATTATCTTGTGGTCGACCATGGAGTCTGCTTGCATGTACCAGACATAGACTTTTCCCTTGTAGTACTGGCCGTCTGAAGACCCGGTGCACTCCACGTCACCGTTTGCGATTAGCGCGTGCTCGCCTGGCTCGAGCGGGAGGTTGCCTACGTTGCCTGGGTTGGTTGGCTCTGTCTCAGAGTTCGTGCAAGCGACGCCGAGTATTTCGATTGCCTTGCCCGTGCCTTGTCCGAGGTCAAGAGTGAGCATGCCGGTTCCGCCGCTTGACTCTACCTTGAACTCTTGTGCGCTGAAGCCTGAGGGGAACGTGAGGGAGTTTGGGGCTACTGCTTGGGGGTTGAGCACTCCCAAGTAGAACAAGACAGCGACTACAACGAGCATTACGAGGATTGCCCAGCCATAGGTCATTAGGAACTCCATGGCGGTTTGGCCGTGTTTGAGTTTGTTAAGCATAAACAAATCACCTAGAATGCATTTACTCGGGCTATTTTAAATTGTTTCTTGATTTTTTCTCTTTTGCGGGCACTCCTGACACCATTTTCCCTTTTCTCACGTTGTCTGTTACTACTGCGCCTGCAGCGATTGTAGCGTTGTCTCCAATGGTTATCCCTGCTAGGAGCGTGCTGTTAGCCCCTATCATGGCGTTTTTTCCTATCCTAACCTCTCCTGTCCTATGCTCTTTTACCAGGAACTCGTGGGCTAGTATGGTGGCGCCGTAGCCAATCACCGTGTTATCGCCTATTTCGATTAGCTCCGGGAAAAAAATGTCGAACTGCACTCCCAGCCCCGGTGCAACGTTTTTCCCGATTTTCATTCCGGTTAAGCGGAGCAGGAAGCGCTTGACAGACAGTGAGGGGGTTACCTTGCATAATGAGATTATGCAGTAGTTCCAGGCTACTGCCAGGGGGCTTTTTGCCTTGTACCAGTCAAGAAGCGAGTTCGGCTTTCTTGCCTTGAAGCTTTCCAGTTTTCTCATGCAGACACTAGTCCGAAGTTGGAATCTTGTATGAGATGTCTCCTATCGCCTCTTTTTCAACGTCAGAGTCGATGAAGTGGTAGGTTATCTTTATTATTCCCCTGTAGGGCGCGCCTGCTTCCGCGCCAGCGCAGTAAATTGTTGTGGAGCTGGTTACTAGCTTGTGCTCTCCTGAAGGGATTTGCTCGCTCATTCCCGTCATTGAGGGGTTGCTTTCTGTTGAGCAAGCCAAGCCGGTTATTACGACCGTGTTCCCGTGGCCGTTCCCCAAGTCCAGCTGAAGCCTTCCGCTGGAGGTAATCCTGTAATCGTGCGCGCTAAACCCCGCGGGCAAAGTGAGCGAGTCAGGGGTTACATTGCGAGGGTTCAAGACCCCAACGTAAAACAGGACTGCTATTACTACTAGCATGATTAGTATGGCCCAACCATAAGTCATCAAGAACTCCATGGCACTCTGCGCACGCAGGGTGGCAGTTTTTTCACGGAGTGAAAATCCCATCGCGGATTGGCCGCGGGCTTTTTTACTGAGCATGTTTTTTACACCGCTCAAATGTTTCCTCCCAGCTTATAAAAACTTATTTATACTCAGGGAAACCGAGGTTTAGTGCATGAAGGAGGCAATGCTCTACGAAAGGCTTGATGGGAACAAGGTGAAGTGCGGCTTGTGCAACCACGGCTGCGTAATCCCAGAGGGAAAGCGGGGCTTTTGCAGGGTTAGGGAGAACCGGGCGGGAAAGCTTTACTCGCTTAATTACGCTAAAGCGTGCTCTGTTGCGGTGGACCCGATTGAGAAGAAGCCGTTCATGCACTGGTTTCCCGGCACCCAGGTTTTTTCTTTTGCTACCATTGGCTGCAACTTCAGGTGCAAGGGGTGCCAGAACTGGGAGATATCTCAAACCCCTGAAATTTTTGGCAGGGACCTCCCGCCAGAGGAAATAATAAAGCTGTCAAAATACTACAAGGTTGACGGGGTTGCTTATACTTACACTGAGCCCACTATCTTCTTTGAGTACGCTTATGATACCGCGAAGCTCGCGAAGAAGGCTGGCTTGTATAATGTGTTCGTCTCAAACGGCTACATGACTCCTGAGGCGATAAGGAAGATGGGGGACATTGACGCGACAAGAGTGGACTTGAAGTTCATGGACAACAAGCTTTACGCGGACTATTGCTCTGCGCCAAACGGTGTTGAATCAGTAACTAAGTCGATTAAGCTGTTGCATAAGAAAGGCCACGTGGAAGTAATCAACCTAGTGATACCTACTTTGAATGACTCTGACGACGACTTCAAGGCAATAGCAGACTTTATCGCTTCTGTCGACGTGAAAATCCCGCTTCATTTCTCTGCTTTTTACCCGCACCACAATGCAAGGGAGTATCCAGCTACTCCTGTTGAGGCGCTTGAGCGCGCGAGAAAAATCGCGTTGGACGCGGGAATTCGCTATGTTTACATTGGAAACGTGCCAGGCACTGATGGGGAGCACACTTACTGCCACAAGTGCGGGAAGCCGGTTATAAAGCGCGTTGGCTTTGAGGTCACAGAGTATCTTCTCGACGGTGAGAACAAGTGTTTTAATTGTGGCGCAGAAACGTACTTAAAGAATTCCAGCAACTACAAAATCTAGTTTTGTTTTTTTCACGTCGTTCTTTTTTGCCTGAAATAAAGAAAAATTTAAAAAGCGTTCTGTTTAAACAACTTCTTGTAGGTGATCAATAATGCCGAAGAAAAAGAAGACGACTAAGAAAAAGAAGGCGACCAAGAGGAAAAAAGTGACCAAGAAGAAGAAGACCACCAAGAAGAAGACAACAAAGAAGAAGGCCACTAAGAAAAAGAAGGCGCCGAAAAAAAAGAAAACCGTCAAGAAGAAGAAAGTGAAAAGGCGCAAGAAGAGATAATCATCTTTTCTCCGCACCGATGATTCCTAAATGAGGTGCATTTGCGCGCGCGCTTTCCCCTTGTACGTTTTATTCGTTTCTCTTTCTGGTTTTTTCACTGTGCCCTTATTTGACATAATATTTTAAACAGAGCTAGCGTATTCTCTTCCATGCCTGGTAGCATGAAGGGAATTGACGAGTTGTACACTCTTTTCAAGAAAAAGAAGCGCATTAACCTCCGTGAGGCGGCTAAGGTACTTAAGGTTCCTTCTTCGACCGCGCTTAGGTGGGCGCGTGCTCTTGAGGAGGATGGCATCTTGGACATCGAGTTTGAGGGAAAGGAGATAATGCTTAATTGGGTTAGCATGAGCGCCCCCAAGAAAACAAAGGATTCTTCTGGCGATGGGGAGGAAGAGGTTTCCAAGCGCCTTGAGTACGAGTTCGAGAAAATCACTAAGGAGTATGAGAAAAAGATTTCGCAGATTCGTGAGAAGAGCACGGAGCTCCGCGAGCTTGAGAAGGAGCGCAGTGACATAGTCAGCAGGAATTACACTCCGCTTGAGAGAAAGTTTGAGGCAGAGCTTCAGCTGCTTAATGACCAGCTTAACTCTAAGGAGGCTGAGGTTGCTGAAATGGAGCAGCTCGTTTCTTCTGTTCCCAAGCGGCTGGAGACGGTTGCTGAGAAGGCCCGGAAGATGGCGGAGATAGAGTCTTTCGCGAAGAACAGCGTTGCGAAAGCGCGCTCGAGGGTTAAGGGCGAGCTGAAGAAGATTAATGACACGCAGTCTTTGATTGAGTCTTACTTGAAGGAGATTCACGAGCGTGTTGAGGAGCAGAACGAGCGCTTGAGGGGCATTGAGAAGGAGCTGCTCAGGCTTAAGAAGATTGAGGACTGGATGATAGTCCAGCAGGAGGAGCTCGAGTCAAAGCTTGACGTGATTTCCAAGGACAGGGTTGAGAGCCTTAAGCGCTATTCTGACTTGAAGGAGTCGTTCTCGACTGGCTATTCAAAGAAGTACTTGGGCCAGCTTGCTTCATTGCGTGACAAGTACGCGAGGGAGCTGAAGTCGATTAAGAAGAAGGAGGCGGAGCTCGAGCTCGGGATTAATAAGACTAAGAAGGAGCTCACGAAGCTTAACATTGAGTCAAAGCTCATTGTAAACCGCTTTGAGAAGCTCTCCGGAGCGGTTAAGAAGGCTAAGGGGAAGAAGGCGAAGTCAAAGGTCATAAAAGAGATGGAGGATGAGCGGAAGAGGTTTGAGAGGAGCCTCAAGCAGCTTTCCTCGCAGGACCTTGAGTGAACCCCTGGGTTTTTATTCCTTAAACACTAATACTACGACGGTGATTACTTTTGAGGTCTAAGTTCATTAACAATTACGCGCGCGACCTGGTGAAAAAGCACGGGAGCCACTTTTCCACTGACTTTGAGAAGAACAGGGAAATAGTGAAAAAGCTTGACCCGAACCTTTCCAAGACCGAGGTCAACGAGCTAGCGGGCTACATTGCAAAGCTTTTGAAAAAGCAGGAAGAGCTTGAGTGATTTTAATGGTTAAGAAGCCGAACGAGTTTCTTGCCGGCCTTGTCTCAAAAAAGGTTACTGTTAGGATGCGTGCTGGAGAGATGGTCCGCGGCACTGTCGCGGCAGTGGACGAGCACATGAACATTTCTCTTGAGGGCGCGGAGTTCCTTAGTGAAGACGGTGCCCCACAGCCAGCCGGAAAGGTGCACGTTAAGGGCGAAAACCTCGTGTTCCTGTACCTTAGTTAGGTTTTTAAGAGGCAGGACCAATACTCTTTCTGGTGTTCGAATGAATCCATTAGCGCGCTCTTTACTCGTGTTATTAGTCTTTTCTTGGCTTGCTCTTGCCCAAGCGGACTTGGGTCTCGAGTCAGGCTTGGCGGCCTGTAAGGTTGCAGCTTATGCCTCAGCGAACAAGGCGATTAATGACTGCGCTGCTTCAAGCGGCGCTGAGCCCTTGGAAGCTGATTTTATCATAAGCGAAATGCAGGGCAACCTCACCGTCTTACAGCAGGCCGCGGCTTCAGGCGATGTTAGCGCGTTTGACTCTGCTTTTTTGAACATTTCTTTCTCTGCAGGCGCCTTTAACGAGGCTGTCGAGAACAGCAACCAAGGCTTTCCAAGGGGGACCATGCCCCAACTGGATTCTGCTATTGCGTGTAAGGAGGCGCGAATGCAGCAGGTGAACGCGCAGCTTGACTCCTGCATTTCCAGCAAGCTCCGCGCGGAAAAGCAGGGGATGGAAGGCTATTATTCTACGGAGCTCTCCTACATCAAGTCCATTTCTTCTAATGTTCTCTCATTCGGCGCGAGCACTTCTTCTCTTGATTCTAGAATCTACGAGCTCGAGTCGTTAAGCTCCAGGATTTCAACTGACTTGGATGAAGGAGACCCTGAAGACCTTTACAATGCTAGGCTCGAGTTCGCTAGGACAAGCGTTCACGCGTACCTAGCGGCTTTCCGGTCCTCTGCCTCGTTCATCCGCTCGCACCCGTCATTATACGATAATGACAACGCGGTCTCGACTTACGAGATGGCTGACATGGTTATAGAGTACGCGAATGAGATTGAGGAGTACTGCCCGAACGAGCGCGTGGGAGCGGACACGAACAAGACAGAGTACTCTGAGCAAACCAGCTTCTGCTGGAGCGCGTTGGATGACCTCTCAAGGATTAGCAGGAACACGCAGTTTGTTTACGCTTCAGGCAGGCCAGAGGAATCAGTTGCATTGTACGCGAACGGCCTCGTTGTCGCCCGCGGCTCAGGAAAAGCAGTTTTCTACACTAAGGGCAGGGCGGACGTTGTTTTCCTAGAAGACGGCGCGGTGGCGCCAACCGGCTGGATAAAAGTGAACACTAGCTCCGCGCAGCCTAACTTGTACGGCTCCGGCACGCCTCTTTCCGATGCAGGGGCGTACTCTAACGTGTCAATGCTTTCTGTCACTGACCTTGACTCTATCTTGCTCGAGGTAGAAGCAGATGATTTCGCGATGGTGTTCAGCGGGTTCGGGAGGATTGACATTACTGGCGAGGGCGAGTACGAGCTCTTGCGAGGCGACCCAGAGGAAATCCGGCTCCCGTACCCTGACTTTTCAGAGGGATATACGTTCGTAACCTCGACCCCGGCCCCGGTGCCGGAAGAAGAGGAGGTTCCTGAGGAGTAGGGTGGTTTTCATGCGTGGAAGTCTCTTGTTTGCCATTATAGTATTCTCTTGCATCCTGTTATTCGGCTGCATTACAAACGGCCCGGGCCCGGAGCCAACCCCCACTATTGCCCCAACCCCTGAGAACCAGACAAACCAAACAAACCAGACTCCTGTGCCACAGTACTCGCCAATAATACTAACAGAGAACCTCACGGGCGTTTTTGACGTTGACGTGCACCACGTTGATGATGGGTCTGGTTATTACCTCCCTAACCCGTCCTAGCCTTTCTCTTTTTCGTACATTCTCTTCAGCTTTAGCGCGTCCAAGTCCAG
>Ga0272442_10004984_pt1 | contig 17926 bp, 14 predicted proteins | sample SSMForm2O_FD_200262 | JGI IMG/M metagenome (GOLD analysis project Ga0272442, IMG submission 200262) | Marine sediment archaeal communities from Little Sippewissett salt marsh, Falmouth, MA, United States - SSM-Form-2O | ecosystem: Environmental > Aquatic > Marine > Wetlands > Sediment ... | reverse complement strand
CTAATTCCGTTGCCTGGTTCTTCTTGATCTTGTCGAGAATCATTTTATCTCCCCCTTTCTGTATGGAACCGATGAAAGGAGGGGAAAATTCCCCTCCGCTTTCATTTCACATCGATCTTGATCTGCTTAGGTTTGCTCTCTTCCTTCTTGGCCAGCGTCAGGGTAAGAACCCCGTCCTGATACTTGGCCTCCACTTTCTCAGCGTCGACATCAGCCCCAAGAGGAATCATACGGCAAAAGCTGCCGTTGAACCTCTCCGCCCTGTAATAATTGTCCTCTTTGACCTTGCTTTCCTGCTTCTTTTCGCCTTTGAGCACAAGATTATTATCCTGGACCAGGATTTCGATCTCGTCCTTTTTCATCCCGGGCAAATCGGCCTTAACAAGGATATTATCCTTGGACTCATGCACATCCACGGCTGGCGCCCACTGGCTGCCGAGCAAAGTGTTTTCTCCCATCGGGAACCGGGCCAGTGAAAAATCAAACAGCCGGTTCATTTCTTTCTGGATCTTCTCAATATCGCTGAATGGTTCCAGCCACCAATGATCTTTGCCGCGAAACGGTACGAGTGCCATATCAATCACCTCCTGTTGAAAGGTTAGAATATCTAAAACTTATCCGTTTCAAACAAATAAGTAAAATAAATGGGGTAGGTTCACATAGGTGACTCCTTTTGTTAGAAAATTGAACTTGTTTCTTAATATTTCTTATTAGCAGACCCTATACTCGAGTGCTAAAATTAAACTAAAAAAATTATTTCCTTCTTTTAAACGTGCCCGCCTCCATCTCCAAGATGACCTTCAGCCCCTCAACTTTCACATTATGTTCTTTTAAATAGTACCAGCAATGTTCGAGCTTTTTTAATTCGCATTTCGAATAAAGGCGTGCCTGTCCCTCGCTTTCCCGCAATGGGCTTACAACGCCCTCTTTATCAAGCTTTTTCAGGACCCAGACCGGGATGTCGAGAATCTTGCATACAATACCGGTACTGAAGATCGGCATATCAATATCAATCTCGACTTCTTCGAATTCTGCCTTGGAAGGTCTGGATCTCATTGCCCTCTCCTCTTTCCGAAATAAATCTACCATAAATCGTAAATTTTGTCAAGTATTTCAAAGTAGAAATTTCGATAATCGAAATAATAAGGCCGGACTCAAAAAATCAAATAAAATATAGAATGATTCCCCTCTGGTAAGAATTACCCTGGATTTGTAAAACCGGGGAGAAAAACAAACAGCAGCAAGATGACAAAACAGGCCAGCAAGAGCAATATACCGATAATCTTCCAGCCCGTACCCTTACCTTGGGGCCTGGCCTTACTGGTGCCATAGGTCGCCAACAGCCGAATCCGCTCCAGGACATCGGTCATGTCGCACGGGCGGGTTATAAATTCTTTGATCCCGAGTTCCCGGAAGGGCTGTTCATCCACATTGGCTTCTTTCAGAAGTAAAAAAGGAACATCCCGCAACCGGCGTTCGCTTTTAATGCTCCGGCAGACCTTAAGCGGATCAACCCCATCTATCCCTGCCTCCAGCACGATGAGGTTCGGGACATTGTTTATGTTTAAAGTCTTGATAATTGCAGATCCCTCGCAGGTCGAAATCACATCATAACCGCTCTTTGACAGGCGTTCTTCCATCATGTCAATAACGTGTTTCCGATTATCGGCAATAAATATCCTTTTGCCCATAAAAAGCCCTCCGAACCAAAAAATGGATTATATGTTATATTCTAAATTATCTTAAAACATCCCCAGGAGTTGTCAATTAAATAATATGCATTGTTGGGTTCTAAAATTCGAATTCCAAATTTATATTATATATCAATATTCATAAACTTGCGCACCAGGAATCCGAGGCAGAAAGAAAAGAAAGCTACCCCCAAACTCAGCCCTGTCATTTCAAAAAAACGTCGTTTAAAAGGAATCTCCTGCGCTACAGAAACGTAAAAAGTAAAAACAAAGATCACAAGTACCGCATTAATGATCGCCAGGCCCAGACAAATAAACAATTGTTCCAACACAAGATAAGGCACGATCAGGAAGAAGACGGTCAAGATATAGGCAATCCCGGTGTAGATCGCGGCTTTGACAGGATTCTTCATCCCGCCTTCGGATTTGGTGGAAATATATTCCGAGGCGGCCATGGACAATGCGGCCGCGATGCCTGTGATCAGGCCCGCGGTCGCAACCAAGCGCGTGTTCTGCAGGGCCAGCGTCAGTCCGGCTAAGGCGCCAGTCAACTCTACCAAAGCGTCGTTAAGCCCCAGGACGATCGAGCCCACGTACCTCAGCCTTTCCTCATCGATCATCTTCAAAAGTTCGGCTTCATGCGCGTCTTCATCCGCTGCAATTTTCTCCGCATCCGGGATAACGGAAGCCACCGAACGGTAATTGTCCTGGGCATTCTCCTCTCCGCGTTCCATAAGCTTGACGCCGAAGGTCAGCCCAAAAACCTTGGCAATCAGATAATACCACCAGATCTTCAGGCGGTCAGGCGCGACATCACGGCCGGTATAATCTTTCCATATTTCATAATGCGCCTTTTCGTCCGCCGCGATCCTGCTCAGCACCTCACGATTGTTCGATCCCGGAATAGAATCTGCCAATTTCAGATATACATAATGCTCGGTGATCTCGGATCGCTGAAAACCCAAGATCTTGGTAATCATCTTTTCATCCATCATGCCCGCCGCGTGAATTCACGCTCTATTTGTCTTCTTCTTGCGTTTCAGTTTCTTCTTCGCCCTCTGGATTCTCGACATCTTCCTCAGGCTGATCTTTTTCTGTGTCCCCCGATTCGTCAGTATCTCCTTCCGTGTCTTCTTGGGGCTTCCCCTTATCGCCTTTTAATTCATCATCCTTCTCGCCCTGCCATTCCTTCCGCAACAGTTCTCTTTCCTGTCTCATCTCCTGCTGGGACCCCTGCATTTGCTCCTGCCAGCCCTCGCCTTCCTCTTCGCGCATTTGCTTCCATTCTTGCTGTTCTTGTGTTCGAATTTCTTCCCGGGCCCTCCGGCTTTCGTCACGGGTCCCTTTCCACTGCATCTCAGAAGATCTCCCCCTTGTCCCGGACATGCCCTTGCCACCACCTTTGCCTTGTGCCAACTCACAACCGTTGTCCCGTTGCGAATTAACCCCGGGAATAAACGCTAAGGCCTGCGTACCAAACAAAAACAAGACCGCTGACATAGAAAAAATCTTTAAAATACGCATTCCATCCTCCTTTGTTTATCTGAGTTTAAGATTTGTTTAATATACCTAAAGAAATCATAAAGAGCAAATATTATCTTTGTGAGGGAAGGCAGGCAAAAATTTGCCCATTTAATTCGACATCTAGGTATTAAATCCAGCGCGGATCAAGAAGTATGACTTTTTGAAAAAATTCCTGGGAAAATAGACTTATTCTGAATGATTCATACATGTGTAACAAGTAAGTGTCTCAGGCTCTTTGGTGGGGAAAAACAGAATAACGCCGACCTCCTGACAGGTCTGACCTTCTTGGCAGGATGAACAATCCTGAGCATAGCCTTCATCAATACACTCCCTAGGACCAGGTTGCATCTGACAGCTAAAACACTGTTCCCCGGTTTCCGCCACTTGGGCTTTTTGGCAATCAGAGCATTTGTAACCGCATTCTAGAGCATTCAGCAGACCCAGCTGAGCGCAAGCCTCGGATCTTTGGCGGCAGACAAAACACTTTTTGCCCTCCACAGTCTTGCCCGCCGGTTCGCAATATCGTCCCTCCATCTGTTCACAACTACGGCAGCCTTCTTCATTGATCAGGCCTAAGTCTTGGCAATCCTGAGGCTTAGGCACGCATTGATAACACTGTTCCCCTTCCCGGGTTTGTTGATCAGCAATGCATTCCGTGGCCGTATTCTCATCACACTGCCGGCAGCCATTCTCATCCAATAAATTCAGATCGGAACAATTTTCTTTGCGTTCAACGCAACGATAACATTGTTCACCCTGTTGTGTCTTGCGGACAGGCTGGCATTCGGTCTGCGGGTCCTGGTCACACCCGCCACAATCTTCATTCGACAACAAACCGAGATCCGAACAGGACTGCGGTTTTTGTGCACATTCAAAACATGGCTGGCCTTCGCGCGTCTGGCGCGCCTCCCGGCAGAGTTTACCCGCTTCGGCTGGGCAGGATGACACGCATTTTTCTTTATCGAGCAATCCCAGATCCGCGCAGGACTCGCGCCGCAATTCACAACGGTAACAAATCCGCCCCTGACGGGTCTTGGCATCGGCAACACATTGTTTCTGACCGTCGGCTTCGCAGGCGGTGCAATCCTTTTGGTCCAAGAGATTCAGCTCAGCGCACTCCTGAATATGTTCGCGACACTCATAACATTGCTGACCCTGTTTGGTCTTTTGAGCGGCAATGCAATCGGTTAACGGATCGGCATCGCATTTCTGGCAGGCCTGCTCATCGATAAGGCCTAAATCCTGACATCCTTGGGGTTTTTCCCGGCAAACAAAGCACGGCTTACCCTCTTTCGTCTCTTGTTGCGGCACACATTCATTATTCTCGTCAGCCAGGCAACTTTGGCAATCTTCCCAGTCCAATAACTGAAGATCGGCACAGGTCTGGGGTTTATCCTGACAACGGTAACACGGCTCGCCCTCTTTAGTCTGTTTGGCCAGAACGCATTCTTTCTTTGGATCCGTTTCGCACGATTTGCAGTCCTGAAAGCCCAAAAGTCCAAGATCCGAGCATTGCTGTCTTTTATCCTTGCATTCAAAACATTGCCGGCCTTCACGGGTCTTTTTCGCAGCCACGCATTCCTTGCGCGAATTTTGCTCGCAGAAAAGACACTCTTCGGCTTCCATCAAACCTAGATCCGAACAGGTCTGCAACTGCGATTTGCAGGAATAGCACGGGATCCCCTCCGCAGTCGATCTGTCCAGATGGCATTCGGTACCACTATCGGCCGCGCATTGACAGCAGGCTTCAAAATCCAGAAGCCCGATATCGACACAAGTCTCGGGGATGGGCAGACATTCGTAACACTGTTCGCCGCGATTGGTTTTCTTTCCCGTTAAACATTCCTTCTTCGGATCACGGGCACACTCAAAACACGTTTTGAGGTTCATCTGTTCCATCTCTTTGCAAGTCTGGGCCTTATCCACGCATTCGAAGCACTGCTGGCCGCGTTTGGTACGAATCACTTTGCGGCATTCCTTTTTCCTGTCCAGCCCGCATTTCCGGCATTCGTTACCGGTCAAATATCCAAGGTCCGAACATTCCTGTGGCAAATCGATGCATTCATAACACTGTTCTCCGGACAATGTCTCCTTCTTCGGAATGCAGTCCAGGGCCTTGTGATCGCGACAGGGTTTGCAGTCCTTGTCACTTAATAAACCCAGATCGAAACAGCCCTGGGCCTGCCGGACGCACTGATAGCAGGTCTGATCACCGACGCTCTGTGAAGTGGGCACACATTGAGCGCCCGGAATCTGTTCGCAACGATGACAATCACGTCGATCGATTTTATTGTAATCCTGGCAAGTTTTTGTTCTCTGCACGCACTGATAACACTGTATCCCTGAGTCATAGCGGTTACTGACCACACATATCTCATCTTTACCACAGGTGTGACATTCATCTTTATCAAGCAGTTTTTGCTGATGGCAGTCCGGAAGACTTTTGAGGTATTCGCGGACAGCAATATTGACCTCAACAGGTGCAGGAGGGGTTACGGGTTTGGATTCAGATTGCTTCCGTACAGGCGGGGGCGGTTCTTTCTTACCGCAGGCTGAAGCCAAAAAGACCAATAAAATGGAAAGAAGGAGCAGCGGGAAAAAAAGAATTCTGCGTTTTATCTGGTTGTCACGAATCGTAAGGTTGAATCGCATCATCATTGCTGAGGCTTTTAAGTCCGACAATATTCAAAAAGGACCGAAAGAAAAGTTTCGCGATCCCACGGTTGCACCGCCTGATGCGCCCCAGCTGCCAGGCATTCCTTAATCACATCGGATTTATCCGACTGATGCCGGTGTGGCCAGAATCTCTTTTTCTTCGGCGGATCGGATTCGCTACTGGTATAAACAAAAATAAGCATCTCGCGCGTCATAACATAACTATGCAATTGGTGGATGATCTCGGGCGCAGGCATATCATCCTGAACCGTATCCAGAAAAAAAACATCCGGCTGATGGCGCAGGACCTCCCGGATGATATCCGTACGGTCCTGAATAAATTCGACGTCAACCTTAAAGCCCATGTCTTTAAACTGGCTGACGGCCATGCGAATAGCCGGGCTGACGTCTTTCTCAAAAAGAACGATCTTATGTTTGCGTCTGTGCGGACGCCGATTTAATGCCCTCTCAATGGCATCCAACAATTTCTGGGGTTCAACCGGCTTGATCAGAAAATCTTCAACCCCGAGTTCCCGGAATTCCTCCTCACGTTCTGAAAAAGCAGTGGTCACAATCACCGGCGTATCCGCCAGGCTCTGGGATGCCTTCATGAGCTTGCATAAAGTGTAACCATCCATCTCCGGCATCACGATATCGGTGATTACCAAATCCATCTCTTTTTCACCGAGAATCTCCAGCCCCTGTTTGCCATTAATGGCTGTTATGGGTTCATATTCCGCAATAGCGAGCCGGTTACCCATCAGCCGAACAAGATCAATCTCATCATCAATAACCAGTATCCGTTTACGCATCCCGACCTCCCCAACAGGCCGTGCAGCCCTGAGGAGAAAAAAGGTTAACGGCTGCAAAGGCGCGATGATGTCCGATAATTTTTACCATTGTCTATCCTTTTTCCCCATTCGTCAAGCAAAATAAGAAAAGCCTCATCCACATAAGTAGATAAGGCTTACACGATTCAAAATCAAATATTGATTTTTGATTCGGCAGCCAGGCTATCCACTTCTGTGGACCCTCTAGCTTTGCGTCCCCACCTTGCGATGGGTTTGCCCTTGTCGTCAAACGACTTTCCATCGCAAGTATAAAATAATTCGGCAAACAATGTCAAGCCGCTCTTCCTAAAATTATTTCTTCGCCGATGTGAATCGACGGAATAGCTAAAATTAAATTCCGCTTTTGTCTCAAAAATATGCAGAACCCGCCGGATCTGTTCTCGAAGGCTATGAATTATCTGGCTAAAGAAACGGACTTGACCGCCTCCAGGGCAGCCTTGACAAAATACTGAAACAAAGGATGGGCGCGGTCCGGCTTGGACTTAAACTCCGGATGAAACTGACAGGCCACATACCAGGGGTGATTCTGCAGTTCAACGATCTCAACCAGTTCTTTCTTGGGATAAATCCCTACAAAGGACAGACCGTTTTTTTCAAATTGTTTGCGGTACCGGTTATTGAATTCATAGCGGTGACGGTGGCGTTCTGAAATATTTTCTTTTTTATAAGCCTGATAACTTCGCGAACGTTTGGCAAGTTTACAGGGATAAGCGCCCAGCCGCATGGTCGCGCCCATATTTTTGACCTTTTTCTGTTCTTCCAGCAGGCTGATGACCGGATGCGGCGTGTCTTTATTGAATTCGGTCGAATGCGCGTTCTTCAGGCCGCAAACATGCCGGGCGAACTCAATCGTAGCCACCTGCATGCCCAGACAGATCCCGAAGAACGGAATCTTTTTTTCACGCGCGAATTGAGCGGCGCGGATCTTGCCCTCGATGCCACGGTCGCCAAATCCACCGGGGATAAGAATCCCGTAACTGCCTTCAAGGCTTTTGAGACTTTTGGATTTCTCGAGATCTTCCGAATCCACTTTCTGGATCACCACGCGGGCATTGTTCCCAATCCCGCCGTGCGCCAAGGCCTCATAGATCGATTTATACGCATCCGGCAACATGATGTATTTCCCAACCACTGCGATCCTGACTTCGTAAGCCGGATGCCTGAGGCGCTCGATCACATAGTCTTGCCATTGTTTAAAATCCTTTTCTTCTTTCTTCAGGTTGAGCCGCTTAAGGATTAGATCATCCAGCGCCTGCTTCTTGAATGTTAATGGCACTTCGTAAATATGCTTAACATCCACAGCATCGATTACGGCTTCTTTATCCACATTGCAGAACAAAGCGATCTTCTCCCGCTGTTCCTTATTCATGATCTTTTCGGTCCGGCATAAAAGGATATCAGCGTTGATCCCGATCTCGCGCAGCCGGCCGACACTGTGCTGGGTTGGCTTGGTCTTCTGCTCCCCGGCACTGCGGATGAAGGGCAGAAGCGTAACATGGATATTCAAAGCGTAGTTCGGTCCCAGCTCCCAGCGCATCTGGCGGATGGCTTCCAAAAACGGCAGGCTTTCGATATCCCCGACCGTTCCGCCGATCTCGACGATGGTGATATCCACATCACGGTCATGCGAGACCTTACGGATCATGGCCTTGATCTCATCAGTAATATGCGGGATGATCTGGACGGTCTTACCGAGATAATCGCCTCTTCTTTCCTTGCTGATGACCGAAAAATAAATCTTGCCCGTGGTGATATTGTTATCGCTACCGATGCGCGCATTGGTGAAGCGTTCGTAATGCCCGAGATCCAGATCCGTTTCCGCACCGTCGTCGGTCACGTAGACCTCGCCGTGCTGGAACGGGTTCATGGTGCCCGGGTCCACGTTGATGTACGGATCGCATTTGATGATCGTGGTCTTGAGACCGCGGGTCTCTAGCAATTTTCCGATCGAAGCCGCGGCGATCCCTTTTCCCAGACTCGAGACAACCCCGCCGGTGATAAAAATAAATTTACTCATCGCTCGACTCCTCTATTTGCGTTCCAGCACATACTTGGTTTTCCTTGTGGGGATCTTGACCGGATAGGCCCCGCTGAAGCAGGCGTGACAAAAACCGTTCTGGCCCTTCATGGCCTGTAACATACCCGCCTGACTCAGATATTCCAGAGAATCGACTTTGATGAAATCAGCGATAGCCTTGACCGACTTACGCGAAGCGATCAATTCCTGTTTGCTCGGAAAATCAATCCCGTAGAAACACGGGAACCGAATCGGCGGACAGCTGATCCGCAGATGGATCTCCTTGGCGCCGGCCCGGCGCAGGACATCAATCCGGCTGCGGCTGGTTGTGCCGCGCACAATCGAATCCTCGACCACGACGATGCGCCTATCCTTCAAACTGGCGGATATGGGATTAAGTTTGACGCGTACCCTGAAATCGCGCAAAAACTGTGACGGCTGAATAAAGGTACGGCCGATGTAATGATTGCGGATCATGCCGATTTCAAACGGCAGGCCCGATTCCTGGGAATACCCCAGCGCGGCATAATTGCCCGAGTCCGGGATCGCCATGACGAAATCCGCATTTTCAACCGGATGCTCGCGGGCCAACTGGACGCCGAGGCGTTTGCGCACCTCGTAAACCGTATCACCGAAAATAAAGCTGTCCGGCCTGGCAAAATAAATGTTCTCAAAGATGCAGTGGGCTTTCTTGCTCCCGCGCTCAAAATAATAACTTTCAACATCGCCCCCCTTAATCAAAACGATTTCACCCGGTTCGATCTCGCGCATAAACCTCGCGTTTATCAAATCCAAGGCGCAGGTCTCGCTTGCCAAAATCTTAGCGCCGTTGAGTTCGCCCAGACACAGTGGCCGGAAACCCTGCGCGTCGCGCGCGCCTACCAAAGTATCTCCAATCATGAAAACCAGGGAGAATGCGCCCTGCAACTGGGGCAAGACCTCGCTGAACAATTCCCGGAGTTGTGTGTGTTTGCTTTTAGCCAAAAGATGCACGATCAGCTCGGAATCCATGGTGGATTGGAAAAGCGAACCCTGCTCTTCCAGGGATTTATGCAATTCGGCGGTATTGGTCAGATTGCCGTTGTGCGCTACGGCCACCGGACGCCGGCGATGTGTCACTAGAAACGGCTGGATATTCTTAATGTTGCTGGAACCCGTGGTCGAATACCGGGTATGCCCGATCGCAATGGTGCCTTTCAGTCGGGCCAAGGCCTGCTCATCGATATGGTCCGCGACCAGTCCGGGTCCCTTGATTGAATGAACGTGTTTGTCATCATAAGAGATGATACCGGCCGCCTCTTCCCCACGGTGCTGCAGGGCGTACAGTCCCATGAAGGCCAGCTTGGCTGCTTCCTTATGATTGGATATACCGACGATGCCGCACATAAACAACTCCTAAAAATACACAATACTACTTAATCTTAGATAGCTTGACGCCATTTCTTAGATCTCCGCAAAAGTCACACACCGGCCTGCCGCTTACGGTAATACTCCTGCAGCGACTGCACGTCAAAATCTTTTTGCGCGCGGGCATCCATGCCGTTGACCGCAGCGGATGCGCCCTGCAAAGTCGTGATGCAGGGGATATTGTGCATGATTGCGGCTGCCCGCAACGCGCGCATATCTGACTGGCTACGCTGACCCGAAGGTGTATTGATCATCAGGCGGATTTCGTCCCCGCGAATCAGATTCAGCAGGTCATCCTTGCCTTCACCGTATTTCTCGACCAATCGGGACTTTACCCCGCAGCTTTTAAGGACCTTGGCCGTGCCGCGAGTGCTCACGATTTCAAAGCCCAAATCCGCCAGACGCTTGGCCATAAATCCGATGTGGCGTTTGTCTTCATCGTTGACGCTAATAAAAATTTTTCCCTTTTGGGGTAGGCCCTGATTCGCACACATCTGGGATTTGGCAAAAGCCGCGCCGAAACTTATGTCGATACCCATGACCTCGCCGGTGGATTTCATCTCCGGGCCTAGTACGATGTCCACGCCCGAAAAACGCGAAAACGGCAAAACGGATTCCTTGACCGCAATGTGCGGCAAATCCAGGATATCGGGCAATTTGTAATCACGCACCTTTTTACCGGCCATGATCTGAACCGCGATCTTGGCCAAAGGTACGCCCGTAGCCTTGCTGACAAACGGGACGGTACGCGAGGCGCGCGGATTGACCTCCAGCACGTACACTCGGCTGCCTTTGACCGCGAACTGAATATTAAGCAGGCCCTTGACCTCAAGCTCACGGGCGATCCGGCAGGTCGCGCTCCATATGCTCTCGATGATCTCCTGACTGATCGTATGCGGCGGCAGGACACAGGCCGAATCCCCAGAATGAATACCGGCGTTCTCAATATGCTCCATGATCCCGGCGACGAAAGTATCTTCTCCATCGCAAACTGCATCAACATCCACTTCGATCGCCTGTTCTAGAAACTGGTCGATCAGGATCGGATGACCTTCGCTGACCTCGCGCACGTCATCCAGGAACGACAGCAAGGCTTCCGCATCGTAGACGATACGCATGGCCCGTCCCCCCAGGACATACGACGGCCTGACCAGGACCGGATATCCGACGCGCCGGGCGACGTCCAAAACCTCATCGGTCGTAATGGCGATCCCGTTGGAAGGCTGCACCAGATCCAGTTTGTGGATCAGTGCGGCAAACTTTTCACGGTCCTCGGCCGCATCGATCGAATCCACGCTCGTTCCGATAATCGGCGCACCGGCTTCATGCAAACGACGGGCCAGATTCAGTGGCGTCTGACCGCCGAACTGCACAATCACGCCGTAGGGTTTATCCACATCGATGATGTTCATCACGTCCTCGAACGTGAGCGGCTCGAAATACAAACGGTCGGAGGTGTCGTAATCGGTCGAAACGGTCTCAGGATTGGAATTGACCATGATGGTTTCAAAGTCCATCTCCTTCAAAGCAAAGGCAGCATGGCAGCAACAGTAATCGAATTCGATCCCCTGACCGATACGGTTGGGCCCGCCGCCAAGGATCATAATCTTCTTTTTGTCCGCTGCCCGCTGGCCGCAACGCTGGAGCGCCTCGCATTCGCTTTCATACGTGGAATAATAGTACGGTGTGTACGCCTCGAATTCAGCGGCACAGGTATCCACCAATTTAAAAGTGGCCGTAATGCCCTTTTCTTTGCGCATGGCCCGCAGCGATAATTCGTCGGTCTGCATAATGCGCGCCAGCTGAGCATCGCTGAAACCCCATTCTTTGGCCCGGCGCAGCAGCCCTTCGTCCAGTTTCCTCTCTTTTTCAAACACACGCTTTAGCTCACCCTCAAAATCCACCAGGTCCTTGATGTGCCCGAGAAACCAGGGGTCGATCAGCGTCAGCCTAAAAATCTCATTAAGCGCATAACCTTTTTGCAGGGCATACTTGACGTAAAAAATCCGCGAGGCGTTCGGTTCAGTCAGCCGCTGGCGGATCTTTTCGTCAGGAATATCATGGTAATCCAGTTTATTATCCAATCCCTGGTGCTTGATCTCTAGGCCGCGCAGGCCCTTTTGCAGGGCCTCCTTGAAGGTGCGGCCGATGGCCATGGTTTCCCCTACGGATTTCATGGAAATCCCCAGCACGTCTTGGGCCTCGGGAAACTTCTCAAACGTGAAACGCGGGATCTTGACCACACAATAATCGATCGTGGGTTCGAACGACGCCGGAGTTTCGCGCGTAATATCGTTTTGAATTTCGTCCAGGGAATAACCCACGGCAAGCTTGGCCGCAAACTTGGCAATCGGGAAACCCGTGGCCTTACTAGCCAAAGCCGAACTGCGCGAGACCCGCGGATTCATCTCAATCACCACCATACGCCCGTCTTTGGGATTAACCGCGAATTGGATATTCGATCCCCCGGTCTCGACACCGATCTCGCGGATGATAGCCAAAGAAGCGTCACGCATGGTCTGATACTCCTTATCCGTCAAGGTCTGGGCCGGAGCCACAGTAATGCTATCACCGGTATGCACGCCCATAGGATCAAGGTTCTCAATCGAGCACACAATAACCACATTATCCTTATTGTCACGCATGACTTCGAGCTCATATTCCTTCCAGCCCACCACAGATTCCTCAATCAGAATTTCGTTGACCAGGCTGCTTTCGATCCCGAGTGCGGCGATGGACTCGAATTCTTGCATATTATTCGCGATCCCGCCGCCGGTGCCGCCTAAAGTGTAACTGGGCCGGATGATCACGGGAAATCCGATATCCTGTGCAGCCTGGCGCGCCTGTCCCATATTATAAGCAAACGCGCTTCGGGGCACCTCAAGCCCGATCTTAAGAATCGCCTCTTTGAAACATTCGCGGTCTTCAGCCTTTTTGATCACGTCATAATCCGCACCGATCATCTTGACACCGAATCGGTCTAAAATGCCCTGTTCGTAAAGCTGAAAGGCCAGGTTCAATCCGGTCTGCCCGCCGAGCGTCGGCAGCAATGCATCAGGTCTCTCCTTCGCGATGATCTTGGCCATGTACTCAGGGGTCAGGGGCTCGATATAGGTATGATCAGCGATCTCCGGATCAGTCATGATCGTGGCCGGATTGGAGTTGACCAGCACGACCTCAAAGCCTTCTTCTTTCAGCGCCTTACAGGCCTGAGTCCCGGAATAGTCAAACTCACATGCCTGGCCGATCACGATCGGGCCCGAACCGATGATGAGGATTTTATGAATATCAGTTCTTTTAGGCATGAATCAATTGTGGTTTTAAAGTCAAAGATTTAAAACGCTTGGTTAAAGGTCAAAGGTGAAGGGTCAAAGTGACAACAAGGCGAGCCGAAAACATCGTAGCGCGAATTGAGCGAAGCAACCTGAGCGCGAAATGTTTTCGGCGAGCCACTTTGACCCTTGACCCTTCACCCTTGACCTTCTCTCATCATATTAATAAATTCCTCAAACAAGTATCTTGCGTCGTGCGGGCCGGGCGCGGCCTCAGGATGATACTGGATCGTAAAAACCGGATAGCGCTTATGCCGCAGGCCCTCGACCGATCCGTCGTTGAGGTTGGTATGGATGACCTCAACTTCGTTCTTATCCAAACTTTCATAATCCACACAAAAGCCGTGGTTCTGGGAAGTGATCGAGATACGGCCAGCCGGTATATCCATCGACGGGTGGTTGGCGCCGTGATGACCGAACTTCAATTTGTATGTCCTCCCGCCCAAGGCCAGGCCCACGATCTGGTTCCCGAGGCAGATTCCGAAGACCGGTAACTTACCGATAAAATAACGAACCGTCTCCACCACGTAAGAGAGTGCGGCCGGATCACCCGGGCCATTAGAGATGAACAATCCGTCCGGCTTGATGGCCTGTATTTCCTGGGGCCTGGTTGCGGCCGGGAACACGTGAATTTGACAGCCCAAGTCAGTTAGTATCCTTATGATGTTCCATTTAATCCCACAGTCCAACGCCGCGACCTTGAAACGGAATTCCTTATTTTTGTTAAAGATATAGGGCTCAGCAGCGGTGACCTCTTTAACCCAGTCGCTACCGACCATATCGGGAATACGTTCTAACTTCTCGGTTAATTGCTCCGGGTTAAATTCTTCGGTTGAAATTATGCCTTTCATCGCGCCCCGAACTCGCAGATGTTTGGTAAGAGCCCTTGTATCAATCCCTTCGACTGCGAGAATCTTATTTTCGTTAAGGTAGTCAATCAGGCTTTGGGTAGCGCGAAAATTGGAAGGATGCCGGCAAAATTCCTTGACCACAAAACCTTTAACGTGGATCCTGGCCGACTCCACGTCTTCGGGATTGACCCCGTAGTTGCCGATTAGGGGATAAGTCATCACCACGATCTGCCCGGCATAGGACGGATCGGTCAGGATCTCCTGGTAGCCCGTCATCGCAGTGTTAAAAACCAATTCACCGCCGGTTTCTCCGTAAACCGCGAGGCTTGTGCCGCAGAAACGGGTGCCGTCTTCTAGATAAACAATAGCTCTTTTCATAATAAAAAAAGTCCCCAAAAAACCGTCATCGGTTTCTTGGGGACCTCGTTGCCCTTATTCACTATATAGACATCCCCGGGTCTTGTCAAGATAATTTCGTTAAACGAAACGTCATCATCTCGTCGGAGAACAAAAGAATATTTACCATAACGCAAAAAGATTTTTTAATCTTTTACCAATCGCATCAGGCCGAGCGAATCCCTTCCTTTTTGACTCAAAAGACCGACCGGCTTTACCCCGATTACCCTTTGGAAACCTTTAGGCGGTATGCTGACGGGAAATGATGCCGCTATCACACCAATCCCTGATCCAGCATCGCATCAGCAACTTTGATGAAACCGGCGATGTTGGCCCCGGCCACATAATTGCCTTCCATGCCGTAATCGGCTGCCGCCTGCGAAGCGGCTTCATGAATGGCCCGCATAATACCCTGGAGCCGTTTATCGACTTCTTCCCGGGTCCACTGTAAACGCAGGGAATTCTGAGACATCTCCAGGCCCGAGACCGCCACACCGCCAGCATTCGCAGCCTTGCCTGGGCCGTAAAGGATCTTGGCCTGCAAAAATTGATCAACGCCCTCGGGCATGGTCGGCATATTGGCTCCCTCGGAAACGACAAAACAGCCGTTATCCAGCAGCGTCTGGGCATCCTGGCCACTGATCTCGTTCTGCGTTGCCGACGGGAAAGCCGCATCGCATTTGACCTCCCAGGGCTTCTGGTCCGGATAATATTTGACCCCGAATTTGTCCGCATATTCCTTGACTCGGCCGCGGCGCATATTTTTCAGTTCAATAACGAAATCCAGTTTTTTAAGGTCAATACCCTTGGGGTCATGGATATATCCGGACGAATCGGAAAGCGTGACCGGTTTGGCCCCGAGCTGATTGAGTTTCTCGACCGTGTATTGGGCAACATTCCCGGATCCCGAAACGACACAGGTCTTGCCCTTGACCGATTCCTTGCGGGTCTTGAGCATTTCCTCGGCGAAGTAAACCGCTCCGTAGCCGGTGGCCTCCGGCCGGATCAGGGATCCACCCCAATTCAGGCCCTTGCCCGTTAGGACGCCGGTGAATTCGTTGCGCAGACGTTTATACTGACCAAACATAAATCCGATCTCCCGGCCGCCCACGCCGATATCACCGGCCGGCACGTCGGTGAACTGGCCGATATGCCGGCTCAATTCAGTCATGAACGACTGGCAAAACCGCATCACCTCCGCGTCGGATTTTCCCTTCGGGTCAAAATCCGAACCCCCTTTACCCCCGCCCATCGGCAGGGTCGTGAGCGAATTCTTGAAGACCTGCTCAAAGGCCAAAAACTTCAAGATCCCCAGATTGACCGTGGGATGAAAACGCAGCCCGCCCTTATACGGGCCGATGGCGCTGTTCATCTCGATTCTAAATCCGCGGTTTACCTGATATTCGCCTCTGTCATCGATCCAGGGAACGCGGAACATAATGACTCGCTCCGGCTCGATGATTCGCTCCAGGATGGCGGCCTTCTGATATTCAGGATTGCGTTCGATCACCGGGATAAGCGAATCCAGGACCTCATCCACCGCTTGCAGGAATTCCGGTTGGCTGGGATTGCGTTTGACCGCGATTTCCTTGACCTTTTGTATGTATTGTTCGCTACCCATGCCCCTTCCTTTCTCGTGGTCGCATGAATTCGACCTTTTTTGAAAGTTTATCCAAAATAGCGCGGGCAGCTACCTTGGCCATGCCCATCGCTTCAATGACGGTGCCCTCACCTCCGACAATATCCCCGCCGGCATAAACATTAGGGATAGATGTCTCCATGGTTTCCTTGTTGACGATAACGTCGCCCCATTTATCCACCTTGAGTTCCGGGGTCACCTTGGAAAGCAGGCGGTTGGCATTCAGTCCGACCGCGATGATGGCCTGGTCACAATCCAGCTCGAATTCACTGCCCTCGATCGCAACCGGCCGCCGGCGGCCGGAGGAGTCGGGTTCGCCCAGCCGGCAGCGCAGACTCTTCATCTTGTTCACATAACTTTTCTCATCAGGGAGAAACGCAACCGGTTGCACCAGAAAATGGAATTTGATTCCTTCTTCTTTCGCATGTTCGATCTCCAGACGCCGGGCCGGCATTTCGACTTCGGTACGGCGGTAACAAATCGTCGTGTCAGGCGCCAGGCCGTTCTGTTTCTGCAGCCGCAAAGCCACCCGCGCCGCGTCCATGGCCGTATTCCCACCGCCAATCACGATAACATGCCGGCCGATATTCACCGGTGTATGCGCTTCGGGAAACCGATAGGCCTCCATAAGATTCACGCGGGTTAAAAATTCATTGGCGGAATAAATATTGCACAAGCTCTCGCCCGGCACCTTTAAAAACGACGGAACGCCAGCGCCGACCCCGATAAAGACGGCGTCGAAACCTTCAGTGAACAGTTCGCTGAGCGAGAGGGTTTTTCCGATAATAAAATTCGTCTTGATCTCAACCCCGAGTTTTTTAACCGTATCGATCTCGTAGTCGAGGATATCGCGGGGAAGACGAAACGGCGGAATCCCATATCTCAAAACTCCGCCCGATTTATGCAGGCTTTCGAAAATGACGACCTGAACACCGAAGCGGGCAAGTTCACCGGCGACACACAAGCCGGCCGGCCCAGAGCCAATGACCGCCACCCGTATATCCTGATAAGCCTCGTCCCGGGCAGGCCTGACAGCGGCAGTGTGCTGTTTGCCGTAATCACCGACAAACCGCTCGAGATAATGGATGTTAATGGCGCGTTCGGAAGCAAACGGCACGCCTTTTTTGGTAAAGACACAGGCCTTCCGGCATTGGTACTCAGCCGGACAAACCCGGCCGCAAACCGAAGGAAAATTATTTTTTTCGCGGATAACCGCATAGGCCCCCTGGTAATCTTTCTCGGTTATCTTTTTAATGAAAAGTTTAATATCGATCCCGACCGGGCAGCCCGAGATGCACGTCGGGTTCTTGCACTGGATACAACGCGCAGCTTCCTGGAGGGCTTCTTGTTCCGTGTAACCCATAACAACTTCGCTGAAATTCTCGCTGCGCTCGCGGGCAGGTATCTCTGTGATCTTTACGGGTTCTTTAGGCATAGTCATAAAAGCCGCTTGGCCCCGTCACAGGCCACATACAACGGTAAAGAAAGCAACACCCTTGCGTATGACGGATAGCATATGACGCGCAATCTTTCTTTTTTATAATTTATGCAAATTGCAGATAT
>Ga0272442_10004983_pt1 | contig 17928 bp, 21 predicted proteins | sample SSMForm2O_FD_200262 | JGI IMG/M metagenome (GOLD analysis project Ga0272442, IMG submission 200262) | Marine sediment archaeal communities from Little Sippewissett salt marsh, Falmouth, MA, United States - SSM-Form-2O | ecosystem: Environmental > Aquatic > Marine > Wetlands > Sediment ... | reverse complement strand
AAGAATTGCTCCAACACAAGTATATCTTGAAATTATTGAAGTTGAAATTAATCCTGAAGAAGTTGCTCCTGGAGAAGATGCTGAAATTAAACTTACATTACAAAATAAAGCAAATTCTGAAATAAGAGATGCTTTAATTAGGTTGAATATTACTGAATTACCTTTTTCATTAAATGGCACAACTGAAAGACATATTGAAACATTACAAGAAAGAGAAGAAGAAACAATTGAGTTTATATTAAAAGTTTCTGCAGATGCAGAAATTAGAGCATATAATATTCCTCTTTCATTAGAATATTATGATAGTTATGGTCAAAAATATATAAGGCAAGATCTTATATCTATAGATGTTTTTGAAAAACCTGAAATTGATGTTTCTGTTGAAGAAAATAAATTAATTCAAAATATGAACAGTCTGGTTGCCTTAAAAATTTTAAATAAGGGCCTTGCAGATGTTAATTTTGTTGAACTTAAACTTCTTCCTTCTAATACTTATGAAATTAATGGAAGAAATTATGAATATCTTGGGAATATCGAATCAGATGATTATGAAACAATTGAATTTGAACTCCTTCCTAAAAAAGATAAACTTGTTTTACAAGTTCAATTAGATTATAGGGATGCTAATAATAAAAAATATTCAGAAATAAAAACAATTAATTTAGATGCATACACTATCCAAGAAGCACAAGCTAAAGGTCTATTGCCAAGTTTTCCTTGGATTGTTTTAATAATAATTCTAGTTATAATTGGCTTGATAATCTTCTTTGTAATAAGAAGAAAAGTCAAGAAGAAAAAACGAATGCAACAGCAAATGTAGTGCTGTTAAAAAATGATAGCAGACTATTTTAAACTTGGATTTAAGAATATTAAGAATAGAAAAGTTAGAAGTTGGTTAACTATGTTGGGTATTTTTATTGGAATTGCTGCTGTTGTTGCACTTATTTCTTTAGGACAAGGGCTTCAAGAAGGTATAGAAGAACAATTTGAAAATTTGGGTACTAATACTATTACTGTAGAAGCAGGAGCAGTTGCATTAGGTGCTCCGGGTACTTCTGCAGGAACTGCAAAATTAACAGATAGGGATATTGATTTAATTAAAAAGGTTCGTGGGGTAAATATTGTTATTGGATATATTCTTAAATTAGAAAAAGCAGATTATAAGGGAGAAGTTAGCTATGAATTTATTATGGGCGCTCCAATAGAAAATCAAGATATTTTAAGAGATGCCCAGGGCCAAGATATTATTGATGGTCGTGATTTAAAAACAGGGGATAAATATAAAGCAGTTGTGGGTTATGAGTGGGGTACTGGAAAAATGTTTGATAAACCTGTTGAAGTGGGAAATAAAATAAGGCTTGGAAAAGATGGTCAAGAGTTTAGAGTTGTTGGTATTTTGAGTAAAGTGGGAAATAGATATGATGATGGAACGATATATATTCCTATAGAAAGTGCAAAAGAAATCTTAGGCACTGGGGATGAAATTAATTATATTTTAGTTAAAACTAAAGAGAATGAAGATGTATCTAAAGTTGCAGAAGAAATTGAAAAAACATTAAGAAAAGATCGCGGACAAGAAGAAGGGGAAGAAGATTTTAGAGTAAGAACATCTGAACAGATTTTAAATTCATTTACAGATATTTTTGGTATTGTTCAGGCTGTTTTTATTGGTATTGCAGCAATTTCACTTGTTGTGGGTGGAATTGGAATTATGAACACAATGTATACTGCTGTTCTTGAAAGAACAAAAGAAATTGGAATTATGAAAGCTGTTGGTGCTAAAAATTCTCATATATTAACATTATTTTTAATTGAATCTGGAATTCTCGGACTAGTTGGGGGTGCTATTGGTGTTTTGATTGGGATATTGTTAAGTGTTGGGGCTGCTGCAATCGCATCTCAAGCACTTGGTTCGGCTTTTTTAAGAGCTTATTTCCCATGGTATTTAATTATTGGAGCATTAGCATTTTCCTTTATTATTGGAAGTTTATCTGGTATCTTGCCAGCTATTCAAGCTTCAAAAATGAAACCAGTTGATGCACTCAGATACGAGTAGTATCTGGAGTCCCAAAAACTTTTCAGGACACTTAGATACAAATAAAAAAAGAAAATAGTTAACACTAGAAAATTCTCTTTTTTTCTTATTTTTACAATATCGTTTCTTTATTCACGATATAAGATCCTGCTGCTCTGATATCTTCTGATGCCACCATAGATTGAAAAATTCTGTTTTTTCCCATTCCAAAACCAGCATGTTTGACTGGATGTTTTCTAATTAAATCAAGATACCAATCAAATCTTGAAATTGCATCTGCTTTTATTTGGAAATCTGTTTTATCTTGCATTCCCGGTTCTTTTTTTATTACTTGCTGCATAAGAGATAACATTTCAGAATCTTCAAGTCTTTTTCGTAAAGTTAGATAATCTTCTTCCCTTTCAGCTGCTCCAAGACACTCTCCACTATATGGAAATAGTAAATCCATAGAGTTTACAACTTTTGTATCTTCTCTATTTAATCTCATGTTAAAGAACTTTATTTCTTGGGGATAGTGTGTTACAAACAATGGTTTTTGACCATTCCACTCCACAAGTGCTTGTTCATGTTCGGCTTTTAGATCAGAGCCCCATGATAATCCCAATGTAGTTATTGCTTTTTCATAAGTGATTACCTCGTAAGGTGGTCTAAATGTTTTTAGCCATTCTGGGGGAACTCCCAAAACATCTAAGTCTTCTGTACATTTTTCAGAAACATTAGAAGCCATGGTACTTAAAATTCCCTCTGCGTGGTATCTAAGTTTTCTTAAATCACAATCAGCTATCTCTACTTCGAGCAATGGAAATTCAATTGCGTGCCTGTCATCAACTTTTTCCTCTCTTCTAAAACTAGGGCCAATACAACAAGTTCTTTCAAATCCAGGTTGGTGTAAAAATGCCTCTAGATAAAGTTGTCCAGTTTGAGAAAGATAAACTTGTTCGCCAAAAAAATCTACATCAAAAATGGTTAAGAAATTTTCACAAGCTCCTGTTGCTTTTGTCATATGTGGGACATCTATGAGTTTGAAACCTTTGGACCTACAGTATTCTAAAAACCCGTAAGAAATCTCAGATTCAATAGCTGCTAATGCGGTTAATTCTCTTGAATTAAGAATCTCAGATCTTTTTTGGATAAGTTTTCTTTCAATAGATTCCTTCATTTTAATTTAACCCCCTTTCAACCAATATAGAAATTTGAAAATTAAATAGAAAGAAATGGTTAAACTTGCCTCTTTTTCCAGCATCGACGCTGTTTTTTGTAGTTTTATCGTAGTTATGACTTAAATTAAAACACATAGAATTAATTTCTTAGATAGAACAAGCTAGAGTATTTAAATTTTTTCAATATTCAAAATATAAAAAAAGAAAAATTAATTTTTTCTTCTAAATATGTTGTAAAATACAGCTAGAAGTAATCCGAAGAAAAAACAATCAAGTAAGCCATAAACAGCAGCTAAAAGGGTTGTTGTTCCTGGTATAAATCTTCCATAAAATTCAGTAAACCATGTTAAACCGCTTGTTGCTGTTGGAAAAACAAATGTGGCAACAACTAATAAGATTACCCCAATTAACCAAACAACTGCAAATGCTAATGCAAAAGACCAAACACACAATCTTGGATGTTTGCCTACATAATTGCCGTTTTTTACAATTGGTTTTTTCATTTGACCTCTTTTAAAATTTAAATTGATATAATTTTGAAAACTAACGATATGATTTTTGTCGTTTTGCTCTTGCTTTACTAATATTTGGTTTTCTTGTTTCTTTTCTTCTAGTATCTGCAACTAGAAGATTTCTATCATATTCTAAAAAAGTTTTTCTTAAATCTGCTTTTTTAAATTTAGCTAATAAAACTCTGGCAATAGCCAGTCTTGATGCTTCAATTTGTGATTCTGCTCCACCACCATTAACAATTACACTTATATCTACCTTATCTAGTTCTTGACCAATTACTTTTTTTGCAAGCTCCAATGGTTCTTTTAAATGTAAACTTTGAAAATAATTAAATAAATCAATTGGTTTTTTATTTACAGTTACTTTTCCGCTTCCTTCTTTAATAGTTGCTTTTGCAATTGCTTGTTTTCTTTTTCCAGATTTAACTATGTTATTTGAAGTTATTTTCTTTTTTCTTGGTTTTTTTGCTTTCATTTTTGCCTAATAATTTTACTTAGTTTTTCTAAGGTTATTGATTTTGTTTTAATTATTTTATTAAAAGTAAGTTTTTCTGCTTTAACATATTTTTCAGGAACACCCAAGATACATTTTATATTTTTATAAGCTTCTTTTCCTTTTGCTTTTTTATAAGGAAGCATTCCCCTTATAATTCTTTTTAAAATCATTTCAGATCTTCTTGGTAAATTTGGTCCTTTTTGAACAATATGCCCTAATCTAGTTTTTTCTAAATATCTTGTAAGTATTTTTTTAGGATCTCCAGTAATAAGAGCTTTTTCAGAATTTACTATAACAACTTTATTTCCTTGTAATGCTTTTTTAGCTGCAAAACCAGCAATTCTGCCTACTACTGAATTTTTTGCATCAATTAAAATTTCCATTTTTATATAATTAATTTAAATTTAGTTTCTTTTGTTTTAATAAAATTTTCTAAACTAGTAAAAGTTGATTTAGATTCTTTTATCTTAGATAAAGCAGAATCTGAAACCTTATATGCAACAATACTAATCTTTTTACTTAAATTTCCTTTGCTTAGAACTTTTCCAGGAACAACTATAGTTTCTCCTGCTTTACTATATTTTTCTATTTTATCTAAATTAACTGCAATTGCTTTTCTTTTCGGAAAAGACATATATCTTGCAATTATGGGATATTTCTTTTTTAAAGCTAAAATAAGGGCTTTTAATTCTATTTCTTTCTTTTTAGCTTGTTTACTTAGTTTAGTGTTACTTTTCATTTTAATGTCTATTTTCTTAGCTTTTTAAAGGTTTATATGTAGCTGTCAAACAGGTTCAAGATGCGGGAGACAGGGTTCGAACCTGCGTAGACACTAAGTCATACGGTCCTTAACCGTACCCGTTTGACCACTCCGGCACTCCCGCTTAACGTAGGGTAAAACACAAAAACATATTTAAATATTGTTCTACATAATTTAAAATGAGAAAAAAGGTGAGATCTATCTTTATAATAATAATACTATTATTATCTGTTTTTCCTGCTTCTTTTATATTTAATGCTGAAGAAGTTAGCGCAGATAATTGTCAGAATGCTTGTTATGGCCAACCAAATGGTTGTAGCGATGTGTGTACTGGAGCAGGAACAGAATATTGTGAATGTATGTTAAGTAGAGATGGCATTTGTAAACCTGCTGGTTATTGTGAAAATCAGGCCCCTATGAAAAAGTGTGTTGAAGATAGTGAATGCCGATCAAGATGTTTAATTAGTGGTTCTAAAGCTTGTACAGGAGGATTGTTATGTTACAATGGAGCTTGTAGGCAATTAGATGCTAAAGGTCAATTTCAAATTGCAACTACCAGAGATGTTTATGAACAAGGAGAATCTTTTCAACTAACTGGAGCTACTAGAAATAGTATCCCTCTTCCAGGAGGAAGTGTGGAAGAAGACGAATTTTATAATAATCAAATAACTGGAGATTCTGTTTTTGATGAATTTGCGAGTGAATCCGCAGAAGAAATTGAATCTCAAAATCAGGAAAATGAATTTTATAATATAGAAGAAACAGAAAATACAGAAATGAATAATGAAGAAAATCCTTTTGGACAATTTCAAGAAGAAAATCAAGAAATAGTTGAACCAACACAGAATACAAATCCGGTTTATGATCTTCGTTTATTAGACTCTGATGCTTTTGAAGAAAATTATGAAGATGAAGAAAGTTTTGGAGCGATTGCTTGGTTTAATGAAATGCCTACATTGATATTAAAATCTAAATTAGAAAAAGGAACATTATCTGAATATGAAAAAGAATCTGCTTTACAAAGTTATGAAGAAGTTTCAAATAATCAAATAGGACAACAAATAATTGGAAACTCTATTACCGGATCTAATATTTTTGATCAATTGTTTGGAGGCTCTAATTCAGATTCACAATTAGAAAGTTCAACTGAATTATCTTTATCTAAAAATGAATTTAATTCTTTATTAAATAATCAAGGATCTTTAACAGAAAACCAAATAGAAAAAGCTGTTGAAGTTCAGGAAGAGATTATAGAAGCAAAACATGGAGAAGTTAGAGAAATAATAAAAGATGAATTACGTGGGGATGTAGGAGAAGCATTTAATTTTATTTCAATATCTCAAGTTGGAAGTTGTTATGATTTAGAAAATCAAATGTTGGTTGGAGATTGTTCAAGGAATAAAAAAATGTACCCCACCTTATTTGAGACTAATGAATTTACTACTGCCATTGATGTTTGGAAAAAATCTTTTATAAATTCTGAGACCCAGAGAATAGAAAAGGTGACAGGAGAAGGAGTAACAATTGCAGTTATTGATGATGGAATTGATTTTACCCACCCTGATTTAAAAGATAATGTTCTAGAAGTTGGATCTTGTTTTTGTAATGATGGAGTGGTACCCTGTTGTATAAATTGGAACACACTAGTTTCTCCTTGGGAAAAACTTGCTTTTAAAAGTTATGAAATAAAAGACAGGGAAATGGCAGGGTTTGGTTCTCCAGGGGGACATGCAACTCAAACTATTTCAACAATTGTGGGTACTGGAACAATTGCAGAAGAATTTGGAGAAGAACGTTTGGGAGATTCTAAAAAATATCTGCAAGGAGTTGCTCCAGATGCAAAAATTTATTCTATTGTTTCTAGAGCGGGCTACAATATTGGGTTGGAAGATGATGATCTAAAGGCTTTAAATTATCTAGTTAGTGAAAAAGAAGATATTGAAATTGTTTTGCAGGGACATGGTAGTCTATGTAGTTCTGAAAATTGGAGAGGAATTGAAGAATATGAAAGAGTTCTTGAGGAAAATGAAAAATTAGTATTTTCAATAGGTGCTGGAAATGATGGATATCCTGAAACAATTATGTATCCTTCTTGTGTTCCTAGTATTTTTGCTATAGGGGCGTACCATTTGGGGGAAATATTTAAAAGTGTCTCTGGAGGAAAAACATTTGAAGTTTTAGGAATTCAAAAATGTGTTGGAAATGAAGAAATTAGATGTGGGCAAGCCAATTCGAAAGAAACGTGTGAAAAAATGTGGGTTTATTGTGATTGGGATGAAGATAATGCTGAATGTGTTCATGACCCATACTGGCAAAATACAATTCCCCCCATTTATTGCAGAGATGCTATAACTTATAAAAGTGAACCATGTGAAAACTATTTAACTGATTTTGGAAATTGCCATGGAGATGAAACTGTTTTTAATAGCTTTTGGTGGGCAGGAAGCTCTACTGGTTCTTTGGATCCATCTAATGTTCAATTTGATAAACCAGATTTTATTGAACCTTCTGGTGTTATTGTGAGTGTACCTGTGTTTGGGAGAGAGGGATTAGATTATACTTATCACTCTGGTTATCCTGAATATTATCCAAATGAACAAGATTGGATGAAATATTACCATTCTACTGAAACTTATGGGGGTACTCTAACTTATAATATTGGAACCTCTTTTTCTGCACCATATTTTGCTGGGATAGTTGCATTAATGAAACAAATAGATCCTAGTTTAACTAGAGATGAAATTTATGATTCTTTAATTCAACATGAAATTATTAAACCACTTATAAATCCTGAGACTGGTTTTGAATATGGAAGTGAATATCAGGGATGGGGAACTATCAATATTGAAAAATTAATTGATTTATTATTGCAACAAGGGGGCATGCATTCTTCTGCACAACACTCTTATTTGGGTTGGGAAATAATTCCTATTAGAAAAAACCAATGTAATGATGGTTTAGATAATGATGGAGATGGATTAATTGATTTAAGGGATAGTGGGTGTGCTAACGCATGGGATACTGATGAATTTGAAGGAGACCATTGTGGAAAAGATGGTTGCCAAACAGAATTAGGTGAAAATAAGGATAATTGTTGTATGGATTGTGGAGTTAGGGAAGGTAAGGGATGTGGGGGAATGTATTATGACGTTTTAGTTGGCGGAACTTGGAAGTATCCTGAAGAAAGATTTAGATCTTATAATTATCCTGAAGAGATAAGTTCAACTTTAGCTAAATTAAATTCAGAAGGAATTATTTCTGGAACAACCAATATTAAAGGAACTGCAAGAGTTGAAAATGGAGGGGATGCATATTATAGATTATTTATTTCAGAAAACGAAAATGGTCCTTGGGAAAGAAGTTTGGGAGAATATAAAAAAACAATTATGGGGAGGGGCGTTATGAATTTGGGTCTATGTCCCATTAATGAACATAATTTATTAAGTAATTGGGATAGTTCTGAATGGCCTGATGGAAATTATTTCTTAAAATTGGGTGTTTTTAAAGATTGGACAGAACTTGCAATAGATAAATCTGAAATAAGGATAGATAATGATAAACTATTAAACCCTTCCCTTGAGAAATCAAAAGTGGCCTATATTTCGGACCTTTTAGAAATAAAGGGAAGTATGATTGGTGATAGAACTTTTGATAGTTTTAAACTAAGCTGGGGGCAAGGAGAAAATCCAGAACAAATTAATTATTGGAGCCAAGAGGGAATTCAATTAGAAAATGTTGAATTTTGTAAAGGGTGTACTTTGGCCACATTTGATACATCTGTAGTTAATGATTTAGGAACATATATTATCAAACTAGAAGTAAATAGAAACAGTTTAAAAAATAATGAATATACTAATGTGGAATATGGAAAAATTTATCTGAAAAATCCAGTAAAATTAACAAATCCAGATTCCTACCAGTCTCAACGTGGGCATATTCAGGAAATTTCTTCAGGAGATCATTTGAATATCCAAGGATTTGTTGTGCCACCAAATTTTGAAAGATTTGAAATAAAATACAAAAGACAAGGTTCAAGTAATTGGTTAGATGATGGTATAACCTTAATGGGAAGTGGAAGACAAAAGATTGGAAATCCAGAAAGTTCAAGACTTCTTGGAAAATGGGATACATTGGGAGTTGAAGAAGGAATTTATGATATAAAATTAATTGCTTATTATGGTAGTGGAAAAACTGTAGAAGATGAAGGGAAAATAAAGGTTAAGTTTACTCCGTCTGTTTTAGCAAATACAGGTAATTCTGAAATTAAAGGATATTTGAAATGTGATTTATATGGTTCAGGTAATGGAGGTTATCCATTTATTGAAAATCTTTATTCTGATGTTCAGGAAAGAGTTGTTGAATCAAATAATTTCTTAGCTATATCTGAAGTTGTTAATTCTCATTTATTAGATAAACAGCTAAGTCTTGGAAGATATATGATTAAATGTTATTTAGCTCCTACTTCTACATCTAAACAATCTGTTGTTGTAGAAAATGAAAGAGGATATGTTGTTCCATTAGAAGATTTTGACTTCTTTGAAATTGTTAGGCAAAAAACACAAGGTGGGCAAATTGGGGGTTCTGCAATCCAAGATGTTTCTTTTGCTGCAGGAGCATTTTATAGAGAGATTTGGGAGTTCTTTAAAAGAATACTTTAGTAAGGTTACTTCATAACTTTCTCAAGTTCCTTCAAATTACTTTCAAGAGCTTTTACAGCTTCTTGAAAAATCTTTTTTATAGGTAGTTGTCCAAATGATTCTATATGGAATATAAAATCTGTTTCACTTGGTTTCATGCTTATTGCATCTTTTTCACCTTTACAAGCCTCTACACAAGCTTCACACATATCACATTTTAAAGGATCTATTTCAATAGAATTTCCTTTTGATTTTATAGCTCCTTTTGGACAAATATTGATACATTTGCCACAATTATTACATCCTTTTATTGTTATTTCAGGTACTGCATTAAACCAAACTAAACCACAAGAAAACTTTGCATGATCTTTTGCTGTTCCTAAAATTGCTTCTGCACTAAATTCAAGTTCTTGATCTTTTTCTAAGATCACCAGAGGTATCTCTTTAAACACCGGTGATGTTCCCTTACCTTTTAAATCTGAAGTATAAACTGTTTTAGGTCCTTTTGCCTTTAATTTTAAAGCACAAGTGCATTTAAGACAGCCTTTTCCTTTACAAGTACATTTATCTCTTGGTGTAAATGTTTTTGGGGTTTCTAAAGGCACTAATCCAAGTCTATGTGCAAGAATTTCATCGTATAATGCTGAATCATTTTTATAAAATTCTATAGTATCTATTGCGAGGACAGGGATTTCAGAAAAAGAACGTCTAATTGTATTGGCATAACTAAAATTAATTCCACTTACTTTAAACAAAATTTTATCTTTACTTTCTTTTAATTTTTCTATTTTCATTCTAAACTCTCCTTCCTCTTTTTCCACCTTTTGGTTTTGGTCCGCCTCTTGGTATGGGTGTGGTTCCGGTAATATTTAAAATTTTCAGTCCTTCCTTTGCAAGTGTTTTAATAGCTGCGTTTGCTCCAGGACCCGGTGTTGGAGACAATTTTCCTCCTTTTCCCCTAACACGTACAAAAACACTGGTTAATCCAAGTTCTCTTGCTTTTTCTGCAATTCTCTTTGCTGCAAACATAGAGACAGTTGGATTAGCTTTTAATCTTGAGTGTTTTGTAACCTGTCCGCCAGTAATCATTGCTAATGAATTTCCACTTAAATCTGTAATATGTATAATTGTATTATTGTAAGTTGCCTTTATATTTATTACGCCAATAATTTCTTTTTTTTCTGCCATTATTTCTTTCTTATAAGAGCTTCTTCCTGCACAGATAATAATCTTCCTGGAATGTTGCAGCTCTCATCTCCTATTTTAATTTTTTTATGGGTTATTAATTGTCTTGCTTCTTTAATTGTTTTTGCAATCTTCTTTTTTAAAACAAGTGTTTGGAATCGTCTCTCTAAAATTTTTTCTTTGACTAATGCAAGAACATCATCTATGCTTGCTTTTTCATCTACTAAACCAAGTCCAGAAAGTCTTGAAATAAATTCTTCTTGTTTTTCAGGTTCTAAGATAAGTTTTTTTGCTTGTTCTCTAATCTTATTTAATTTAGATTCTGCAATCCAAATTTCTTTTCTGTTTTTTAATCCGTATTTACTCATAAGATTTTTTTCTTCTTTAATTCTTGCTTCATCAAATAATCTTTTTGGACGATTATATTTTCTCCTTGGTCTTTTTGGATCTCCCATTTTTATTTCTTGCTTGATGTCTTAGGTTTTTTTACACCTACTGTTCTTCCCCTGTTCTTTGCTCTAAAGTGAGATCTGGTTCTTTGACCTCTAACAGGTTTTCCAGTAGCATGTCTTAAACCCCTGTATGATTTAATTTTTCTTAATCTTCTAATATCAAATTCTCTTTTTAGATCAAGATCTGTTGCAATTAGATGTGTATCTTTTCCAGATTCAAGATCTTTTCTCCTGTTAAGAAACCAATCAGGAAGATTGGGATTTTTAACAAAGTCAAGTATTTTTTTAATTTCAGCATCGCTTAAATCAGCCATTTTCCTTTTTTTATCTATTTTTAATTTATGGCAGATAGCATTGGAAAAAGCCCAGGATATTCCTTTTATTTTTGTTAATCCAGAATAGACTGTCATATTTCCTGGAACATCTATACCTACTAATCTAATAATTTCTTTTTCTTTATTCATTCTAAGCTACAAATAATTTATGCCTAACATCTTCTGTAAGTTCTTCCATTAATCGCTTTTCTACTACTTTTTGAGGGTCAGGTATGTTTTTAAGTCTTTGCTTTATGTCATCAAAGCTAGTAAATGGCTTTTTTTCGCGTTCATTTATAATTAAATCAGTATATTTTTTACCAAATCCAGGTAAAAGCTCTAGTTTGTGAACTCTTCTATTTATAGCTTCACAATTATTGAAGAAATCAACAAATATTTGATTTTTTTCTTTAACAATCTTACTAACAAAATCTTTTAATTGAAATTTGGCAGTTTCAGTTAATTTGTCTTTAAAAAGTCTGCCTCTAATAAAATAAATTTTTTCTCTTTTACCTACTCCAATATATACTTCTTCTTTTAATTCGAGTTTAACATCCCGCCTTGGAACTAATTCTAGAAGAGTAAAATGCTGTAAACCTACAGCTTGAGCTACAGGATTCCTCTTTCCTTCTAAAGGATAACCGTGAGGTAAAAAATCTAGGATTATGGCTTTTTCTTCTTTCATTTTCTTGTTTGTTATTTTGCTTTATATTTTTTAACAACTTCAAGGATTTTTTCGATGTCATCTTGTTTTAATGATAGGTCTGATCCTACGAAGATTTTTCTCAAATCCTCTGCATCTTCAGGTAGAATATCTATTATTTTTACAATTTCTTCTTCTTTTAAACCAAATATATCTAATTTTTCTAATTCTTTTCTAAGTTCTTTTGCTTTGGCAGGAGTTAATTTTGTAAATTTCTTTATAAATTGTAGGGTGGATTTTGCTTTTTCAGATTCTTGCTTTGCTAAAATTTCTTTTACTTCTGGTAATGACATTGGTTTTGTTTTAGTTATCATTTTTTCTTTGGATCTTGAATTTTCTTTAAGTGGGATGCGTTAGTAATTATTCTTTTAAGGACTTTTCCATTTAAAAACTTCACTACATAAGCTCTTCCTTGTTTCTTTTCTATGACGCCGGTACTTCCATGAAAACGTTTATGAAACTTGCCTTTTTGATCTGCTAAATCTAAAACAAGAGCCACCCTATCTCCTGGTTTATAATTATAAAAATATCTGCTTAAACCCTTCTTTCCTTTTGTTCTTACACGTTTTCTTTGAAGCATTTTAATCTTTCTTAAATTTATGTTTTATTTCATTTAATAACTTTTTCATTATATCATCTATAGCCTTATATAGGTTTCTATCCTCAGATTTTGCATTTAATGCCCTTCCTTTACTTAAAAAAAGATCTGCTTTTAATTCATGCAAAAATTGCCCTGAATGTTTATGTTGTTTTAAATTAATTTTAAGCAAATCATAATCTAATTGACTAAAATCAATTTTTTTAAGTGTTTTGTTTATTCTATCTTGTACAATTGTTATTTCTGATGGATCAATGTTATCAAAACCTCTTAAACTAATATTTGACATTTTACTGATTTTAAAAAAAGAGTATTATCTTTTAAAAACCTTCCGAAGAACCCAATTCTATAAAATATGGTTGAATTAAGCCTTAAAAAGCTTTTTTAGCGTATCTAAGGTATACAAAATAGTAGCCAAAGCTTGTGCTTTAGTTGGTTCAAATGGTTGTTGCTTTTTATGCACACTATAAATTCTTAATTGATTAATAAGACTAATTTGATTTGATAAACCTGGATCAAATTCGAAACCCTGGTCTTTGATTCTTTTAACTAAATTACCTAGGCCCAAATCAGGTGCTTTTTCTAACATATCTCTACTCGTTAAATCAAAATATTTCCTATGTAATGCTATTTCTAATATCTTTGCGCATAACATTAAAACAGATCTGAAACAACTACTATTATAACATTTTTCTGTTTCATAAAAATTCGCCCTAATCTCACTTGAAACCTCAACAGGCAAATGTGGAAGAACAAATTTTCTTTCTTTTATTTTCACATTTGTTGGAAATTGTTTGTTTAATAAAGGTAATAAAAGTTGCCTAGATTTTTGTAAAGAAGAGAGGCTCTTAACTTTTAAAAATTCTTGAACTTTTTCTAAAACTCTTGAAGCTTCATTAATGTTTTTTATTTCATCTGTATTTGATTTCTTTGCCAATGTTAAAGTCAAAATTTTGTTTTTTAGTTTATTTAATGAAATATCTATTTCTTTACTATAGTATTCGCGTTCTTTTTGTTTATAATCAAAGATCTTTTTTATTTCTTGTTTTGAAGAAAAAAGATCTTTGTGAATAGCAAGTTCTATTTTATTGATAAGTTCTTTTACTTCTCTCATTTTTATTTTTTTAGATATTTATTTTTTAAAAATTTTTTTACATTCTTCATAATAATCGCAATATTTACAAACCCATTTTTTTAGATCTTTTGGGATTTCAGGAACCTCATTTTTTTCAAATTTTTCTTTTATTTTATTAAATGCTGCAAAAAGATTTTTTGTCATAACATCATCTTGATTAATTACATATTCTTTTAATTCTTGATTATCTTTGTTTTCGTAAATCAAGATTCCTTTTTTTATTTTAAAAAAATGCATATAAAGACGTAATTGCATTACATGTTCTTTTATTGGTTCTGTTTTTAAAAAATTTGTTTTGTTTATGCTTTTAATTTCAAGAACATATTGCTCATTATCTATCGTGATTATTGCATCTGCCCTTCCCTTAATAAATTCATTAGCAGGAATTTCTATTTCAGCTGCTTTTACTAAACCCATTGAAAAAAGAACAGACATAAGTCTCATATGGGTGTGGTCTCCATGTTCTAATACTCTTGCTACCCGGGGTTTCATTGGTTTTTTGGGGTAGTTTTTAAGAGAAAACCAAATTGCTCTTGGACATTTTCCAACTTCTGAAATATAAAAAGCAGGTTTTCTATCCCTATGTTTTTGTTTTAAAGAGTAAAATTTATCTATTATTTCCTTTAACATAGGCTCTAAAAGTAGAAATGGTATTTATTTATTTGTGTAATGAAAATCAAAATATTTTCAGTATGCAGAAAAAGTTTCCTTTTTCTCGCATGTAAAAAAGTCTATTCTTCTGTAACTTCCTTACTAAAAGATAATTCTTCTAACTTGTCTAAGGGATTTGGTATTTTTTTAAGTTCTTCTGCAGAAACATGGGTATATATCTGAGTAGTTTGCAAATTTTCGTGTCCTAACAATGCTTGAATTTTTCTTATATCTGTTCCAAGATCTAAAAGATGAGTTGCATAACTATGTCTAAAAGTATGTGGTGTAACTTTTTTATTTATTTCTGCTTTTTGTGCAAGTTTTTTTACTATTTTTTGAATATTTCTTGGAGTAAGTGGTTTATCTTTGGAAAATAAATAATTATATTGTTTTTTCTCACAATATTCTTTTAATTCATCTATCATAGATTCGGGAAGAAGTAATAAACGATCTTTTTTTCCTTTTCCTCTTCTAATCCACCCAATTCTTTCTTTAAAATCAAGATCTGTAACTTTTAGATTAACTAATTCTGAAACTCTCAAACCAGTAGCATATAAAAATTTTAACATAAGTTTTGATTTTTTTGTATCTGCTTTTTCAATTAAAGTTCTTATTTCTTTTTTAGTTAAAACTTCTGGAAGTTTTTTCTCTTTTTTTGGAAGATTGAGCACAATTTGTTTCTTTAATATTTCAGAAAAAAAGAATTTTAAAGAAGCTGCTGCTAATGCTACAGTACTTGAAGATTTTTCATCAATTAAAGATACAAGATAAGATTTTGCATCTTCTTCTGCAAGTTCTTCTTTTGATTTTTTTGAAAATTCTAAAAATTTATTTACAAACCAATGATAATTTGCAATTGTTTTTTCAGAAAATCCTCTTAGCTTTAATTCTGTTTTTAATTTTTCTAATAAACCCTCTTTTGCCATACGAAATTAAAACGAACTTGATTTATAAGCTTTTGTATGCTGATTATTAAAGATTATATTAGTGCCCTTGTTGCGTTATAAACTTCTTTAACAATAGTATGTTCTCTATCTGGCCCAACAGAAACAATTCCAACAGGAACATGTGTTACTTTAGTAAGGTTGCCCAAATAATTTTTCATAGTTTCTGGTAATTTCTCCCATCCCGCTTCTATTACTTCTGGAAGTTTTTTTGGATGAATTCCATGTATACGCATTCTATCTGGCAAGTATACTATATCTTTTGGTTTTCCATTTGCATCAAAAGGAACATAACCATTGGGAGTTTCCTGTTCGATTGCAATGTCAAAATCTTTCCCATCCAGAACATCAATTTTAGTTATTGCCCACCTAGTAATTCCACTGACCATGGCAGCATAGCTTAACATTCCAAAATGTGGTTGACCAATTCTTCTTGGTCTTCCAGTTGTTGTTCCATACTCTTGACCATCAATCATGATCTGTTTTCCAAGAATATGATTATAATTTTTTAAAGCAGGACACTCCAAAACTTTCAGTTCTGATTCAGATAATTGATAAGAGCCAACATGTTTAGCCCTTACTTTGGCTTGTTCAACGGCACTCAATTTTTCAAAGCGAGATTTAGCCATTCCTTCTTTTTCTAAAATAAATTCTAAAACCTCTTGTTTAAGTAAATCATCATCAGTTAATTCTGTTGGAAATGGTCCATTACCTACACGAGTTACATATGCTTTTGCAACCCCAATTACATCTCTTATAGCTTGGGGAGGAACACCTAAGCCTGTACAAATTGATCCAGCTACTACACTTGAAGATGTGCAAAAGGGATATGTCCCAAAGTTAGTATCTAAAAAGAATCCTTGACCAGCCTCACCTAGTACCGAATCACCTTTACTTAAAAAACTATTAACTTTTAAAGCTGCATCCCCAACATAAGGTTGTATTCTTTCACCAAATTCTCGAAGATGTCTTGTTTCACTAAATGGATCTAGATAACTTACCTGATGTTGCCGAAAAATTCCTTCTTTATACTCTAACACAGTTTTAACCTTATCCAATAATGTAGTATCTTTTGTAAAAAGATCTTCAACTCTTATCCCAACTCTATCAGAATGATCTGAATAAGTTGGGCCTATTCCCCTTCCAGTTGTTCCTACTTTTCCTCCTTTAACCTGGTCCATTAATCTAGCATAAGAAGTTGTTACGTGAGTTCTTTGATCAATAGTGAGAAGATCTGATTTAACTTCCCCAAGTTTATGTTCTAAATCATCTAATTCTCTAATAAAAACTTCTGGAAGAATAACAACACCGGCACCAATGAAACTTGGTTTTCCAACTACAAGTGTAGACGGTAAATGATGCAATTTGAAAACTTGTTCTCCAACTACAATAGTATGTCCAGCATTGCAACCGCCATTATATCTAGCCCCCGCAACATACTCTCCAGAACTAGCAAAAACATCTATTATTTTTCCTTTCCCTTCATCTCCCCATTGGGCACCCATAACAATATCTACTGGCATTGCATCTAAAAATATCAAAATTAATTTAAAAAGATTTATCTGTTCTAGTAGTAATATAAAATGTATATACTATCCTTCTTTATACACTCTTTTTTTTCTATCAAATAATGGATTTGCAATTGCTAATAAAGTCAAACCTTTAAGATGTTTGTACTTTGTTCCTTTTGGATAAAGAACAAGGTCTCCTTTTTTTATATGAAATTCTTTTCCATTTATTACTGCAATTCCTTCTCCTTCAAGAACATAATAAGTAACATTACTTTCAGAATCATAACCTGTTTTAATATTATTTCCAGTTTTTCTTACCTTGGCTATTGAAAAAAATGGCCAATCTTCAGAATTAATAAGATCTGTAACTTTTGTATCTCCATAATCTTTTTCTTCACAATCTTCTGGATGTATAATTTTTGGTTCCATTAGATTATTAAATAATTAAATTATATAAATATTTTTAAGATAAGTTAATCTAATCTTTCATTAAAAATGGAAGATAATTTAATAAATTAGAAACTATTAAAAACACTAAAATCCTTATAAAAATAAGTTATGAAAGGAGGCAAAAAGAGGTCAAATGAAAAAAAACGTTATAGACTGGATTGCATTAATTTTAGTAATCATCGGTGGAATTAACTGGGGTCTTGTAGGTTTATTTAACTGGAACCTTGTTAATGCAATATTTGGAGCAGGATCTGTAATTGCAAGCATTATCTATATTTTAGTAGGTGTAGCTGGTTTATACATGATTTCATTCTTATTTAGAAAATAAGAATAAATTTTTAATTTATTTATTTTATTTTTTCTTTTTTATTTAATAACTTTTAAA
>Ga0272442_10004980_pt1 | contig 17936 bp, 15 predicted proteins | sample SSMForm2O_FD_200262 | JGI IMG/M metagenome (GOLD analysis project Ga0272442, IMG submission 200262) | Marine sediment archaeal communities from Little Sippewissett salt marsh, Falmouth, MA, United States - SSM-Form-2O | ecosystem: Environmental > Aquatic > Marine > Wetlands > Sediment ... | reverse complement strand
AGACCTGGCGGCTGTTTTCGATGCTCAACCCCATTCGCCACGCCGATACCCCCGAAAAGGCGGCGCGTTACAAAGTCGAGCCCTACGTCGTCGCCGCCGACATCTACAGCGCACAGGGCCATGAAGGCCGGGGCGGCTGGACCTGGTACACCGGATCCGCCGCCTGGATGTATCGCCTGCTCGTCGAAGACCTGCTCGGACTCCGCCTCGAGGTCGACACGCTGACCTTCGCGCCGCTCCTGCCCGCCGAATGGCCCGAATTCACCCTGCACTACCGCTACCGAAACACCCTCTATCACATCCGCCACATCCGCGTCGTCAAGACCGGTGAAGCGTCGACACACGTCCAGCGCGTCACCCTCGACGACGTCGATCAGCCCGACAAGACCATCCACCTGGTCGATGACGGACAGGAGCATGCGGTTGTTGTGGAGGTCGGGAACGCGGCGTTGCCGCATGCTGCAGAGTAGGTCGGCCATTCTTACCCGTCCGGGTCAGACAAGAATGCCTGCCCCACTCCCCCCTCCAGCTTGAGGATCGTGTCCATCGACATGACCGCAAGCTGAATGTCGTACATCAAGAACCAACGGGACTCACAACAGAACACGGTTGTCGTGCAACTGTATTTGGTTCTGCAATTTTGTGCTTGCGTTCCCGATAGGAGGGGCGTAGTGTATGCGCAGTTGCAGGGGTACTGCACAAAAAACGCCGCCCGGTTCAGCCCCGAGCGGCGTAGGCGAAACGAGGACGGCAGAAGCTGCCCCCGATTCTGTGGTAGGAAGACGGTAGCGTATGTCGGCCTTGACAGCAAGGAAAGATGCCCGGGGCTGACGGGCGAAAGGACCAGGTGAAACATGCCGGAAAGCAAAGCCCATACAACCGTGGCCAACCGACTGGCTCGGCAACACGGCACCACGTACAACCGTGGCGCAGGTGCCGACGTCCAGACGCGCAGCGTCGCCATTGAGGTGGAAACCGAGACGACCGTCGGCGATGCCGGCCGTCAGCTCCGGGGCCACCGCAAACAGGTCTACGTGGCGGGCACGTCTCAGGCCGCCACCGACGCCGCGCTTGAACGCTACCGGGGCACAAGTATCGGCGTCATGGACCCGAACGGCCGTGTCCTCAAGCCGTCGTCGCGCAGATAGGAGATCCGCAGGGCCGGAGGCCGATCCCTCTGGCCCTGCAAAGCAGATATGACAAGACACGCAAAACTCGGCCGGTTCATCGACATACGCACCGGGTATCTCTCCCGTACGAAGGTGGAAGAGGCCCCCGACGGACGGTTCTGTCTCATCCAGCTCAGCGATTTCGCTGAAAACCGCACCACCATGAACCCCGGCACGCTCACCCGTTTCGAACCCGGCAAGCTCCGCAAAGACCAGACCATCCAGCCCGGTGAGGTCCTCTTCCTCGCCAAGGGCGTCAACAAGTTCGCCTACAAGCCTGGACCGCTTCCAGCGCCGACCCTCGCCGCCAGCTACTTCTACGTACTCACCCCGTCAGCGAATATCAACCCCGAATATCTCAACTGGTTTCTCAACCATCCGCACACACGCCGCGTGTTCGACCGCATTGCCGGCGTTGGCGCCCGAATGCCCGTGATGAAGAAATCAGACCTGGCCGACATCGACATCCCGCTCCCCCCGCTGCCCGACCAGCAGAAAATCGTCGAACTCCATTCTCTCATGTTCCACGAAGCCCAGCTTCTAGACAATCTCAAGGAATGCCGCAAGACATTCATCGACACACTCACGATGGCAATCGCCGAAGGCGAAAAAGGAGAGGACACCCACCATGCCTAACGGACAACTCCGCAGCGAGATATTCAACGTCGTCTGGAAAGCCTGCGACACCTTCCGGGGCGTGATCGACCCCAGTCAGTATAAGGACTACATCCTCACCTTGCTTTTCGTCAAATACCTCAGCGACATCCGAAAATCCAAACTGGCCGAGTTCGAGAAGAAGTATGCCGGTGATCAAGTCCGTATCGACCGCGCCATGTCACGCGAGCGTTTCACCGTCGAAGCCGATTGCACCTTCGAGGCCCTCTATGCCCGACGGGATGAAAACGACATCGGTCAGCTCATCAACACGGTCCTGGAGAAGATTGAAGACGCCAACAAGTCCAAGCTCCACAACGTCTTCCGTAACATCGACTTCAACAGCGAGTCCAACCTCGGCAAAACGCGCCAGCGAAACCAGCGCCTCAAGACGCTCCTCGAAGACTTTGGCAGCGAGAAGCTCGACCTCCGGCCCGAGCGCATCGGCCACATGGACATCGTGGGCGATGTGTACGAATACCTCATCGCCCGCTTCGCCGCGCAGGCCGGCAAGAAGGCCGGAGAGTTCTATACCCCCGCCGAAGTGTCCGAGACGCTCGCGCGTCTCGTCGCGCCCCAGGACGGCGACCGCATCTGCGATCCCACCTGCGGCTCCGGCTCCCTCCTCATCAAGGCGGCCCGTCAGGTCGGCTCCACAAACTTCTCCCTCTACGGCCAGGAGATGAACGGTAGCACCTGGGCGCTCTGCAAGATGAACATGTTCCTTCACGCCTTCGATGCCGCGCGCATCGAGTGGGAGGACACTATCCGCGAGCCCCAGCTCGTCGAAAACGATGCGCTTATGAAGTTCGACATCGTCATCGCCAATCCGCCCTTCAGCCTCGACAAGTGGGGCCAGGAGATGGCCGCCGATGACAAGTACGGCCGCTTCAGCCGCGGCATCCCGCCCAAGAGCAAGGGCGACTGGGCCTTCATCAGCCACATGATCGCCACCGCCGTCGAAGGCAAGGGCCGCGTCGGCGTCGTCGTCCCTCATGGCGTGCTGTTCCGTGGGGGGCAGGAAGGGAAGATCCGCGAGGAGGTCATCCGCGAGAACCTGCTGGCCGGCGTTGTCGGCCTGCCCAGCAACCTGTTCTACGGGGCCGGTATTCCCGCTGCGCTCATGATCTTCGACAAGTCCCGCCCACGCGACGGCCGGGACCCCGTTTTCTTCGTCGACGCCTCCCGTGACTTCGAGCAGGGCACCAACCAGAACAAGCTGCGCCAGCAGAACATGGACAAGATTGTGGACACCTTCCACGCGCGCAAGGTCATCGAGAAGTACTCTCACTCTGCCGCGTTTGTTGAGATCGAGGAAAACGACTTCAACCTGAACATCCCCCGCTACGTTGATACTTTCGAACCCGAGCCCGAAGTCGACATGGCCGCCGTGCAGCAGGACATTGTCCGTATCGAAAGTGAGTTGGCGCATACCCAGGCCCAAATGCGCAAGTATCTGGTTGAACTGGGATTCGCGCCGGCGGAGGCCGAATGAGATGAAGGACCCGAACGCAGACAGACCGGGCTATCGAGAGGCAAGAATCGGTTGGGTTCCCGCGTCGTGGGACGAACGGACCTTGTCGCAAGTTGGAACGTTCTGCAAGGGGAGAGGTATTCCGAACGAGTCGAAGCGGCCTACCGGCCTTCCGTGCATTACATACGGCGATATCTACACCAAATACAGCGAGGTGACATCCTCGTTTGCGTCCTTCGTGGACGATTCCACCGCCCTGCGCAGCCAAGAAATCCGCCAAGACGCTCTGCTATTCGCCAGTTCAGGTGAGACTCTCGATGAGATCGGAAAGTGTGTCGCCTACGTAGGGCCCTCACCGGCCTACGCCGGCGGCGACATCATCGTTTTCAGTGCCCCTGAACACAATAGCAGCTATTTGTCCTATCTGTTGAACAGTGACTACATCGTCCGTTATCGCAGACGCCTCGGGCAAGGCAACTCAGTTGTCCATATATACGCTGACGGTCTCTCCTCTCTAACTGTGGTTCTCCCTCCGCCGCCGGAGCAGGAGAAGATCGCCGCTATCCTATCCACATGGGACGATGCCATCGAGACCACCCGCGATTTAATTTCCGCCAAGAAGCAGCAGAAGAAAGTCCTGATGCAGCAACTCCTCACCGGCAAACGCCGCCTGACGGGATTCACGGCAGACTGGCTTTCGCTCCTCTACTCGGATTTGTTCAAGAGGATCGTCCGCCCCACAGCACTTGAACCGACCACGCGATACCGACTTGTAAGTATTCGCCGCCGGGGTGGCGGACTTTTCGATCGCGCACACTCTCTTCCTAGCGAAATAGCCTACGCAGAACTCAACTCACTGCGGGCAGGCGACTTCATCGTCTCCAAGCGCCAAGCAACTCACGGCGCTATCACGGTAGTTACACCGAGATTCAGTGGCGCCTACGTGTCCAACGAATACACCATCTTCGAGCGATTGCCTGGATCGGACCTCTCAATGGGCTTCTTTGTGTGGCTCACCCAAGATCGACATATGTGGCACCAGGCATACGTTTCCAGCAACGGCGTTCATATTGAGAAGCTCATCTTCGATCCCAAGCACTTTCTCCGTCAGCGGATTCGAATACCTCCAACCAGCGACGAGCAGCGCGCTATCGCGCAGGTACTCGATGCGGCGGAAGCTGAAGTCAAATCGCTCGAAGAGAAGTTCGCAGCCCTTCAAAAGCAGAAGAAGGGCCTCATGCAGAAGCTACTCACAGGTCAGGTGAGGGTGAAAGGATGAGGTACTGAAATGCCGTTACCGGGTGAAGCCAGCGCAAAATACGGGTTCCGTTTCGAAGCGAAATGGACTGTGCGCTGCATTGCCCGGCTCTTGTCCGGCGACGCAGACTCCATGCGTCTGGTTCCGCCTGGGGAAGAGGGGGAAGGCATCGAGTTCTGGCTGAAGCGCGGGACCATCACAGAATGCCACCAAGTGAAACGCCAACGCGCCGGTTCCGACGCCTGGTCCGTTTCTGAACTCGACAGAGCCGGTGTCCTCACTGTCGCCTTCCGGCGTGTCGAAGCTCCCAATACACGATTCGTCTTCGTGTCGACGATCAGTTCCGGTGGACTCGACGACCTTGCCAACTCTGCCCAGAAGGCAACCACCTATGACGAGTTCATGGCAGAGTTCGTAACCGGAAGCCGCGTCAAGACGTGGAAGGCTCTCACGGCCGCTTGGGCTCCAGAGATGCCGCGGTCTGAGGTCCTACTCAGACCCTCTGACGGCGACGCAGCCGGCACGGATAGTGATCTCTCCCACCTCGCCGACGAGATCCGCAAGAACGAGTGCAACGTCATAGCCTTTGAGAGACTCAAGCGAATGGAGTTCCTCAACGAACACGAGAGGATTCTCGTCGAGGATCTCGATGGTTTACTTCGCAGCCTCGTTCTCGGTAATCCTGCTCGGATCCGCAATGATCTGTTCTCGTTCGTCTCCGAACGAGTGCACGGAGTGATATATCCGGACACCGTCTGGACCTACCTGGGTGAACTCGGTCACGTTCCTTCGGACTACGGTCGAAGCACGTCCGTCCTCCTCGCAGTTCAGAAGCTCAATTCCCGCTATGGGTCACTGGTGGGCGCCATAGGCCCGGGAATTGTCATTCCCCGCGACGAGGCGGCATCGGCCTTTGAGACCCTTCTTGGTTCAGGAGGCGCCAAGCGCTCCGTTCTCATCTCTGGCGAAGCTGGAACTGGCAAGACCGGGGTTCTTGGCCAGGTGATCCAGAAGGTCAAGGATGCAACGATCCCCCACATTTATCTTCGGGTCGACGCCCTGACCCCAGTAGAAACGCCACAACTCCTTTCGGCCCAGCTAGACCTGCCGGCATCACCCGTTGACGTCCTTGCGGGAATCGCGAAGGGACGCCCCTGCGTCCTCGTCGTGGACCAGCTTGACGCAGTCAGCATGGTATCGGGACGTAACCCTGACTTCTTCATATGTATCCACGAGTTGATCCGCGAGGCGCGGGCCCATAGCAACATGCGCCTCCTCATGGCATGCCGGAAGTTCGATCTCCGGAAAGACAACCGACTCAGAGAAATGATCTCTGACCGCGGGCCTGCCCATGAGATCGAGACTCAAGAACTGTCGCTCGAAAGCGTGAAGACGGTGCTGGATCGATTGGGGTGCCGTCCTTCCGACTATTCCGACAGGCAGCTGGCCCTGCTCCGGCTCCCGCTGCACCTGGCGCTCTTCGCAGAAGCCATTGGTCGACGGGACTCGGAGCCCTTGCTCTTCGCGACGGAGATCGACCTCTTCAAAGCGTATTGGGAGGACAAGCGACGTACAGTACGGGCGCGACTCGGGGCGCAGCCTGACCAGTGGACTGAGGTAGTCGACCGCATTTGTGACAGGATCTCCGAACGCCAGGCGTTGTTTACCCCAGAGCAGGAGGTCCTTGACGATTACGAGCCAACCGTTCGGGCTATGGAGTCCGAAGGCGTGCTGGTACTGGACGGCGACCGCGTTGGGTTCTTCCATGAAGGCTTCTTCGACTACGCTTTCGCCCGCCGATTCCCGACCCGAGGGAGGGAGCTCATCCACTACCTCGAAGACGGAGAACAGGGACTCTTCAAACGTGCGCCACTGCGCCAGATTCTTCTCCATACCCACGCGACGGACCACGCCGACTTCGTCCGCGAGCTGCGCCGCGTCACCCTGGCCCCATCGATCCGTTTCCATCTCCGCCGGTGCGCGCTTGAGGTGGCCGCGAAAGTCGAGTGCGCCACGCCGGAACTGTGGCAACTGTTTCAGGCCGTCTTTGCGTCCGGCGACCCCGCGCTGATCCGCGAAGTCTGGCGCGTCCTGTGGGTAGCGACCCCCTGGTTCCCATTTCTCCACGGCAAGGGCCTCATCGCCTCGTGGCTGGCCTCAGACGATCCCGACCAACGACAGCGGGCGCTTGCGATGGTCCGCAATCGCATCAAGACACACCCAGGCGAGTGTGTCGACCTGCTCTCGCCCTACGTCGGTGCGTCCGACAAGTGGAACGCCGACATTCTTCACATCATCTGGCACCGGGTACTCTCCACAGACCGACGAGTATTCGATCTCTTTATGCGCATGCACGCGGCCGGCGCGATCGCGAACGAGGGACACCAAGATTTCTGGATGTGCATGCACGACCTCCCCAAGAATCGCCCCGACTGGGCGGCGGAGGCCCTCGGCCAACACCTGCGACTCACCCTTGCGAGTACTCGCGTGGAAGACATCGAGTGGCATTTCCTGCCGCGCGACAGTTCGGGCGAGCGCCTGGTCTTAGAGATCGCGGGGAGGGCCCCGTCCGCATTTCTGGATCAAGTCCTGCCGGTGTTCCTTGAGGTTGTCCAGCGCACGGCGCTTGATCGGGACGGCAAGCTCACGATTGACCACGTCTGGCACGCCCGCGCGTACCGTGAGGAGTGCCTAAGCATCGAAGCGGCCTTGCTACAGGGCATCGAGGACGCGTTCAAGGCACTCGCGATGAGCTCCATTCCGGAGTACGCCCGCTACGTCGATCAACTCCGGCCCCACGGAGACTACGACAGCGTGAACTTCGTCATCGTGCGGGGCCTGGCCACGGCTCCGCCCGCCTTCGCTGAAGGCACAGTGGAGTACCTCCTTGCCAATCCGCAACGCCTTGAGTGCGGATGGCCGTGCGGCGGCGGTGGAGATTTCTCGTACTGGGCCGCGCGCGAGCTCGTCGAGCATGTCGCACCCCACTGTTCGGACGACGCCTTCGAACGTCTCGAGGCCGTGATGACGGACTACTTCCCGCGCTGGGAGACATCCAAAGACGGTTACAGGCAGAGAGGCTACTGGCAGTTGGTCATGCTCCCGGCACTGCCAGCCGACCGACGGGGGCCCAGAACCGAAGCACGCCTCGGCGAATGGCAGCGGAAGTTCCCGGGGCGAGAGATCGAGCCGCCCATTGCGAGCAAGGTCCGCTGCGTTGGCTCGCCAATCAAGGCTGAAGCCATTCCCCGGATGAAGGATGCCGACTGGCTGCGCGCATTGCAGGCATACGATACCGACGAGGCCTCACGCCGGCGGCCGCACGGCTTCCTGGAAGGTGGCTCGCACCAACTCTCGGGCGTACTGGAGGCAGAGACAAAGCGAGACCCTGTCCGCTTCGCCAAGCTCTCGGAGCAGTTTCCCACCAATACGCACCGGTACTACTACCACGCGTTGTTGCGGGGCCTGAAGGAGTCCAACGCAGACAAGGACACGGTACTCGGCGTTGTGCGTCGAGTGTTCGCTCTGCCTGAGAAGCCCGGTCATCGATACCTCTGTGATGCCATCGCCAAATTCAGTGCAGAGGACCTGCCCGAAGACATCCTGGCCATCGTGGGTTGGTGCGCCACGGAAGCCGAAGACCCGCAGGGCGAGAACCTGACGGTGCGAAGTTCCGGCAGCGAGGAAGACAACCGTCCGCACGACATTCTCACCACTGCCATCAACAGTGTCCGCGGCGCCGCCGCCGAGACGGTCGGCACCTTGCTGTTCGATAGGGCCAATCGCGTCCCGTTCTTCATGCCGTATCTGGAAAGGATGGTCCACGATCCCACGGTGATCGTACGCACGACAGTGGCCAACTCGCTCCTGTGCCTCTACAAGCACGATGAGGCCCGCGCTGTCGACCTGTTCCTCATCCTGGTCGACACGGACAATGACCACCTCCTCGCCACCCACCATGTCGACAGGTTCCTGCACTACGCCAACGTCCGGCATTTCCAGCGTCTGCGGCCTGTGCTCAGGCGCATGATCGATTCCGCTGTCCCCGCCGTTCGCCAGACGGGTGCGCGTCATGTTTGCCTCGCCCAGTTTAGCAATCCCGAAGCCGACGACATGGTAGCCGAGTGTGTAGCCGGGGACGAAGCCCAGCGCAAGGGGGCCTCCACGGTCGCGGAAGCTAATCTCTTCAATCCTGAATGTGCCGCGTTTACGCACGACAAGTTGCCCGTTTTCTTCAACGATCCGGTCAAGGAGATCAGAGACGAAGCAGCGGGGTGTTTCCGCAATGCGGAGGGGCGCGACCTGGAGAAGGCGAAGCCCATCATCAGGGCCTTCCTGGAGAGCAATGCATTCGGAGAGAACGTGGAAGACCTGATGTGGCCCCTTGAGCACTCTACTGCCGACATCGCGGAAGAGATCCTGTTGACATGCGAAGCGGTCATCAGCCACATGGAGGCCGTTGGCCAGGACACGACGCACAGCCTTTACGGACACGCTGATACCGTTGCCGAGCTCGTGCTCCGGGCCTACCGGCAGACAAACGACGCAACGGTCCGCACACGATGCTTGGACATTGTTGACCGCCTTCTGGCTCAGGAAGTCTATGGTATGTCGAAAGAACTGGAAGAGTTTGAGCGGTAGCAAACATGATGTGACATATCGAGATACGAAAGGAGTACAAAGTGATTCAGCCGATAGACGAAGAAGCACGCTTGCCGTTTTCCACCAAACCCCTCGTCATCAATGGGGTCGAGATCGAGGAGTATGTTATTCCTGATGACAAGAAGGCGGAAGTGCTCAAGGAGCTTTACATCTTCGATCCGGTGCCCGCCCTCGACGAGGAGCGCTTTGACCTGCACTCCGGGAAGAAGTTCGTCATCCGCGATTTCCGAGTAACCCGCGAAGAGGGACAGAACTTTCTCGTGAGTCCCTACTACGAGGAGGGCGGCGGTACGGTGATCGACTGGATGCCGGCTGAGGCGGGGGATCTAGAATAAGGAAAGTGGCACATCAAACTAACCCGACATGAAATCGCAGAGAAGTTGAAGTCCCGTGTGGCCAACCCGCCATTTAACGACCTTGGGTTTGAAGCTTGGTTCACGAGGAGCGCGGGCGCCGTTGTCCCAGAGGATCGTGCGCACGTGGCAGAGCACAAGGCCGGGCTTCGCGTGGCCTACCTGCAGGGAGTACAAGATGCGATCCTGCTAATCGAGCAAGTCGGCTCTTAATCACAGTGACAAGAGAAAGCGAAGGGGTTCACAATGCCAATTCCAGTACCATCAGTTGAAGGGGTCCAGGCCGCCCTGGGGCTCCCTGAGCAACCTGAACACATAGGCACGGGAGGGTTCAAGGCCGTCTACCGTATGGACACGCCGTATGGACCTGAAGCGATCAAGGCTGTGTATGTACCGCCGACAGGGGGTGAAGATGAAGATGCGTTACGCGATCAGCTCATCGCACGTGCCGAACGGGAGATTGACGCCTTGGGCCGTTGTGAATCGCCTTGCCTGGTGAAGCTGGGTTCACTTCCTCCTCAATTGTACTCTATCGAGGGGCACGATTACCTAGTCTACGGTGAAGAATTCCTGCCGGGTGAATCACTCGACGGGTGGATAGGCCGAGATCCGAAGCCATCGTACGACCAGCTTCTCGCCGTGTTTCGATCCCTGATTGATTTGATCCGAACACTGTCGGGCTCCGGCTTTGTACATCGCGATATCAAACCAGCCAACGTGATGGATACCGGGTTGAAGGAAAGGCCATATGTCGTTCTTGATCTTGGGATTGCGTTCAAGATGCACGGTACGGAATTGACGCAAGGCGGCGGACCGCCGAGAACACTGTTGTATACGGCACCGGAACTCTTGAAGCCGAACTACAAGGATGCCATGGATTTTCGATGCGATCTCTATGCCGCCGGGCTTACCGTGTATGTTCTGGCAGCTGGACATCATCCGTTCGCTCAAGACCCGGAACATGAATATGCAACCGCCTATCGCATCATGGTGCAGAGGCCCCCGGCTCTGGTTGAGTTGCGCTCGGATCTGCCGCCCGCATTCTGTGCCATTATTGATCGGTGTATTCGAAAAAGGCAGGCGCTCCGATATGCCAGGATTGATCTGGTGGAAGATGCTCTACAGGAGGTGATGTGATGAGAATATTTGCCCAGCAGGGATATGGACCCAAAGACAAGCTCACTCGCGGATTGGCGGATGGGGTGATCACAGGGGCGGTCCTCAGTCCTCGTTATGACAAACGTGATAGAATGCAGGAACGGATTGCAGAACTTGTTGCTCTCGATGCGCAGGTTCTCATGGATCCTGAGCTGTATGCGGCACGGTATCTTTCTCATGCTACTTCGAATCTGGGGAACCTGGAGACATGGGACTACTTCCAATTGCCGCGACGGTCTGCGCTCATATCAGGCGCTGCAATTCCCGGCGTGATTCAGGAGGCTCTCGACACTCAGGCATCTCTTGGGTTGCAGCAATGGATTGCACCGAATGTGTATATCGAGGCCGCTGACTCCATCGAAACTGCGATCGCGCTGAATTTCATCAACGCCACAAAACAGGTGGCCGTGTCATGTGGCGACAAGCCGGTTTTTGCGACACTAGCCTTGAGCCGAGAAGCCGTCATGGCCGGTTCAGGGTTTCAAGATATATTCGACGCGCTCACTGCTGTTGATCTTCCGCCAGACGGGTACTACATACTGATGGGAAGTGAAGATGGCAGAAACAATGGCGTGCAGCAGCGTTCGGACATCAATCATCCGCAGGTCATCGCGGGGTGGATGTACATGAATTATGTGCTTTCTATTAGCGGTGCGCGTGTACTGAACGGGTGCTGCCACCTCTTGAGTCCTTTACTGGGCGCTTGCGGTGCGGAAGCGAGTGCAAGTGGCTGGTTCTCCGGGCTTCGCAAGTTCTCGATAAGCCGCTATATCAGGGAAACTGGAGGAGGGAGGCCACCTACCATTCGCTATTTGAGCAATCCTCTTCTGGCACGGATCAGACAGGCCGACTACATCGCGTTCAAGGCGGAGTTGCCGCAAATCGCCAACGGGTTGGGACATGATGCTGTGTACGCAAGCGAAGAACCGTCTCGAACGGTGGAGGCACTGCAATCCTGGGAGGCGTTGTCTGATTTGTGCAGTGACTATTCCTCTGGAAATGTAGATGGGGACCTCAACGCGTTCGCTGCTCACATCCAGCAGGCTATTCAGCTATGGACGAGGTTGCAGGCGGCCGGCTTCGGCCAAGAGGTCGAGCCAAACATAGAGCGTCTGGAAGCAATGCGAGACGCTATTGGAATCTTCAGAGAATGGGCAGAGATCGCCTAGAAGCAGTTGCGACGGATTCTATTGCATGAAAATAGTATCGCTCAGACATTGCGGCAAGAGGGCGCGGCGTGTGATGCACCGTGATCTTCCCGCTTTCGCGCGAGAAACTCCAGAGCCCCACTCTGATTTTCTTAAAGGTGTTCAGATACGGCAATGCACGAGAACACGCCTTCTCGGGGAGGACCACGAAGGTCTGGTTGGCAAAAAAGCGATATCTCCCTGCTTGCGCCATGGCTTTTCGCCAGTCAACAAGTTTGCACTCGAACGCACGCGTGCACGGGCCGGCTACTCGCACAAACGACTCGGTGTTGGGGAAGTTCTCGCCGGATATCGCATTCCATGCCACAACATACAGATCGGCTATGCCGTGACCGTTAACGGGGATTTCGCGAGCGAACGCCAGCGCCGTTTTTCGGGATCCACGATGAATGGCGTCAGCTTGATCAAGGTAGGCGCGCATGAAAGCAATGGTGAAACGGTCTTCCGCCGTGGCAACGCCTTTCCGCCCGGGAAGGTTAAAACACGGCTCGCTGAATTTCAGCTTTGGCACCACTGTCAGCGTTTCACCCATGTTTCCACTCCGGTCAGGTCGGTATCAAGGGGGATGCGCCGACGGCACCCCCATCTCCTTCGGCTCTTACACCCGCACGGGATGGCCAATGAGTACAGACATACTCCCACTCATCGGTCGGAAGGTCAACAGAGAAGGGAGAAAACAACGCACATAAACGCACGATATGAGCAGGAGGAGAAGTAGTTCGCGGAAAGTGAGTCAGCAAGTTGAAATCTAATAGAGTGGAATAGGAAGAAAGGAATCGTCATGGCATATTACGTTGGACTGACGGATGATGTGGCGGATAGGAAGCAGCAACACGGTAACCCGTCGGACTGGACTACGACCGGACCCTTTTCCAGTGAGCAAGCAGCCAGAGACTGGGAAAAGCGTGAACTTGCTAAGGGGCACAAGGGCGGACCAGGAGGGGCGGGATGGCGTTATGGTTACTGGTATACTATCACCAATACGACAGTCGAATAGGAAGATCACAGCGAACAAACCGTGCCGTCAAGAAGCTGCGGACGCATCTTCAATCGGTTGGTAAACGGTGACGCTATACGCGGTTATGCGCGCAAGGACGTTGTAGGGCGGGCATTACTGCCCGATCAAGGGAGGGTCAGGCAGGAATGCCTGACCTACTGAAGACGAGAAGACAGAACATATGGAAGACAAAGCACAATACGGAACGCCGTCGAAGGAGCTCCCCAACTACCTGGAGAAGGTCCAAAGCCAGCTCCCGGCCCTACAGCTTCTCACGGAGCTTGGATGGGATTACCTCACACCCGAGGAGTGCGTGTCACTTCGCGGCGGTCGCCTCGGCACGGCCATCCTGGAGCCCATCCTCCTCGATCATGTGCGCCAACACTGTCAGTTCGAGTTCAAGGGCCGCGAGCACCCTTTCACGGAGAATGGTATCGCCAACGCGGTCCAGGCCCTCAAGGCGTTCCGCGCCACCGGTGCGACGTACCAGAACGAGCAGGCGTACGATCTTCTCTGTCTCGGGACGAGCGTACCGCAGACGGTCGACGGCGACACGAAGAGCTTCACGATCAATTACATCGATTGGAAGAATCCGGACAACAACACGTACCACTGTACCGCCGAATACACAGTCGAACGCATCGGCCACCAGAAGCACTACGTGCCGGACATCGTCCTGTTCATCAATGGTATCCCGGTGGTCGTGATCGAGTGCAAGCGCAGCGCCTACACGGACGAGAAGAAAAAGCCCATCGATGCCGCCATCGGCCAGCTTCACGACTATCAGGCCAAGGACGGCATCCCGCAGGTCTTCCTCTATTCCCAGCTCCTGCTCGCCCTGGCGCGTGACAAGGCCGAGTACGGCACCACGGGCACCCCGCGCAGCTTCTGGACAGTTTGGAAGGAGGACGGGCTCGACGACGAGCTCCGCCCGCTCATCTTGAAACCGCTGCCCGCGGACACAAAGCTCCTGGCCCCGCCGTTCGTTTCCGTCGAGCACGACTTCCGGCGGCTCCACGGCGAAGGCCGGGCCGTCTATCAGCAGGACCGCGCCCTGTACGCGCTATGTCGGCGCGAGCGGCTGCTCGACCTGATGTACAAGTTCATCGTCTTCGACAACGGCGAGAAGAAGATTGCGCGCTATCAGCAGTACTTTGCTGTTCACAGCATCATGGAGCGTATCCGTTCCGGGGAAGCAGACGCCAGCCGTCCCGGCGGCGTGGTCTGGCACACGCAGGGGAGCGGCAAGTCGCTGACCATGGTGATGCTGGCCAAGTCCCTCGTACTAGCCCCTGATATTCCCGCCCCGAAGGTTCTCCTCGTGACCGACCGCATCGACCTGGACAACCAGATCTGTGGCACGTTCCGCGCCTGCGGCATGGAGCCGGAACAAGCCAACACGGGCGAGCACCTGGTCGACCTGATTATGGACAACAAGCGCCATGTCATCACGACCCTGATCCACAAGTTCGCCGCCGCCGCCCGCAATCGCAAGCTGGGCAGCGTGGACCGCAACACCTTTGTCCTGGTGGACGAAGGTCACCGTAGCAACTATGCCGAGCATCACGCCCGCATGAAGCTCGCCCTCAAGAACGCGTGCTTCGTGGCCTTCACCGGAACGCCGCTCGCGAAAGATGCTAAGCGCAACACGTTCCTACAGTTCGGAGCCTTGCTCGAACCGGCCTATACCATCGCGCGGGCCGTGGAGGACCACTCCGTTACGCCGCTGCTTTACGAGGCCCGCCACGTCCCGCAACCCGTGGACGACAACGCCATTGATAGCTGGTTCGAGAAAGTGACCCTTGGCATGACCCCGGCCCAGCGTGTCGATCTCAAGAAGAAGTTTTCTTCCGAGCGCCAGCTCAACAAGGCGGCCCAGAAGGTCCGCATGATCGCATGGGATGTTTCCCTGCACTACGCCATGACCTATCAGGGCACGGGGATGAAGGGGCAGCTTGTGGCCCCGGACAAGGCCGCCGCGCTCCTCTACAAGAAGTTCTTCAGCGAGTTTGCCCAGGTCCGCACCGAAGTGCTCATCTCATCCCCGCAGGTCCGGAACGAAGGCGAAGGAACCGGCGAGGCGTCAGAGGAAGAGAAGACGTTCTGGAAGGGCATGATGGATCGCTACGGGTCCGAGGATAAGTACAACAAGCAACTCATCAATGCTTTCAAGCATGGCGACGAGCCCGAGATCATTATCGTGGTCGACAAGCTACTAACCGGCTTCGATGCCCCCTGCAATACGGTTCTATATCTCTGTCGCCGACTGAAGGATCACACGCTGCTCCAGGCCATCGCCCGTGTCAATCGGCTGTTCCCCGGCAAGCAGTACGGCCTGATTCTCGACTATTCCGGGGTCATCAAGGAGCTGGACGAGGCCATCGATTTCTACGCCAACCTCGCAGCCTTCGACCAGCAGGACCTCGACAACACCATCACCTACATCGAGGACGAATCAAAGAGGCTACCCCAGCTCCACTCCGACTTGTGGGAGCTTTTTGCCGAAGTCCGCAGCTCGACGGACCCCGAAGTGTTCGAGCAGCATCTCCGCGATGAAGAGCGCCGTAACCGGTTCTACGACCGATTCGGCGCGTTCGCCCGCACGCTATCGCTGGCCCTGGCCTCAACAACATTCCTGGAGAACACCCCGGAGAAGACCATCGCCCGCTACAAGAAGGACCTGAAGTTCTTCCAAAATCTGCGCGCTGCCGTCTCCCTGCGCTTCCAGGAGCGGGTGGATTTCTCCGAGTACGAGCCCAAGATCAAGAAACTCCTCGATACGCACATCGGAGCCGGCGAGGTACAGCAGCTCTGCGACCCCACCGCTCTCTTCGATGACAACGCCCGCCAGAAGCTACTCGAAGACACAAAAACCAGCGCCGACGCCAAGGCCGATCGCATCGCATCCGCCACCCAGCGCATCATCGAAAAGGAGATGGACAAGGACCCGGCCTTCTACCGGAAGTTCTCGGTGATGATCGAGCAGATCCTTCAGGAGGTCTACGAGGGGCGCATGCAGGCCATCGACGCCCTGCCGAAGCTCGAGGATGCTCACAAGAACGTGTCCACCCACACGGACGATTCCGTCCCGGCGGAACTCGTCACCAAAGATATGGCGAGGCGCTTCTATGGCTGTGTCCGGGAGGATGTCGCCACGTACACAACCGGCGACCCGAAACCCGCCACGCGCATCGCCCTCGCCATCGTCGAGAGGATTCAGCAGCACAAGATCCGCGACTGGGTTCACAACGATGACGCCATCAACCGCATGCGCGGCGAGATCGACGACATCTTCTTCGAAGTCATACAGGAGGCCGGGCTCGATTTCCCTCTCGAACTCCAGGACAAACTGATTGACCAATGCATTGAGATAGCCCGAGCCAATGAACCCAGCGACAACAGATAGAGTCCTCAAGTACGGCCGGCGGGACATCCCGTACCGTTTGCAGCTTTCCCGGCGGAAGCGCCTGCGCATCGTGGTCACCCCCATGATGGAGGTCCGGGCCTACGCCCCGTCTCGCTTCTCCGAAGACGAGATCTTGCAGGCCATTCGCTCAAAGGCGCCGTGGATTGCCCGCCAACTCGACGCCGTCCAGCAGTTCCACCCGCTGCCGTCCCCCCACAAGTACGTCAGCGGCGAGACCTTCACCTATCTCGGCCGACAGTACCGCCTCCGCGTTGAGGCCGGCGACACGGGCCCGGCCAAGCTGCGCGGCCGGTTCCTGCATGTTTCCTTACCCGACAAGTCCGACACCACGGCTATCCGCCGCCGTGTCGACGCGTGGTATCGTGACCGCGCCGCCGATACGTTTCAGCGCTACCTCGCCAAATGGCAGGATGTCGGTGCTCGCCACGGCATACCCGAGCCCCAGCTCGTCATTCGCCGCATGAGGACCCGCTGGGGGAGCTGCACCGCCGCCGGCCGCATCACGCTCAACGTCGCCCTGGTCCAGACTCCCGCGCACTGCATCGAATACGTCATCATGCACGAGCTCTGCCACCTGAAGCATCACAACCACTCCAAGGCGTTCTATCGCCTGCTTGCTCGCTGCATGCCCGATTGGGAACGCCGCAAACGCCTCCTCGACACGATGGCCTTACCCCAAGCTCCACGTGCAGCCAGCGAATCCTGAGCACTCGCACAACCACCTCGGTTCGAAAGCCGTCGCAGATGTCGTTCAACCCAAGCGCGTGTGTCAGTTGCCCATGCACATGCGAGGTCACGTGACTCCACGCAGTGAACTTGCGTGCGTCCACCTCGTACTCACTTTCCCCCGAAGAAGGGGTAATACCTTGTTAAGAGGGTAATAGAGAGGGTAATGTCTGTGCGTCAGGGCATGTGAATACGATGCAATCAGACCGCATAAAGAGCTGGCCTGCAGAGGAGCGACCGCGCGAGAAACTCCTCGCCTGCGGGGCGGAGAGCCTGAGCCCTGCCGAGCTTCTGGCGGTCGTTCTCCGCGTTGGCCAGGGCACGTTCCAGAAGGGGGTTGCCTCCGGACATTCGCTTTCAGTGCTGCTGCAGGATGATGGCGCCGTGGCGGAGCGGTTTGGAGAAGATCCCCAAGTCTACCTCACCCGCCCGAAGGCAAACCCGGCAGCAAACCAGCCCAACCAACCACTCATCGACCAGGGCCTGCGCGTTCCGACTCCGTTGACGGCGAAGTCCTGAAACCGATTACCGATCCGTAACGTGGCGCTCTAATTCCTCGATGCGGCGCAGGAGATCCAGCACGAGTGGCATGGAGGACCAGCTTACCCCAAGTTCCACGTGCAGCCGGCGAATCCTGCGTACGCGCACAACCACCTCTGTTCGGAAGCACGGTTCGGGCGTGCGTTCATCGGGCTCGATCACCTCGATCGAGATGAGCCGCCGCAGGGTCCGCTCGCTCAGGCCGGTTATGCAGGACAGGTCATGCACCGTCAACATGTCCCCCGGCAGGACGTTCCGTTCGTTGCCATCGCTCATCAGTTACATCTCTTTCAACAGGCTACTTTCGCGG